>JACCDX011780740.1_pt1 | contig 23181 bp, 30 predicted proteins | sample 7449681 | NCBI WGS metagenome assembly JACCDX01 (sample SAMN15323450, study PRJNA562643) | freshwater metagenome | isolation source: river surface water | place: USA:Blue River Watershed | collected 2017-08-18
CCGTAGCATCTTTCGGTGTTGCAGGTTCACGCCAATCGGACAAAATCCCATCACAATCCGCACCAACATCACTTAGCATTACTGCCGCTTGGAATCCTAGCGATGCCGCTTTGTTGTTGATTCGTGGTGATGCAGAATCAGGCGTTATCGACCGCACTTTTGTGGTTACTGCTACAGCGGGTGCAAACACCGTTGCCTATGCTTTCAATGGTCGCGTTTCACAATTCACCATTGATTCAAGCCCTAGCGCTGAAGCAAAATGCAACTTCACGATTCACCCCCGTGGCAACCAATATGGTTGGTCTAACAATACCTAATAATATGCAAACGACAATAAAAGACACTAACGACCTACTTAGTTTTCTAGTAACCCAATCCGATTCACGCAAGGATTGGTTTGGGTTTACTGCGCAGAAACTAACAGCGATTTCATTGGCGCATGAGATTGCCGCTAACCATGCGGATAAGTTCACGCCCGATGAAATTGTTAATTATGTGCATACGCTAAACAACGCGTTGTACCAAAAGATTATTAAGCCAATGGGTTAATTATGTCGGGCGTTACCTACAAAGTAGAAGGCTTGAAAGATGTACTAGCCGCATTTGGGGAACTAGCCGCGGAAATTGGCGACAAGAAAGCGCAAAGCAAAATCTTAGTACCCGCGGCACGGGAAGCAATGAAACCCGTGCTAACAATGGCTAAGATGAACGCGCCAAAAGATACAGGCGACTTGGCTAGAACAATGCAAATTGAAGCCCGCCGCCCAACCAAGCGCGACATTCGTTCTAAGTACATTACTGAAAACGATACGGTTATTGCGCTGATTACAACCAAAGCGTTTCGTAAAAAAGATAAGCAACAGTTTTACGAATCGAACGCGGGGCTTTACGAAACTGACAAAGCCGCGTACAACAAAAAGTTAAAAGAAGCAAAGCGACTAAGCGGGGTTCTATCGGATGCCCGTGCAATGGCGCAAGAATTTGGCACGGCTAGGAATGGCGCACAACCATTTTTACGCCCTGCTTTAGAATCCCAAGCCGACCAAACCGCCAAGCGGCTAGGGGAAATTTTGGCAAGGCGTATCAGTAAATATAGGATAAAAAATAAATGACAAAACTAGGTTCTGCATTTGGTGAAAAGTACCAAGCAAAAAGAAAAGACCTTTTAACCCGTTCGTTTGTGTTGAACGGTCACACATTTAAAGTTCGCATCCCTTTGGTTGCCGAATCTGATGCTATCTACAAAAGGGTTTCCGACCCTGATGAACAAATTGTAGAAAAGGTTTTCCAAGAAATTACCGCACCATTGCGACAGTTTGAGAATAATCAAACTGAAGATTTCCAATTCACGGATGATGATATTTTGGTTGAAGGGCGTTCTATGCGCGAAGCCGCTAAGAACAAAGCCATCACCGAAGCGCGTATTACCGAATTCTTTAAACTGCTAATTCCTGAAATGGAAGGCGTAAGTTTGGAAGATTTGACTTATGCCGACATTGAAGAAGAATTCCCAATATCTGTACAAATGATGATTGTGGAAAAGATTGGTGAAGTGATTAGCCCGACCTATAGGGAAGCGCGGGGAAACTAATAGGCTCGTTGAAAAGCCAATGCCTAGCCGCAATGATTTTCAACGGGCATACCCTAGAAACAATTGAAGAATTAGACGATGTAACCTTGGCAAACATTCAAACAATGTATGCCGATGGGTTGATTGGTAACTTTGGGATTCTTACGCAATTAGCCACCTTAACCAATGGGGTGTTTAACTATATGCGCCCGCCCAATACGCCCACATATAAACTAGCCAACATTTTGGGTAGTGCGTATGATTACATATACCCGCCTTTGTCGCCCGAATTGCAAAAGGCGGCGGTAAACGATAGTCTATTGGCGTTCATGTCAATGGCGCACGGATTCGACAAAACATTGTTTGGGGTTAAAGATGGCTAATATGATTGCCCGCCTAGGCGTAGCCCTAGGGATAGATACCGCGGAATTCAATAAAGGTATTGAAGCCGCGGGAAAGAAATTAGAAAAGTTTAGCGAATCCGCAGAAAAGTTTGGCAAGATTGGCGCGACCGCATTGGTTGCCGCTAGTGCCGCGGCGCTTCAATATGCCGATGAACTAGCCGATGTAGCCGAAGCAAACGAAGTAGCCATAGGAACGGTTTTACAGTTATCTAACGCCCTTGCCAATTCAGGCGGCAAAGCGGATAACGCGGGCAAGATGCTATCAGCATTTGCCAAGTTTATTGACGAAGCCGCGGGCGGTTCATTAGAAGCGCAGAAAACCGCCAAGGCTTTGGGCGTTACTTTGCAAGACTTGGGTAAACTTTCCCAAGAGGAATTGCTAAATAAGTTGGCTACCAACTTGGCGGCGGTTGAGGACCCGATTACCCGCAACGCTAAAGCAATGGAGGTTTTTGGTAAAGCCGCCAAAGGCGTTGACATGGTTGGTTTTGCTGACAAATTGTCACAAACTAACCCGCTTATTGCGGAACAAGAAAAAGCAATTAAAGCCGCCGCAGATACTTACGATTTGTTAGCGCAAACATCGCGTGATGTGATGTTAGTGTTGGCTACCCAACTTGGCCCAATCCTGAAATCAACCATTGATTACATAAAAACAATGAGTGATTACGGGGTTTCGCTTGGTGGTATTTTTAAAGTTGTATTTCAAACCGTTGCCGTACTTGGTGCAAATGTTGCGTTTGTTTTTAAAGGCATTGCTGATGAAATTCAACATACTTATAACAACGCCGTTACCTTAGTTACAAAAGGCGTTGATGCGGCTATTGCGGCAAATAAAAAATACGATGCGTATAGAAATGCACAACGCCAAAATTTAGATTTCTTTGAAGCGCAAGTAATGGGGACAAGTTACGGGCGTAGTGGTGTTGATGAACGCCGCGTAGATAATAAATCGCCCGCCGCAAGTGGTGGAAGAAAAGTAATTGAAGCGCGTAATAAAGATGCTGAAGCCGCCGAAAAAGCAAGATTAAAAGCAATTCAAGACGCAAACCGTGAAGCCCAAAAATATGCCAAAACACTTTTTGAAATTGAAGGTCAACAAGTAGCCGCATATACAAAAGAAGCAAAGCGTATTGAAAATGAAGAACGCAATTTGCAAATTAAAAATCAATTGTTATTCATTGACCAAAAAACAATGGGTATGCGTTCAGAAGATGCGCAACTAACAAAAGATTTGTATTTGTCAGAGCAAAAGCGGTTAGACGCTATTCAAGAAATTAACCGCAACAATATGTTAGATGCGGATGCCAAAGAACAATTAGTACAAAGAGAAAACGCATTAGCCGATGCAACCGAACGCTATCTACGCGCACAAAACCAAGCCGTTAAAGCGCAACGCGAAGGAACTGGCGAACAAGGTTTCTTTAAAGAAGGCGCTAAGTTTTTCCGTGACTTGCCAACAGAATTAGAAAACGGTGCAAAGGCTTTTCAATCCGTTATGGGCAACATGGAAAGCGCGTTAGATAACTTTGTTCGCACGGGCAAGTTATCGTTTAAATCTTTGGCGCGTAGCATCATTCAAGATTTGATTGCCATTCAATTACGCGCATCAGCAACAGGTTTGTTTAAATCGTTGTTTGGTATGTATGCAAGCGGTGGTTTTGGTACTGGCAATTCATTTGGCAATCAAGACCTTGGCGGGTTCTTAGCCGATGGTGGTTCTGCTAATGCCAATACGCCTTATGTTGTTGGCGAACGCGGGCCTGAACTGTTTGTTCCCCGTTCATCGGGTACAGTAATCCCTAACCATGCTTTAGCGGGCGCGGGAGGCACTACGATGGTCACAAACAACTACATTAACGCCATTGATACTAAATCGTTTGAAGAACGCCTATACGGTAGTTCTAATGCGATTTGGGCGGCACATCAGTACGCTAACAAATCGTTGGCGGTGAATAGGGGTCGGGCATGAGTTTCTACACTTATATGCACACTAGAAACGACACTAATGAAACTTTCTATATTGGAAAGGGTCATGGCAAACGCGCTTTTTGGAAGCATGGAAGAAATCAACATTGGGAAAATATTGTTAATAAGCACGGTTACACAGTTCATCTTTTAGCCGAATGGGAAAAAGAAGCCGATGCTTTTGAACATGAAAAGTTTTTAATTTCATGCTTTAGGGCTATGAATAAAAATTTAGTAAATAGAACTGATGGCGGCGATGGCCCTATTGGGCAAAAATTTTCTGATGACGCTAAACAAAAAATGCGTTTGGTTTGGAAAGAAAAATATTTGCAAGGATATAAAAATCCTAAAGGTATGTTGGGTAAAGTTCATTCTGAAACAACAAAAGAAAAAATGAAGAATTCTCATGCTTTGCGTGATTGTTCAATGCCTGAAAACATTAAAGAAAAAATAGCAATTTCAAGCATTGGTAAGCCTCCCACATTCGGCATGAAAGGCAAAAGCCATTCTGAAGAAACTAAACAAAAAATTGCATTGGCAAGAAAAGGAAAGCCTTGGACTGAAACTAGGCGTTTGGCGCAGAAAAAAGGTTAACCATGTCATTTCAAACCATATTTTCAATTCAGCAATCCATGACGGTGAACAATCGCCGCATGGTTGGGCAACAGGTAGCGCGTTCAGGCTATATCACCGTTGCGCAATACTTAACCGCCGTGCCTTGGGTGTTTACAGTAACGCCGCACAATTATTTGTACTATCCGCAAGTTCGGGATGTAATCCAAACAATTGATAACCTTGATAGGCAATTGCCCGAAACAATTACTTTTAATACATCGAATCTTTCTTGGTTTACTGAAATGCGCGGCACGGCTACAGCGGCTACGCTAAATGGTGCGCCCGTTGCCAATACGCAAACACTTGCGTTAACTTCTAACGGAACATTTAAAGCGGGCGACTTTATTATGATTAGCGGGTACACCTACAAAGTGACCGCAGATAGCGCGGGTTCATCAGTAAACATTAACCGCCCGTTGATTGGTACGCCATCATCAGGCACAACTGTTTATATTGGTAATGCTTGCACATTTACAGTAGTTGCGGAATCATGCCCAACATATACACTTAACCCTATGACGGATGGCGCGTTTGTGCAATGGGATGCCCCGTTTGTTTTTAGAGAATACATCGTATGACAACAATTAACGCGGTAACTGGTTATCAAATTAACCATGCCGAATTTGTAAAACTAACCGTTGGTAATGCGGGAACGGTTTACACATTTTGCAACGCCGCCGCACCCATCACGGTTGGCGGTATCACCTTTTCAAATCTTGGTGCGCTACTTAGTGTTGGCGATGTTCAACGCGACATTAAGGCAACATCGGATGACATGACAATTCAATTGACGGGCATCAATCCAAGTAATGTTGCATTGATTCTTAGCAATGACATTAAAGGTTCGTTGGTAGAAGTATGGCGCGGGTTTTTTGATTCAAACAACCAAATCATTACTACGCCTACAACGCAATTCTTTAAACGCTACCAAGGCATCATTAACAGCGTTTCAATTACTGAAGATTTTAATTCTGAAGCGCGTACACGCATTGCAACTTGTTCTATTTCATGTTCATCGATGCGCCGCATTTTGGAAAACAGATTGTCGGGCGTAAAAACCAATCAGAACAATTGGCAATTTATTTATGCGGGCGATACATCAATGAACCGCGTAAGTGAAATTTCTAATACATTTTTTGACTTTGGTTCACCACCAAAAACACAAACACAATCAAGCGAAACTACAGTAACAATGGAAAATTCAGCGGGTGGCGATGCACCATGATAAGACAGGCGACAAGATACGACATACCTAGACTGTTAGAAATCGTGGAGGCATACGCCTATGAAAACCCAATTAAAAAACTTGGTGAACCGTGTAATCACTTTCCCCGCTATGTTGAAGAACTATTGTTTAGCATCATTCAAGGGCGTGGCTTCATCTTTGTGGATTCGCATTTGCGCGGCGCGATTGTGGCTTACAAAACTTCTAACATTTGGTCGCCAAAAGTAAAAGAATTAAACGAACTATTGTGGTGGGTTGAACCCGAACATCGCAATGGTACGGTTGGCGGTAGGCTTTGGAAAGCGTTTGATGAACGCGCCCAAACAATGTTAAAGATGGGTGATGTAGATATTGTTTGCACATCAATTTCGGCTAACGGGCCTTTGATTGATTACACGCGCAGGGGATACAAAGCCCTTGGCGCAACTTTTGTTAGGGAATAAAAAATGGTTGCAACTTTAATTGCGGGCTTAGAAGTAATTGGCTTTTCAACAGCAATGGCAACCTTTGCCGTTAACTTTGCTATTTCTTATGTTGTTACCCGTGCGTTTGCCGATAACCCCGAAAATCAACAAGACATGGGCGTAAGGCAACAAGTACCGCCAAGCGCAGTTAACGCTATTCCTATTGTGTACGGCAATGCCTACATGGGCGGCACATTCGTTGATGCGGTTCTGACTACCGACCAAAAGACAATGTACTATGTTTTGGCTATTTCTAGTATTAGCCCGAACGGTCAATTTACTTTTGACCAAACAGATATGTACTACGGCGATAGAAAAATAACTTTTGATGGTACAGATTTAACTAAAGTTGTTAGCCTGACCGATGAAGCGGGCAATGTAGATACAAAGATTAGCGGCAACCTTTACATCAGTCTTTATACATCTACCGCGGGCGGCACAATCACATCCGCAAACGGCGCATCAGCACCTAGCACCGTAATGGGCGGTTCTGACATTGCAAGCGCACAGCGTTGGACAGGCACACGCCAAATGAACGGTTTGGGCTTTGCTATTGTTAAACTTGTTTACAACCGCGATGCCGATACAACGCAACTGCAACCAATTACATTTAAAGTAGCGCACACCCTTAACGGCACGGGCGTAGCCAAAGCGGGCGATGTTTGGTATGACTACATCACCAATTCAGTTTATGGCGGCGCAGTAGATGCCGCATTTGTAAATAGTTCTAGCGCAACAGCATTGAACGCGTATGGCGACCAACTAATTACATTTACAAATTCAAGCGGTACACCATCTACACAAGCGCGTTACCGCGTCAACGGCGTATTAGATGCAGGGCAATCGGTTCTTTCTAACATTGACCGCATCATGTCATCGTGCGATTCGTGGATGACATACAACGCCGCATTGGGTCAATGGTCAATAGTTATTAACAAATCCGAATCAACAGCGTATGCGTTTGATGATGACAACATCATTGGCGAAATTCGCGTTAGTGCAACTGACATTACAAGTTCAATTAACCAAGTTGAAGCGCGTTTCCCGTTTAAAGAAAACCGCGACCAAGCCGCGTTTGTCAACATTGAAACACCTAGCGGTTTACTGTATCCCAACGAACCCGTTAACAAGTATTCAATTACTTACGACATGGTTAACGATTCGGTGCAAGCGCATTACCTTGCTAATCGTTTGTTGGAACAAGCCCGCGAAGATTTAATTGTTTCTTTCAGCACTACCTACTACGGCATCCAAGTTGATGCGGGCGATGTTGTTAGCGTAACAAATTCTGATTATGGTTGGAACGCTAAACTTTTCCGCGTGATGAAAGTTAACGAAGCATCATTGCCCGATGGTTCATTAGGCGCTAAATTGGAACTTAGCGAATACAACGCGCAAGTTTATGATGACCAAGACATAACGCAATTTACGCCCGTTCCAAATAGCAATTTGGCATCGCCCGTTTACTTTTCAGCATTAAGTACACCTACAGTTACAGCATCACGCCCATCGGATGCCGTGCCAAGTTTTGATGTGCAAATAACTATTCCCGCTACGGGGCGTGTAACTTTTGGTACTTTGTTTTACACAAGCACCCCCGCCGATTCAACAAGTTGGAAAGTTCTTAACACGGCAACATCGCCAAACAATACGCCCGTTGCAAACGGTGCAAGTTACATATTCTTAAATCAAGTATTGCCCGCGGGAACTTTTTACTTTACTTACACGGTAGGTAATGAAATCGCTACATCGCAAAAGAGTTCTAACAGCACGGCATTTGTTTGGTCGCCAACAGGCGCTACTGGCCCTGCGGGAACAAATGGTTTAACGGCTCTAACGGCTTATTTAGTTCAAAGCCAATCAAGCGCCACACCAACATTTACAACGCCTACAACGGGTGCTACAGCGCCTAGCGGATGGTCATTAACAGCACCTAGCGTAGCGGTTGGTCAAGTGATGTGGTACATCCAAGGTCGCTACAACAGCAACGCGGTTACGATAGATGGCGTAGCGGCGGGTACAACTGCATGGACAGGGCCAGTAGCGGCAAGCATATTCCAAGATATTCGTTCGGACAATTGGAACGGTTCAACGCCGCCTACATTTGGTACGCCCGCTACATACGGAACTGCGGGTTATTACATTCAGCAATCAACAGGCGATGTATTTTTTAACAATGGTATTTTTCGCGCCAACATCAATACAAGCGGCGATGCGGTTTTTAAAGGTGACAATCAAACATCAACAACAATACCCGTTTACGATACTCTTTATTATGTTGACTATTCAACATTGGGTGATGGAACTACGACCGCATCATTAGGTAATGTTCGTTCGGGCGTTTTAGGTACTGCGGTTTCTACTGGAAGTATTATCAATGTAGGTGTTATTGGATATGGCACAACACCATCAAGCGTTGTTGGCGGTGTTGGAATTGGTGTTCTTGGTTCTAGTAACTATATTGGCGGTTATTTTTCTACCTACAGTAGTGGTGGCGTTGGCCTTGTTGCATCAGCAACTTCTACATCAACTACAGCGTTTCAAATTAACCAAGGTAAGTTTGCTTGGGGCGCTTATTCAATACCGCAACCAACGGGTTCTACAACAACATTCTTACGCAATGACGGTACATGGGCAACGCCATCATCAAGCGGCGGTGTAACTAGCCTTGCAACTAGCAATAGTTCTAGTGGCTTAACCCTTTCCGCTTCATCATCTACAGGTGCGGTTACGCTAACCTTGTCAGGTACGCCATCTTTGGCTTCTTTAGCATCGGATTCAAATGCGTTAGGTGGTTATGCGCCATCATCTTGGGCGCGTATTTTCCCAACCAATTCGGGTACAGCAAATGCGGGCGGTTCAGGTTTGAATTTACTTGGTAGCGGTTCAACTGGTATTGCGGGCGCTTATGTTGGAACTTCAGGTTCGGGTAACACCGTTACTTTTGCGGTTCAAACAACAAGCCCATCGGATGTTCGTTTGAAAGAAGAAATCACCGATACCGATTTGGGTTTGGCTTTTGTTAAGCAATTGCGCCCCGTTTCTTACAAACTTAAAGCCGACCCTAGACACCAAAAAGGTTACGGATTTATTGCCGATGAAGTTGAAACCCTAATTGGTAACGAATCATCTTTGGTTTACTTTGAAAAAGATTGGCAAGTTGGGGAGGAAAAGGGTTTTAAAACAATTCACTACCCATCGTATATTGCGGTACTAACTAAAGCAATACAAGAACTATCAGCGCAAATTGAAGAACTTAAAAAACAGATTCCCAAAGTTTAATTTGCTTGATAAAATAACAATAAGACAAGACACCATCAGCCCGCAAGATTAGCGGAAGTTCTAACTAAGTTTAGGGAACGGCAAAATGGCCATCTTTAATAAGAATACCCTTGCGCAAGTAAGCGGGTTTGATAACCCCATTCTTGCGGGCGAATTGGTTTGGGATCAACAAACCTATTGGAATCTGACATTCACCAATTCCGCAACAGGCACACCCGTTGATTTGACAGGCGCAACCATTGATGCGCAGATTGTTCGCCGTGAACTATCCAACATCATCGATACCCGTAACGGCTTAACTTTTGACATTGCCGATTACACGCCTACGCCTACCGCAATCCCATTAACAGTTACTAACATTGTTGCCGCAAGCGGTTCATGCACATTGGTAATTGATGCGGGCGCATGGTCGTTGATGACAACCGACCCCGAATTAGAAATTAACGCCGCCGACCCCGTTGGTTATTCAGGTCGCGTTAAAGTAAGTTTCCCGCAAGTTGGTTCTACGCCCGCTGATGATGCAATTATATTTTTGTTGTTCTTGGTGCGTAGCGATGGGGTGATTGTTCTATGAGCAACATTAAAGTTTCCGTACAAGATGGCAACAATGTAAATTTACAGGTAACGCCACAACCCCGAATCGACTTACGAATTGACAGGGCGATTAGTGGCGCTACAGGACCGACAGGCCCACAAGGTAGCGGTCCTACAGGTCCAACTGGACCTACAGGCGCACCTAGCACGGTTCAAGGCCCTACAGGGCCTACAGGCGCTTCTATTACTGGACCAACTGGCCCAACAGGTGCGGCATCAACTGAAGTAGGTCCTACGGGTGCTACAGGCCCTACGGGTGCGCAAGGTGGTACAGGTGGTATTGGACCTACAGGGCCACAAGGCGTTCAGGGTATTCAGGGCGTACAGGGTATCCAAGGCGTTGAAGGGCCGACAGGACCACAAGGCGCTAACGGAAATGATGGGCCTACAGGACCTACTGGCGCTAATGGCGCTAATGGCACAACAGGCCCAACAGGTTCTACTGGCCCTACTGGTGCGCAAGGCGTACAGGGAAACAACGGACCAACTGGTCCACAAGGTTTACAAGGCGATACAGGCCCAACAGGTCCTACTGGTGCTGATAGCACGGTTGCAGGTCCTACAGGCCCGACAGGTGCGCAGGGAACGCAAGGTAATGTAGGCCCGACAGGTCCACAAGGCATACAGGGCGACCAAGGCGTACAGGGAATACAGGGCGTAGCAGGGCCAACAGGACCGCAGGGCATCCAAGGCGATGTAGGGCCAACTGGTGCTACAGGCGCTATTGGTCCAACAGGGACTACAGGCGCAACAGGACCTACAGGTCCAACGGGCGCAGATTCCACAGTAGCAGGGCCAACAGGTCCTACAGGTGCGCAAGGTGCTGATGGTCAATCATCATCGTTTTATCAATACGATGCAGATACTACGCAAACTTCAGGAACACCGACCGCGGGTCATGTGTACTGGAATAACGCTACACAAATTTCAGCAACTAGCCTAACTTTTAGTCACTTAACAAGTAACGGCATCGATGTTGATTTGTTTTTGGGAATCCTAAAAACTGGTGATAGCGTTGTATTGCAAGACGCAAGCAATTCAAACAATTATCAGAAATGGGTTTTATCTTCTGATTCGGTTGTAGTTCCAAACACATCCATTACTTGCCCCGTTACTCTTACAACATCTAGCGGCACGGGTACTACAGGTTTTGCTAACAATCACAATCTAATCGTTGTTATTCAATCTATTGGTTTGGTTGGCCCAACTGGTGCAACAGGACCAACTGGCCCAACTGGTGCTAATTCAACGGTTGCAGGACCTACTGGCCCAACAGGTACTTCAGGCCCTACAGGTCCACAAGGTGAAGTAGGCCCGACAGGTGCGGTTGGCGCGACAGGTCCAACAGGGGCGCAAGGAATTCAAGGCGCGGTCGGACCAACAGGACCACAGGGAATACAAGGCGACCAAGGCATACAAGGCGTTGCAGGGCCTACAGGTCCTACTGGTTCAACGGGCGCAACAGGTGCAACAGGACCTACGGGCGCTGATTCAACCGTTGCAGGGCCAACAGGTCCACAAGGTATTCAAGGTGTACAAGGTGTTGCAGGTCCTACAGGACCGCAAGGCGATACAGGCGCACAAGGCAATGTTGGACCAACAGGCCCGACAGGTAGCACGGGCGCAACAGGCGCACAAGGCCCAACAGGACCTACGGGCGCACAAGGAATACAAGGCGATGTAGGACCTACTGGACCGCAGGGCGTACAGGGTATACAAGGAATTCAGGGCGTTACAGGACCTACAGGACCTACTGGCGCAACTGGACCTACGGGTGGATTGGGTATTGTTTTAACATTCCCGTTTTATAAATCTGATGGCACATCGGACACGATTGCGCTTATTGGTAATTCTTATCTGCCGTTCTTTAACAATGTTGGAACAGCAAAAAACATTGCTCTTATTTCCTGAGGTAAATCATGGCACTCGTAAAACTAGTCAAATCAATTTATACAAGTACTGATGTCACTTCATTGGGTGAACTTGCCTCGGGCGATACCGTTGATATTCCAAGCGGTTCAACGGCTACGGCAATGACATTTAACGATGGGTACACCGAAGAAGTTGCAACGGCAAATACTTCAACCGCATACACAATTAGTTTGGCAAATGGTTCGGTTCAAATTTTAACTTTGACAGGCAATTGCACATACACATTTCCAACAGCAACAGCGGGTCAATCGTTTATGTTATTGCAGAAACAAGACGCTACGGGTTCACGCACCGTGACATGGCCCGCAAGCGTTAAATGGCCCGCAAGCACAGCACCCACAATTACTTCGACAGCATCTAAAGGTGACAAGTTTGTGTTCACGGCTGATGGAACTTATTGGTGGGGTAGTGTTGCGGGTCAGAACTATCTGTAAAGGGTTGATATGTTTTCATCAAATACAACCCAAGTTTCTTCTGGTGGCTATCAAATCTCACGCAGTTTGCGCTTTAACAGCGCAGATTCTGCTTATCTAAATCGTACCCCTGCTAGTGCGGGAAGCAGAACTACATGGACATGGAGTGGCTGGGTTAAGCGAGGTGGTTTAGTTGGCGATTATTTTTTTATGTTTGGATGTGAGCCAAGCGATGGAAATGAATTGTTCTTTGGTAACACAAACAACATCGCTTTTTACAATTATGTAAGTGGTGTACAAAATTACAAAATCAAAACGACCGCTACATATCGTGACCCATCTGCTTGGTATCACATTGTCTTTGTATGGGACACAACAAACTCAACTTCTGGTGACAGAATTCGTTTGTATGTAAATGGTTCTCGTGTAACTTCTTTTTCTGAAGAAATTTACCCAGCGCAAAATACAAATAGTGCGGGTATAAATACAACTAATGTTCATACATTAGGCTCATACAATTCTGGTTCATACAATGTAAATGGGTTGATGACAGAAACGTATTTCATCGACGGTCAAGCCCTAACCCCATCATCATTCGGTGAAACAAACGCACAAACAGGCGTATGGCAACCTAAAGCCTACTCAGGCTCATACGGCACTAACGGCTTCTATATCAATTTTTCAGACAACAGCAACACCACAGCCGCTACATTGGGTAAAGACTACTCAGGTAACGGCAACAACTGGACACCTAATAACTTCAGCGTGACTGCGGGTGCGGGTAATGATTCACTTGTAGATTCACCGACATCGTTTGGAACTGATACTGGTGTGGGTGGGACTGTGCGGGGGAACTATTGCACATTGAATCCATTAATTAAGCCTGTCGGTACTGTTGCGTACTCTAATGGTAATTTGGTTGGCACAAACTCCACAGCCAACTGGAACGCAATCGGTGGAACAATTGGTATTTCAACAGGCAAGTGGTATTGGGAATATATCTCTGGCGGTCAAAACACTTTCTTTGGCATCCAAGTTCCAAGCATTAACTTTAGTTCTGGAAACCCACAAGACGCAAATGCGGCGGCGGGTTCTGTCTTGCTTTGTGATGACAATCAATATCAGATTGACTACAACTCAAGGGTTGCATATACAGGCACAAGCCATCCATCAGGCACGATTGTTGGTGTTGCTGTTGACATGGATGCGGGAACAATTGTTTTCTATCTGAACGGCACTTCACAAGGCTCAATCACTTGGACAAGTTCTGCGGCTTACGGCAAGACTGTTATTCCAATGGCAATTGCCTACGATTCGGGCTATGTGACAACTGCCAACTTTGGTCAACGCCCATTTGCCTACACAGCCCCAAGTGGCTTCAAAGCACTTTGCACACAGAACTTGCCAACGCCTACGATTGGGGCGACTACGGCTACGCAAGCGGGTAAGTTCTTTTCACCTTTAACTTATACAGCAACTGGAAATGACCCTCTTGCTGTTACTGGTGTCGGTTTTCAGCCTGATTTTGTTTGGATTAAATCAAGAAGTGCCGCCAGAGATAATGTGTTATTTGATGCGGTCAGAGGTGCAACTAAATATTTACTTTCAAACTCTACTGGCGCAGAAGGTACAAACACAAGTTCTTTAAAATCTTTTGATTCTGATGGTTTTACGCTTGGTACATGGCCTCCAACAAACTGGATTGCAGGTGACACACAAGTTTCTTGGAACTGGAAAGCCAACGGCTCTGGCTCAACCAACACAGCAGGCTCTATTACTTCAACAGTAAGCGCAAACACTACGAGTGGGTTTAGTGTGGTGACTTATACGGGCACAGGGGCTAACGCTACTGTGGGTCATGGTTTAGGTGTTGCCCCAAGTTTTATTATCGTAAAACGCAGAGATGCTGGCAGTAGTTGGAATTGCTATCAAATATCCCTTGGTGCATCTCAATATATCCAAGTGGATGGTACTGGAGCCGCTGCTACAAATACAGGCGTATGGAATAACACAGCACCTACATCATCTGTATTCTCCATTGGAACTGCTTTTGCGGGTGTAAATGCTTCAGGTTCAACTCATGTCGCCTACTGCTTTGCACCAATAGCAGGTTATTCTGCGTTTGGTTCTTACACAGGCAATGGTTCTACTGATGGTGCATTTGTGTACACAGGATTTAGACCTGCTTATGTCCTAATCAAACGCACAACAAGCGCATACGATTGGTGGATTTTGGATGCGGCTAGAGGCACAATCAACGCTGTCAAAGGGCGATTGTATGCAAATTCCGCTGATGCCGAATCAACGACATATCCATATTTAGATTTCTTGTCCAACGGCTTCAAACTCAGAGATGCCGATGGTGGATTAAACGCAAGTGGCGAGCCATACATCTACGCTTGCTTTGCCCAGAATCCCTTTAAGTATTCCCTTGCACGATAGGACTCAATATGTACGCACTCATTGAAAACAACGCAGTCACCAAAGTTGGTGAACTATCAATTCTTTTTCCAAATACATCTAACCCTACTCACGCATTTGCTATTGAGCAAGGTGCTTTAGAAGTGGTTGAAGGTGAGCAAAAAGACCAACGCTTCTATTGGGTGACATTTGACAAGTACGAAGTAACTGGCAATGTTGTTACACGAACTTATGTCAATACGCCAAAGGCTTTGGAAGATGTAACCGAAACACCCGAAGGCGCAACAGAACCCGTGACAACCAAAGGCTTGAAATCACAAGCCATTGCACAAACCAAAGTTACGGCTAATTCTTTGTTGGCACAAACCGATTGGATGGTAATTCGGAAAGCAGAACGCAATGTAGATATTCCCGCTGATGTAATTGCAGAACGGGCTAAAATTATTTCCGATTGCACCGCAAAAGAAGCGGCTATTACAGCGTCAACAAGCATTGATGAATTGATTGCGGCATTGACTAACTAACAATTAGTGGCATAATTGAAAGCATGAATATAAATGAACTTAAATCATTGCTTTCGTATGAACCTGATACTGGTGTAATCCGATGGATTGCCAAGGGTAAAGGGCGCATCAAAAAGAAAGAAGCGGGTACGCTACTGCATAGCGGCTACGCGGGTATTTGCATAGGCCCAAAGCGTTGGCAATCGCATAGGATTGCATGGGCTTTGCATTACGGCGAATGGCCTAAAGACCAAATCGACCACATCAACGGCATCAGGACTGACAACCGTATTTGCAATTTGCGTGAGGCAAGTAACAATCAAAACGGCAAAAATCTTGGGTTATCAAAAGCCAATACATCAGGTTTTAAAGGTGTATGTTTTGACAAACAAACTGGCAAATGGCGGGCAATTATTAAAGTAAACTTTAAACAAATTAACATTGGGCGGTTTGTTAATTTACAAGATGCCATCAATGCAAGGGTAGCCGCCGAACAACAATACTTTGGTGAATGGAATAGGACAAGATATGAAAATAGCAATCAGCGCAATCAGCAAGAACGAAGCCCAATTTGTTCAGCGGTTTTGTGATTCGGCTAAAGATGCAGATTTAATTTGCATTGCCGATACGGGTTCAACTGACGATACAGTTAAATTGGCCTTGGAATGTGGCGCAAAAGTTCACGACATTTGTATTAGCCCTTGGCGGTTTGATTTGGCCCGTAATGCGGCTTTGGCATTGTTGCCGCGTGATATTGATGTAGTGATTAGCCTAGACCTTGATGAAGTATTAGAAGAAGGTTGGCGCGAAGAAATTGAACGGGTTTGGGAATTAGGCAAAACAACCCGCTTGCGATACAAGTTTGATTGGGGTTGCGGAATATCTTTTTTTTACGAAAAGATTTTTTCACGGCACGGTTATAGATTCCATCATGCGGTGCATGAGTACCCCCGACCTGATGGGCGTATAAACGAAATTTATGCGCATACCGATATGCTATTGGTAAGCCATCACCCCGACAATACGAAATCCCGCGGTCAATATATGCCGCTACTGGAACTAGCCGTTAAAGAAGATGCGCATTGCCCCCGTAACGCGTTTTATCACGCACGGGAACTAACTTTCTACGCCCGTTGGCATGATGCCATTACAGCGTTAAATAAGTACCTTGCAATGCCCGAAGCCACTTGGCAAAACGAACGATGCTATGCAATGCGTTTGTTAGGTAAAGCGCACGAAGAATTAGGCCAATCTGTAGAAGCGCATAAGTGGTATCGCCTAGCAATTGCCGAAGCGCCTAACACCCGTGAACCTTGGTGCGAACTAGCGATGTTCTGCTACCGCCGTAGCCTTTGGGTTGAATGTTATTCAGCGGCTAAATCTGCGCTTGAAATAAAAGATAAGGCTTTGGTGTACACAATGAACCCTGAAGTATGGGGCGCACAACCTTGGGACTTGGGTAGCATTTCGGCTTGGCATCTTGGCCTAAAAGAAGAAGCAACACAACTTTTAGAAGAAGCAATAAAATTAGCCCCTGATGACCAAAGATTGCGAAAAAATTTGCAATTTATGGATACTAATTTTAAAACCTTTGATGTTGTGAACCATGAACGAAACGGAAGCCCGACTAAATAGCCATGAAGCCGTTTGCGCTTTAAGGTATGAGCAAATCAACGCCCGACTAAAAAGGTTAGAAGGCATCCTAATTAAAACCGCGGGCATCATGTTGGTTTCAATGGCGGGCGTTATATGGGCATCGGTGATGAAATGAACGACTTTGCCGATGCAATCATTATTGCCGCGGTAATCGCTTGTTTCATCATTTGGGGTACATACACAATCATTTGGATTTGGCAATGATTCCCCTTGACCCTATATCGGCGCTAGAAGGTTTAGAAAAAGCCGTTAGTCTTGTTAAAAAGGCACAAGCCGTAGCCAAAGATATAGGCGGCTTATCGGTGATGGTTGGGCGCTTGTTTGATGCCGAAAGCAACGCGACTAAATCCATGCTTGCCGCCAAACGAAGCGGTGGTAAATCCAATTTTGAAATTGCGATGCGTATTGAAAACGCATTGATGAATAGTAGAAATCTACAAAAACAACTTCAATTGCTCTATATGCAGACGGGCAATATTGACGTGTACAACAAGATGATGGCGCGTAAACTTGAAATGGATAGGGACGATGCCATTGAAGCGCGTAAGTTAAAAGAAGAAGAAAAGAAACGCAAAGAAAAAGAACAAGAACAAATGGCATGGGCAATTGCTATTGTCGTATCTGTTTTGTTTTTTGGTGCTATTGGTTGGGGTATTTCTGAAATATCCGACCTATGCGCTAAATCTAGGTGCGGTAGGTGAATGAGTACCAAAAGCAATTTGACCAATGGCTAAAAATCTTTGTACGAATGTGCATTGCTTGGTATGCCGTTGGATTCCTGAAATTTTTGCCTGATGAACTTAGCGACCGCGTAGTTTCTAAATTTTTGTCAATGATTGGGTTAGCATGAGTGAAGAAAAACCATCAGACATATTGAGTAAGGTTTTATCTTATGTTGATAGCCCTTTTAAATTGTTTGCCTTGTTGCTGATGGCGGTGTTTGCTTTTTCAGGTTACTTCATTTGGCAAAACCAATCTTTCTTGTTTGAGGCATACAAAGAAAACAAAAAGTTGCCAATGATTGCCGATGACCGTGCCGAAGATGTTGTCGCGCATTTGTTTAAAAACACCAATGCAACCGTTATTGCAATATTTAAAGTTAACCCGCTATTTGGCACAAGAGTTTTGTATCGGGCTTACACCCGCGATGGGCGCGACAAAACACACGAAGGTTTAGATGTAGGATTGTTTACGCAAAGTTCTGCTAATAACCGCGATGTTGTGGCATTGATGGCCAATGAAATACCGTGTAGCGAATACGCCGTAGCGCAAAGTGAAATCGGGCTTTGGTACATTGAAAAAGGCGTAACATTTGGATGCCGAATAAGCGTACCACCCGAACAAGGGCGCTTTGTTGGACAAATCACGGTTGGTTGGGCAAAAGAACCGACCGACTTAGATAAAGATAAAAGTATGTTGTTGATTGCAAGTACCATGCTTAGTAAAAGCAAACAGTAAGGGGAAAGTTATGGATTGGTTAAAAACTATTGCGCCTACGATTGCCACCGCAATGGGTGGCCCTTTGGCGGGCATGGCGGTTGATGCTATCGGTAACGCGTTGGGCATGAAAGACGCGACCAAAGAACAAGTAAAAGATTTGTTGGCAAGCGGCACATTAACTAGCGACCAAATGGCAAGCATTAAACAAGCCGATGCAAGCCTAAAGGTTCGGATGAAAGAACTAGAAATCGACATGGAAAAGGTACACGCGGGCGATAGAAATTCTGCGCGTGAAATGGCGGCGCGTACTGGCGATGTATGGACACCGCGAATCATGGCGTTGGTAGTTTTTATTGTTTGGGGTGCAGTTAACTACAAATTGTTTAACGGCACAATCAACGGCGATATGCGGGAACTTGTTGCCCGTGCCTTGGGAACTTTAGATGCGGTGCTGATGGCGGTAATTTATTACTACTACGGTTCATCATCTAGTAGTGCGGCAAAAACTGAAGCAATGCAGGGGAAAAAATGAACTTAACTGAACACTTCACTTTAGAAGAACTGACACACACCGACCACCGCCAATTAGACAATACGCCAAACGATTCTGAATTGGCTAACCTAACGCGCCTTGCCGAATTTCTAGAAGAACTTAAAACCGTTTTGGGCGGCAAACCCATCATGGTTAATTCGGCTTTTCGTTCTAAAGCGGTTAATGATGCGGTTGGAAGTAAAGACACATCACAACATCGCATTGGTTGCGCCGCTGATATACGCGTACCTAGCATGACCCCCGACCAAGTGGTTAAGGCGGTCATTGCATCGGATTTAGGCTATGACCAAGTGATTAGAGAATTTGACCGTTGGACACACATTAGCATCCCTAATGAAGCGGTACGCGCACCCCGCAAACAAGCGTTGATTATTGATAAACAGGGTACGCGGATTTATTCTTAAACTTCTTTAACAAAGATGCCATCGGAATTTAGATAGCCTTTGCGGTGTTTGATTTCATCGTATGCGCCTTTAAGACATTCGACCAAATCTAAATCAGCGCAAGCGCAACCCATAATTAGCGTTACAAGAATATCGCCGTAAGCATCTTTCATTGCGGCTACATCTTTGTTTTCGATTGCTTCAAACAATTCGTTTAGTTCTTCTTTGGTTTTGATTGCTTGCGCGTAGGGCGTACTATTCTGTACGATGCCGCGGGCTTCACCCCATTGGATAACTGCTATTTCTGTATTTGCGTAACTCATTTTGTTGCACCATTAAATGTTGTGTTCATTACTTCTTCAAAATTAAATTGTTGTTTAAAACATTCTTTAAAGTAAACTTGTTGTTCGCCGTGGCCAACTAACTTGCGATTGTAAATAAATACTTTCTTTGGCAAGCGCATTTGACCGTTAATGTAGTTGATGCCTTTTTGTGTGATGCGCCAATAACCCGAACCTTTCTTTTCTTTCATGTCGTTTGGGTGCGGTTCAATCAAACCCCAATAACGCATATTGGTAAAAGTTTTAGCCCGCATAAATTCACGCGGTGCATTTTTAGCGGTATTGACCCAATCATCAACGCCACCGTTTTTGTAAATCCACACTAAGGCTTGCGCGTTCTTTTGTGTGATGGTAAACCCGTTGTACTTACCAAAGCGTTTACAGCATGGGCAATGACCGCCATCACCTTGCAAAACTTTTAAATAGTTTGCGCTAATCTTGGCTAAGTACTCTTTTTCAAACAAATCGTCCATTTTGTAGTGTCCTATAAGGTGGGGTACTAGCGTTCGTCCGACATTTCTGCCCGCGTTCCCCCGTTAATCAAAAGGGAATATCCTCCATATCGTCAGGCATAGGCGCGGCTTGGCGTTGCGGTGTGCGAGGCTCAAGCGGCGGTTTAGCACTTAACCAACCGTCCCAACTAACGGGGATGTGGTCAATCTTTAAACTAATACCTTGTTGCCCTTTATCCCAAAGCGTACCAATTTTAGAAAAGCGTTTTTTGTTATTGCCTTGGGCATCGGTGTATTCACCGACAACAGCGATAAGGTCTAATTTAGTTGACATGGTTTAGTCTTTCGTTCAGTTTAAAAATCTTTGTGTCTAATTCTTCTAAGAATAATGCAACTTCTTTTTCAAGCATTGCAATATATTCTGAATCGTATTCAACGCGCTTAACAAACAACTGCAAACCATCAGGCAAACGCGGGTCGAACGATACAAAATCACACCATCGGCGACCCGTACAAGCCATTTGCCATTGCATTTGTGTGATGTACTTTGTAGGTACGGTTTCACTTAGCAATGTATCAATGTGCGTGGCGGTGTTAGGGCATTTGATTTCTAACAAGCCATCTACGCCTACCAATCCATCAGGCGAAGCCCCTGCGCGTTCAATGATAGGATGTGGCACATACCCTACTTGGTCAACCAATACATCGGCATACGATTCATACGCGGCACGGGCAAACGGTTCGGTTTCTGTACCCCATTGCATAGCCGCATTGCTATAAGATTCTGCAACCGTGTTAGTCATGCGTTCGCAAATCAATTGCGCCATGTAGTTATCGCGGGATGCTGAATAACCGCTTTTGGTTTTAGCGATTACATCGGCAACGCGGGATGCCGTGACATTACCCAAGCGGGCGGCAAACCATTCAGGTGTACCTTGTTCAACTTTTTCAATCATTCTTGACCCTTAAATTTCAACCCATGCAAAACCATTGCTTCTTTAACAAATTGCAACCCTTTTACGCCTAAATTTGGGATTCGTCTTAATTCGCGTTCTGTCCAATTGCACAGGTCTTGCTTCATTAAAATTTGTTCTGAAACTAAACAACGGTGATACCTAATTGGCAAATCAAGGTCTTTAATGTCAGAGTTTTGGTATTTGTGTTGCATTTCTTGTTCTTTTTGCCATTCCCTCAAAATGCGTTCACGATGTTCTAGCATTTCTACCGCCATTCGATAGGCGGTTTGTGCCGTAGAAAATGGATTTGTAATGCCCATTTTTTCAATTTGGGCTTGCATTGCAATAACCGCAAAATGGTCTAATAGTTCTGTTTTAGTCATTGGTAATCCTTACATGAATGAAATTGAGCATCATTACGGTTTGCCCAACTGCCAGTACAACCCGTACATTTAAATTTGCCCATGCTGATTGAAAATTTGCCCGTTAATTTTGGTTTTGGTAGTTCTAAATTTTCAATATTTGATTGGTCGTAACCATCTTTAAAACCTTGTTTATAACCATCAATAAAAGATTTTTTTATAGCATCTTCTAAAATTGCATCTAAATTTTTGGTCATAGTTTTGCCTTTACTTTATCTTTGGCGGCAATCACTTTCTTTTGCCAATCAGAATTACCGTTACAAGCGGCATACGCGGCTTTGTAGGCGGCTTTTAAACCATCTTCATCGGTTGATGTTTCAATGGCGGCTAAATGGTCAAAAATGGCTTTTTCATCGACACTTTTGGCGGCAATGGTTGCCATTTGTCCATCGTCATCTTCAGGTGCAATTCCACAAGCCGCCATCAACGAACCGCGGCGGGCGTATGTCAATGCCGACATATAAGCGGGCGGGTCATTCTTAACTACTGGAAACTGTAGAACGCCACAATCAATTGTTTCGCCTGATTCATGGACAAAGATAGTTTCAACCATTACGCCGCCTACACATTCACGGGTTTTTTGCACAAGGGCAATGCCGTTATTGTTTAGCGCGTCTATAACCGCTTCAACACACGCGGAAAGGTCGGCATACTTATTCTTGAAATGCGGGTTGTAGGCGTTCTTTAAAGCGGGTGCAAATGCCTTTTGTGCTTGCACCAATGCCGTGGCAATTTGTTTCATTCTGCATTTTCCAAGTAGTTGGTTAATCGTTTGATTCGGTCGGAGTGGTAATCTGACATTCGCTTGGCGTATTCCATGCCGCTTTGTGCATCAAGAAAACGGCGCTTGGCTTCTTCAAGTTCTTTAGCCGCCATTTCTTTAGGTGATGGCAATTGCCACAGGGATTGGAAGCGTTCAATAAAGTTCATGTTTACCCCCGCCATGCCAACAACACACCCCAACCACCAAAGATGATGATGGCTAAAGTACATTCAATTATTGTGGTGATGATTTTTTGTTTCATGTTTTATCCTTTGAAAATTTGGCAATGGCATCCGCGTTTCACCATAAGCGAAACAAAACCAAGCGCTTTTGTAAGAGAAGTAAATTCAATGTGTGACCAATTGTTTTGTTCATTGGTTGTGTTGAATTCAACTATATAAATTTGCTTCATGTTTTCTCCTATAAGACCCCAAGAAGTTTGGGGCATGGCTAGATTATAAACGACAAATGAACAGGTAGGTCAAACTTTGTTGAAAATATTTTTAACAAATTGTTGAAATATTTGTGGAATTGTTGTTAAGATGCAACTATGAACAAAAACCTAGAATCTGACAAAGCATTGATAGCCACATTGGGCGGCCCTACGGTTCTTTCAAAGCGCCTTGGCTTAAATTCACCCCAACGGGTACACAACTGGATAACTAGGGGAATACCCGCATCAGTTAAATTGGCGCACCCTAAAATCTTTTTGAAAGGTTTACGCAAATGACTAAGATAGAAAAATACCTACATCACAAATCTTTGATGATGGAACACCTTGCGTTTGCTTATGCCAATCAATCAATGCACGATTCGTTATATCA
>JACCDX010692927.1_pt1 | contig 23179 bp, 26 predicted proteins | sample 7449681 | NCBI WGS metagenome assembly JACCDX01 (sample SAMN15323450, study PRJNA562643) | freshwater metagenome | isolation source: river surface water | place: USA:Blue River Watershed | collected 2017-08-18
ACAATTAAGTGTAAATATGAAATTTGATACATTTGTCGAACATAATATATTCGAAGAATGAATCTATGTGTAATTAATGGGGCTTATTTTCAAAAACACAATACATCGCCTATTTATCATTGATAATTAGCGACAATCCAGTGTAAAAATGAAATTTGATACATTTGTCGAACATAATATATTCGAAGAATGAATCTATGTGTAATGAATGGGGCTTATTTTCAAAAACACAATACATCGCCTATTTATCATTGATAATTAGCGACAATTAAGTGTAAATATGAAATTTGATACATTTGTCGAACATAATATATTCGAAGAATGAATCTATGTGTAATTAATGGGGCTTATTTTGAAAAACACAATACATTGCCTATTTATCTATGATAATTAGCGATAATCAGGTATAATAATTTTTTTATTACATTAATACACATTGTCCCGGAATTGGTAAATTATAACCATGAGTTACATATGAAAAATGCATTTTAATTTTATTTTTATAATCATTTATATTTAATTCTTCTTCTAAATATTTATAATCTATATTCATTTTTGTTATAGCAAAATAAATTGTAATTGCGGTTTCATTTGAATTACAAATTAAATTATTATTTGAATCGTAAAAGTAAATATTATGAATACATGGCGTTGAAGAAGTACATTTATTACTAATAACTAATAAGCCATTATTAATAAGTTCGGGTTTTTTTGTATAAATTGAAATTAAATTATTAATCATTATTATTTATATAATCTATTATTTATATTATCCTTTTATAAATTTATTTTTATATAAAATTTGATATTTTTATTATTAATATCAGTATTAGATAACTCATGTATGCAAAAAACAGATAAATGACTTCTCAAGTTGCAGACAAAATGCCGATGATATCTATTAATAGAGAACTCCGGGAAAAAACCATTATTAATTCTTCAGAGGTTGGTAATGAAAAGAATGCTACTCTGAATAAAAAAAAATGTATTACAAATCTTTCAGATGATTTAAAAATGCAATTATATGATTTGATTATTCAATTATCTAAATGTATTTACAATTCTCTTGAAGAAATTGATGAAAATACTATTAACAGAACTATAACTTTTTATTCATCTGGTTTGAATTACTATTTCATAAATTCATTTACACCGGTGTTTCTTTCTAGATTAATTAATTATGGTTCAGTTAAAGCATATATTTTATCATTAATAGATGAATTTAATTCAAACACATTTGATTTTAAAGTTTTTTCCAATACAATCAATTCTTTAATATTTCTTGCTATAATTACGTGTAATAACAATTTTTTAGATATCTTATCTGATAAGTTTGATGTTATACTTGATAATACACGAAATTTACATTATTATTACAAAAGTAAAGGAGATAAATATACAAATTATAATGATTTTATTGAATTTATTTATGGAACATGTTTTCAGAAATTCTTTTCGAAAGAATATTTGTTTGATACGATAAACTCAATGAAAGAAGAAGATTATGAAGAGACACCAATGGACAAACATATAATATATTTTTCAAAAATTTATGAGAAGATTTCATTCATTCTAATAAACAAAATTGTTGATAAAAAGATTAAATTTTCTAATCCATTAATTGTTAAAACTATTTCTATTCTTAAAAAGTCATTAGATGAAGATAATTATTTTAATAGAGACATTATAGTTATGGGTCGAGTAAAATATTTTGTTCTAAAATTTAGAGAAATTTATTTACCAAACACGTGTGATTTGTTAATTATACAAGCGCTAATGTCTGGTCGTTCTAAATATGGAAAATTTTCACTCATTTCTAGTAAAATTGTCAAACGGTATTTCATGGATTTGTTTTGTTCAAAAATTAATACTATTGATTTTGATATTACTGATTTTGTTTGTAAAGACTTACGACATAATATATTACTGGATTGTATTCATGACAGGAATTATACGAGTATGTTCATCAAGAATAAGAATTAATGATTGATTTTAATACGTTTTACTGTGTTTTTAAACACAATCTGAGTAGCCAGATTCTATACCAAGCTACAATTTAATGTTTATCCTTTTATAAATTTATTTATAAAAAAAATTTGATATATTTTAAATTATATTTTTTATTATATTGTGGTATAGCATATCACCGGTGGTCAATACATCATAGTTATCAAGTATAATATAATTATGATAAATTAATGAAGAGACCAAATATAAAGAAGTCAATTAATCATATAGTCTAATTATACAGTTCTAATATGATAATTAAAATAAGAGACTAATAAAAGATTGCTATATCACATATGTGTGTTTGTTTATGATAATTACCTGTGTTTTGATAATATGTTTGTTATTATATCCTTCCTGTGTTTTAATTACCTGTGTTTTTATACTGTGTGTTAATAAATAAGTGATGATTTCACTATTATATATCATAAATTTTTTTATTTTAATTCCACAATAATCCATACTGTATCTCTTTTGCATCAGTAAATATTTTTTGTGTGCAATTAGGAGTTAATGTATATTCATTAAACCATATCTGATTATTTATATCTACAAAATAATCCATACGTATAAATTCAAATGGAAATGATAAACATAATGAAATATTTATTAAATTTTGCATTACATTATTAGGTAGTCTAGGAACAGGCAATCTAGTTGTTGGCGGTTTAATTTGAGTTATATTTATATATGTATTTCCACTCATTACTAATTCATAAAAATTATATCTACTCTCTAAACATTCTGAATATGCAAATGGTTGTCCTTGAATCATATAAATGCTATAAACAACAGCTTTTCCCCATAATCCCGTAAGTTTGTCCATTATTTTTTCTTCTGAGTAATATGACTTGCTAATATAATTATACTGGGTTTGAATTGGAAAGTATCTAGGTCTTTCAAAATCCTGTAGCCTATGTAATACTCTAGACACATCCCATGTTCCATCTACATCAATATTATATGCTGATTGTAATCCATGAGTAGATTTTATCATATTATTACTATCTAAGTCAAATACAGATACGTCAGATGCATCTGCGAATATTCGTTTTGTTTCTGGAATTAATAACATACCAGTAGGAATATTAAAATTTTGTAATGTTCCGATATTATTAATCCAATCATATACAGTTGTTTTTGCATTTAATTTATCTACAAAATATACAATATTTGGTTGAAAACGAGTTGCAGTATATTCAATTTTTTTATATAATGGTAATGTTATCCAATCAACCGGTTTATCTGAAAAATCATATAAATTTGTATAATGTGTATTCATTTATAATATTATTCTAATAAAAATAAAAAGGGAATACATAATTATACATCATTATTGATTTTGGATAATACTTTTAAAAATTTTTTATTTTTAGGTATTTTGTTAATTCTTTCATTTAATATTTGTAATATATTTTTATTATTTTTAATAAATTCTTTACCATATGTTCCATTTAAAATATGTAAATGTATATATAATATATTTTCTTTATTATTTTTATTAATAATATATTCATCTAACAATTGGTTATTAAACAAGTCAAAACGATATTCATTGAAATTAAAATTCATATATGATATTAGATTAAATTTAACATTATTTTGACAGCTTTCACAATTAGAATGTGAAATTACAAATTCTTCTGCAACTTCATATTCATAAAATTCGTTTAATGTAATTAATTTATCAAATGGCAAATTAATTTCATTATTTTTTTCTTGACATCCTCTTAATGCACAAAATCCATTCGAAAATGATTTTGAACATCTATTACAATTAATACATTTACTTTCTAATTCAGATGGTATAATATAAACATGATTTTCATCATTAATATCCATTTTTTGGATAGGTTTTCCATCGACCATTCCTAATTTCAATAGATAATGATATTCACTATCGAATAAATATAATTCTTTGGATACTTTGTCGAATCTAATTACGAAAAAACTACCATGATTTAATTCATAATATGATTGGTAATATTCATCGAATGTTTTCCAATTATATATTAAATTGCTTGGCTCGCATATATCTATACGATATTTTGAAGATTTAGAATTTTGAAGTAAAATAGTATTATTAGTTATATTTATAGAATGCATAATATTTTGGTATAATTAATAGAATATTATTAAAATTATCAATTTTTTTATTTTATAAATATTTTTTCTAAATCGCGATGTGATATATTATATATATCATTAATAACTGATATTATATGACTTTGTGCCATCGAATTTTTAAATGGTGTTCGTTTAAATGGATTCATACCAGGAATAGATGTATTTGAGTTTTTTATTGCATAACTATCATTTGTCATCATTGATAAATATTCTATTAAATGTTTATTATAATAATATTTCTCTAAATTACAAAATACTTTGGTTTTATTTTTAAACATTAAATAATAATTAAAATCTAAGTGTGGTATGATTAATTCAACTGAATCTAAAAACGCACCATAATCTTGATTAAATCTGATTTCATATGCCATTTTATCTAATATTATTTTTTCATCATTTTCATGCCATGATAAAATACCAAAATTATAATTAAATTCATTACTATTATATCGAGACATATATTGATTATAATAAGAAAACATTTGTTATTTAGTCTTAGATTGGAAAATAATATTATATGATTTCGTTAATTATAAATAAAATAATGTTTTCTTATTATAATATAAATACTAAATATGAATGCATCATTGAAATTATTACCTATTTCATTAATTTATACAGCTATGGTTGTTTTTTTTACTAATTGGTATTTAAGAGATTATTATAATATTGCATCTATTGGTTATTATTTAATGTATGCCATGTTTATAGTTATATTTTATTTTATTTATGGTTTTATGGTATCATTTACTGCTTCTAGAGAACAGTGTGCAAAAACTGATACAAAAGAATCATTATTTTTAGGATTCAAAGTCGTATCTTATGTTTTAATAACATTTGCGATTATTTCTTATTTTCCAAGTTTGTTATCACCTTTTAGAGAATTGATAGGTGTTAATGAAGTTGTTCATTTAATTCGCAATGGTGTTGATAATACTACTGTTTTAAATCTTAAGGCTGATAGTATTGCACAAATTTATTTTATTGGTTTAAGTCTTATTATTGCATCAATAGGTGCATATGGACAATCAGCTAAAGAAGTTTGTCAATTAAGTGTAGGTGAAATTAAAAATAATGTTAGTGATTTAGAGAAATATTTAAATCAACCATATGAGGAAGATAAAAATGCTAATATTGTTGTTAAAGATTAATTTATTTATTTATTTATTTATATTATGATGGATAAAAATAAACAAATTTCCAAAAGAAGAACTAGTGTTAAGAAAACGAGTCCAAAAAGAAATAGTAAGACTCAATATGGTTCCGGTTTATTTGATAAAAAGAAAATAGCTAAAGCAAAAGAAGAAACAGAAACAAAATTATCTCGTTCATTTAATTATGATTTAAGATTCTATCAAACATTTCCAGCTTTTTATTTAAAAAATATTGCTCCTGAACAAAAAGGATTACTTGTAAATCATTTAATGGGTACAGGTAAAACTTTTACAGGTATTAATTTTTTAACAGATTATCCAGACAAAAAAGCATTAATAGTATGCTCAAGTTATTTAAAAAATATATGGATTAATGAATTAAATAAATTAGGTATTAAAAATTTAAATCTTATATTTATTACATATGATGAATTTATAGATATAGTATTGAAAATTAATGAAAACCTAGATAAATATATATTAGTAATTGATGAAGGTCATAATTTAATAAATATTATTAGAACAAAAATTGATGCAGAAAAAATACAGGATTTTTATGAAAAAGTTAAAAATTTTTATAAAATATTGTTTTTATCGGGTACACCTTTTTATACAGATGAATATGATATAATTTATATTATTAATTTAGTTTCAGGTGAAACTTTATTACCTTTTAATACAAAAATATTTGAAGATGAATATTTTATTATTTCTAAAATTAATTCTGTTTTATATGGATACTTAAATCCGATATTGGAATCTAAAGCTACATTATTAGCTATATTTGGTTCATTCATAATTATGTATGTTAAAGGTATAATGGATTTTACAGATATAAATGAAAAAGATTCAAATATAATAGATAAAATAAACAAAAATGTTGATATAGGAAATGATATAGAAGATATTAAATTACATCCTGGTGATTATAAAGAAACTTCAGATATGATTTATGCTATAAAATCTAAAGAATTAGCTATTACAAATAACAGAAATGATATAGCTGCTATAAAACTAGAGATAGATTCATTATTAAATAAACCAGGATATCAATTTATAAAAAAATACTTAAGTTGGTTTGGTCTTAGTGATGGACTAAATAGAAGAAATACAAATAAAGATTATTTAAATAATGCACCTTTAATATTTATTGGAATAATGGCAGTATTTATTGCAATAGTATATTTAATTAGTAGATTTAATTTAAATAATATTAAAACTATAGATAACAAAAAACTGGGTTTAAAAATTAGTAAATATGTATCATTTTATGAAGTAAAAAATACAGAAGGTATTATAAAAAAATTACAGGTTAAAAAATGTCATAGTGATTTTGATAATAATAGTTATTTTTTAACAAATTTTTGCAAAACATATTTAGAAAATTTACAAAATTCAGATTATCCATCTAAAGAATTAATTATTCAAAAAAATAATTTTAACTCACCTCAAATGTTTTTATTTTTAAAAGCATGTTATAATCGTTTAACACCAGATGATATTTTAACATTTGGTATAAAAAATACAGATAAAGAATCAAAATATTATGATAATTTAAATGAAAACGATTTTTTAAATTATGGAAGAGTTATAAGTAATTTAACATTAAAAAATGATAAAAATGAAATATTAATACCTGCAAAATTTATAAAAATTCTAAAAATATCTGAAAATAAACAAACTGTAATTTATTCTAATTTTTATGACAAAGGATTATTATTATTTGCTAAATATTTAGAAGATAATAATAAAAAATTTAAAATTATTAATGATAATATTAGTCCGAATGAACTATCCGAAATTATAAATAAATTTAAAAATAAAGTGATTCAGTATATTTTATTACATCCAAATCTTGTTGAAGGTATTAGTATATTTGGGGCTGAACAATTACATATATTAGAACCACTAAATAATTATGCAAAATTTGACCAATTACAATATAGAGTAGTTAGATATAATTCACATACTCATTTACCTTTAAAAGAACGTAAAGTTCAGATATATCAATGGATTACCAAATCCATGCCTATAATAAGTAATATAATTCATAAATTTAAAGGATGGAGTGCATTTTCTGCTCAAGTTATTTTATGGAAAAGACTAACTAAATTTGATGATAATTTTGCACCAGATGAAATAGTTTATGAAAAGAATATAAGAACAAGTGAATTATTTGAAAAATTTACACATGTTATTAAAGACTATTCAATTGAATCATGTTCTGTTAAAAATAAAAATTTTAATTGTGATTTACCATACTCTATTCGCGAAATGTTCAAAGAATAAATAATTATTAAATACTTTTTTATTTAATAAATATTTTTTATATTAATTTTTAGTTTTTTCATTATGTTTTATTAATTTTTTCATATTAATATCCATTTTACAATTAAATTTTGAATTATTTTTATCACATTTCTCTATTGAATATTTTTTCAATATTTTATTAAATTGATTCAACTTATCATTTAATTTTCTTGATTGAGCTAATAATACTGAATCAGCAGAACATTCATCCTCTACATCTTTTATTTTTTCCCAATATTTTGATTGAGGTTTAAATGCTTTATTATTTTTAAATCTTTCTATTAATAATTTTCCAAATGATATTGTTTTAGATTCCCATTGATAAATATCTATTTTACGCTTCTTTGTCTCAAGATGACTATGTGATTTATATCTAATTACTCTATATATTAATTGTTCATATTCACCAAAATTAATCATTGGTTCTAATATATGTAATTGTTCCGAACCTTCAATACTTATACCATCTTTAAATACTGGATGTAATAATAAATATTGAAATTTTTTATTTTTAAAATTATTTAATATTTTTAGTTGTTTTTTATTATTATATTCCGGTAATAGTATTTTATATGTTTTTTTATTTTCATCTAAAAATTGAGAAAATAACAATATACCATTTGCATAAAAATTAGAATAAATAACAACAGAATTATTGTTTTCAGATACTTTTAATAATTCTTTAAATTTAGGTGAAAATTCTATTTTATTATCTTCTGACTTAAATGATAAATTTCCAATAATTCGGCCATAATTTATAATTTCATCTCTATCTAAATTAATAAATAAATTTGGGTCAACATCAGTTATTCCAAATTGTTCTTTTTCAATATAATTCAATTGATTATGTATCATTTTTAAATATATCTCCATTTGATACGAATTATAAGTTATTCTTTTTAATAAAATCTGTTTTACTGGATAATCTGATTTATCTAATTTGTCAATATATGATTTACAAAATATATTTTCTAAGAAATTTAATCTATCATTATGACATATTTTTACTTTTAACTCACTATAATCATTATTAGGTATCTCATAATATGATACATATTTTTGAACAATACTACCTAATCCATCTACATCTAATCTATCTTTTTCTGGATGATAAACTTTTTCTATTAACCACACTATTTTAGATAATATCATTGTAAAAAATAATAAAGTAATAATTCCTAAAACAGAATCTAATGATTTTATAAAGTTATCAGCTGTTGTTTCTGATAATCCAGACTTAATAAAATTGTTTTTATTAATATCTAAACTGTTATATAAATTATTTAATAATGGTTTTGATAAATAAATATATAAATCCTTCATTTTATTTTGTATTTTATTAAATAAATCTACACCTATTAATCCAGTAGTAAATTTTTCAATACCAATAAGTCTAAAAAATAAATCTCCTACCCAAAAAATTTGGACTATTGCAACTGAATAAGATATTACTTGTGGTAAATACTTAATTGCTGGAAATATCCATTTTACAAATAAATTATCGATTATACCTAGTTTAAAAAATAATTCATCAAACTCTTTTGGTTCGAATGGTAATAATCTTTGTCCAGAAACCATATTAAATATATAAATCATATCATAAATATCTGTATAAAATACTGTTCCTGTTAAAAATAAAATCTTATAAAATTCGGATATTCTAGTATAAATATTTATGAATTGTTCATTATTATATTTTGTTCTCATTATATTTACCAATACATGTGCATCATCCATTACTAATATTTTATCCTTTAAATTTGTTAATTTATATAATTCATCTGTAATACTATCATAAGTTATAAATGTAATGTCAATTTCAATACCTAATTTTTCAATTTCATTTTTCCAATTTTCAATTATATGAGATTCACATATTAATACAGCACTTTTATTTTTAAATTCCATAAAATAATTTAATGCTGTAAATGTTTTTCCAGTGCCCATATAATGATTTACTAATAAACCTTTTTGTAATGGTTCTAAATATTTTAAATAATATGCTGGATATACTTGATGCAAATTTAATTTTAATTTATATTCTTTTTTAAAACTTGTTATTATATTATTAATATCCGGTTTTTCTTGTTTTTTAAACATAATTAATATAATTTATTAATAGATAATTAAATTAATAACTTAAATTACATCAATTATTATTGGTAAATGGTCTGAATATGGACAATAATAAAAATCTATGTCTATTAATTGTCCAGTCCATGTAGGTTTATAAATATACGCATAATCTACTAATTTACCAGTCCAACATGAAAACTTAGGATGTTCTTTATTTAAGCAATCAAATATATTTAGAAATTCATTCTCTTTTAATAATTTAAATATATTTGATGACATTTTATCAAATCCAGTTCTATTTTTAAATTCTATATTCAAATTCTTTTGATATTGTTTCGAAAATAATCCTAAATTAACTTCATTAAAATCACCAGATAATATAACATTTTTTAATTTTAATTTTTGTATATAATCAATTAAAACTTTAATTTCTTTTTCACGTGTTTTTCCTGATTCATCCCATACATCTAAATGTGTTGATATAATATTATATCCATTTACTTCCACATGAGTAAATCCACGTAATTCTCCATCGAAATCAGTATCATCAATAGTATGATTATTTATACAATCAAAATTTATATTAGAATATGTTTTAATTCCGAAAGAGCCTTTTTGAATATAATTACAATAATTATCAAAATATTTAGAAAAATGTTGGTCATTTGTTTGATTAAATCTATATTCAATAAAAGAAACCAAATCTGGATTTAATTCCTTAATAAGATTTGTTATTAAGGTCTTCGAATTTTTAATAAATCGAAAACATTGCACATTATAAATCATTAGTCTTGTGATGTTAGGATTCTTTTTAAAACTTTTATTTTTTTGATTTACATCATTTAAATAATGCGATATTAGTTCTGTTTTTGTTCCTGAAATAATAGTTGGATATTTATAAATTTGTATTTCCATTTATAATAATATAATTATTTATAATAATTTAATTATAAATAAATATAATGGATAATTATGATGTATTAATAGTTGGTTCTGGTCTATCTGGTTCGGTTATGGCTAATTTATTTGCTACTAAATTAAATTATAAAGTTTTGATAATTGAAAGTAGAACACATATAGGTGGTAATTGTTATGATTATATAGATGATGAAACCGGAATACTTATGAATAAATATGGGGCGCATATATTTCATACGAATGATACCGAAGTTTGGAATTATGTAAATAACTTCGCTAAATGGATAAGATACGAACATCGTGTTTTAGCCGATATTGGAAATAATGAATATGTTCCAGTTCCAATCAATGGAACTACTATTAATATACTTACTAATGAAAATTTACAAACAGAGTCAGATATCGAACAATGGCTTAACAATAATAAAATTGATTATAATAAATCTGAAATTTTAAATTCAGAGGACTCCGTATTATCTAAAGTCGGAACTATCTTATATGAAACTTTATTTAAAAATTATACTATAAAACAATGGGATTTATCACCTAATTTACTTGATAAAACAGTTTTAGATAGAATACCAGTTAGAGCTAACTTTGATAGTAGATATTTCACTGATAAGTATCAGGCATTACCTAAAAATGGTTATACAAAAATGTTTGAAAATATGTTAAATCATCCAAATATTCAGATATTATTAAATACAAATTATTTTGATTTTATAAAACAATCAAATTATAAACAATCTAATAAAAAAATTATTATTTTTACTGGTAGAATTGACCATTTTTTTAGTTCATCTGGGTATGAACCACTTAAATATCGAAGTTTAAAATTCTGTAAAGAAGTATATAATACAAAATATTTTCAACCGAATTCAGTGATTAATTATACTAATAAATGTGTGCCTTATATTAGGAGTGTAGAATATAAACACTTTCTTAACCAAGAGTCATCAAAGACAGTAGTTGTGTATGAATATTCTAGAGAATCAATATTAATTGATGATGCTATGTATCCAATACCAACAAAGTCTAATATTGAATTATATGAAAAATATAAAACAATAGCATCATTAAATAAAGATGTTCATTTTGTTGGCAGATTAGCCAATTATAAATATTTCAATATGGACCAGGCAATTCGAAATGCTATAGATTATTTTAATGACCATTTTCTAAAATAAAAATCTTATATAAAGGGATAAAAATGTTTTCGCTGTATTTAAAAACACAGACTTAAGAACATAAAACAGAAAGAATAACTTAGAAGTTTAATTTATTAACAAATTTTAAAACCTTAGCAGCCTTTTTAAGATTATAGGTTGCATTCTGAATTTTATTATCAAATTCTTGTAAATTTTGTAGATGTTTTTCATCATTATACTCATCACCAAAACGGTGTTCTTGTAATTCAGAATAATCTTTTTCAAACTTGATTTTTCTATTATATTTACGTATTTCTTTTTCTAAGTTATCTATATGGATTAATGTTGTATTTACAACATGTTCTTTAATATTTAAAAGCATATCTCGCTCAACAAGATTTTCATTTTCGCAGCAACGTGAATAATTATCTAATAATTTAGATGAAACATTGAATAAAGTTTTGGAAAATTGCTGTGAATTTAAACACCTTTGTAATGTTTTTCTTTGTTCTTTGGTGAAAAATGATTGTGAATCACTTCTAAGAAAGACTGAAGAAGACGACATTATTTGAGCAGACATCATTATGGAAATTTTAATTATAAATACCTCAAAATAATTAATATCAAATTTTTTTATTATAAATTTTTATTAAGGGATAACATTTTTTTTCAAATGATTTCCTGGATAAGGTTCTACAATCATTTTTCAAATGATTTCCGGTGATTAATCGTTATCATTTTTCAAATGATTTCCTGGATAAGGTTCTACAATCATTTTTCAAATGATTTCCGATAATGATTATGTTTAATATATAATGTATTTTGTTCATTATTATCACCATTTACATAATTATCCGGGAATGAATATGGATTTATTCCTAATTGAAAGCATGCATATGGAAATCCTAATTGGTCTTGTGTTGTATATTTTAATGTTTGTAAATACCATTCATCTAAAAATCTTATTGTATCTTTATTATTTATATCAAATCCTATAAAACATGTAATCCATAAACCATATGTTAATGAATCCTTTTTATTTTCCCAATAATCAATATCATCATATCCAGTATTCAAATACTCTAAATATTGTTTAAAAATATCTTGGTATGGTTGATGTTGATTGAACCAATAAGTCGATGTATATCGGAAATAGTTTGAATCAATCATTTCTTGATACATTTTGTTCTTACCTATACGATTATGTTCCCCAGTAATTATTATATTTGTAGATAACTTATCAATTACATATTTACTTGTATCCGGGTTAGTAATTTCAATACTTCCATCTATCCAAACAATATAATCATACTTTAATAATACAGGAATTGAATAGAAATTTTGTTTATAATATTTTGCAATGTTAAATGTATGTTTATTATTTGCGAGTGAATTAGTATATAAATCATTATCTATTCTAGATTTAAATCTATAATGGTATTCGTTATTATCGATAATCCATCCATTTGATTTAAAATTGTCGGTATCTTTCATATTAGTAAAACATATAAAGTCCGTAGGTAAAGTTTGTATAGCAAATTTTTGACACTCACTTTCATATAAACCATAAATAGCTGTAATAAAGGCTATTTTAGGTGATTTATCATTTTTATTATTTAATCTAAATAAATATGGTGATTCTGCAAAATTATTTGTTTCAAATGTAATATCAATTACATTTTTTATAAATCCTTTAAAATATATTTCACTATCATCTGATGTAAAAAATATATTATTGTTTTCAAAATATAAATATCCATTATAATTCCAATTAAATGGGTTTATTATATTTGAATCAACTATATTAAAGGTTAAATCATCATTTATATATAAAATAAAAAAGGTAGAATCACTACCAAATATCCATTTTCCTGAAATATTATTCATAATTATTTTATTAATATAATCTCGAATTATTTTTAATTAACTTTATAAACGTAAATTATCTGTTATTTTTTCCAATAAATCATTTTGGTCTGGATTAATAGGAACTATATATCCATCATTAATTAATTCATCTAATTCTTCTTTATTTTGTTCATATAAAAATTCATATACTTCTGGCAATATTTCACAATAAGTATTATAAAATTCTATCAAATCATTTGTAGAAGTAAATAAATTATATATTTTTCCAAATAAATCAATATCTAGTCCTGAATCATCAATATCAGTAACTATAAATCCTAATAATAATAGTATTGAACGACTATTAATATTATATTTCGGATTATATTCTTCATCATCTAGAATAAATAATTTAATAAAATTATCATAATTATCTATTTCTTTTACAGAACTTGATTCAAAAATAGGTTGATATAATGATTCTATTGAAGATTCGAGATTTTCAATAAATACATTTTGTAATTCTTCTGGATAATCATTTAAAATTGTTGAATACAGATTACGAATATCTTCATCTACTATATTATTAAGTATATAATCAAAATTTGCTTTTACAGCTAATTCTTCAGTGGAGATTGTATCAATAAATGTATTCATTTTTTATTATGATTTAAAATAATCATTAAAACAAATCAAATTTATATCTAAATATAAATAAAATACATGGACTATATAATATTATTTTTATTAATAGCATTTTTGATATTTACTTTACATAAAAATGATGATGAATCAAATATAGAACATTTTGATTTTATTGAAACTCCAGCAAATCCATTATGGTGGTGGAAGTCAGCAAATACTATTATTTATAAAACTGTTGATATGGGTTGTCAAATTAATAATAAAATAGGGTCAGGTTTAAAAAAAATAGGTTTAATGTTTGATGTATAAAAATAGATTTATTTTTAATTTATTAATCTATTATTATTTAATTATCTGTATTTACAATTGTTTGAGTATTATTAATTATAGTCATATTATCAGGTCCAACTATATCATAAATATCCTTGTTTTCAAAATTAATACCAACTAAACAATCAATTAAAGTAATAATTTTTTCTTTACTAATAACTTGTCTAGTTTCCATAAAATCTATATAACCTATTTCTTTATCGGGGTCATACCATATAATAAATTTTTTATATATTGTTTTATATAATTTATAACCATTTGGAGAGTCAATTGATTCAGTATTATTAAAATCAATCTTAATTTTATTATCATCTGAATCAATAATATCGACTGTATTAGAAACTCGATGTTCTATATCTTTTACACCTAATTCAATTATCATTTCATTTTCTTTTTCAGGATTTAAATCATATTTCTTTCTAATTTTATCAACTAAATTACTTTTAAAACGTAAGGTTCTAGGATTTTTATCTTTTTTAAATTTATCTATTGGAGTAGCTGAATTTAATAAATCTTGTAATACAATTTTATTTTGATACATACAATTAATTATTTCTTTTTTAAATTCGGATTTATCTGTAGTATTATCAATAAAATCACGAAATTGTGCATAAGAAAAATCAACATATTCTTTATCATCATATTTCATACCATTATAATTATCTTTTATCTTAATAATATTCTTTAATAAAACATGTAAATGTTCAAAAAAAATTTTAAATAAATCTTCTAAACTAATAGAATAAAATTTATCATCTAAATAACAATATGCAATATTATCTGTAATTTCTTTTATAAATGTATTTTTAGTTCTATAATCTTCTGCTTTAAATATTTCTTTAAATAATTCTAAAGCTAAATTAAATTTAGAACGATAACCTGTATTTGGATTAGAATCTTCTTTTTTGCATTTATCAATATATAATTTTAATAAATAAAAATCGTTATCAAATAAATGTCCAATTGAATAATTTGGAAATGATTTAATTTTACGATTTAATTTATGTTGTGTAATTAAATTATTTATTTCATTTAAAGTATTTTGATCTACATTAGAACTTACATTAATAATAACTCCATTATTTACTAAACCATTATTATTAATTGTCGGATTATTTATAATAGTTCCATTATTAGTATTATTATTATTTATATTTGTTGTATTTTGTTGTATTTCATTAGTATTAAATAATGTATTTTTTTCAGTATGTTTTAATTCACACTTTTTCTGATGAACACTTTTTGATGGTGAACTTTTAAAGTCTTTATTACAAAACTTACATTTATAATACTTTATACCATCTTTTAATATAGTTTTTTTAGAGTTTTTAATTTCTTCAATATAAAAATCTCTATTAATAGTTGATAATATTTCATCACATGGAAATTTATTATTTAAATGTTTTATTAATTTATTATTACTTTCAAAATTATGACCACATCTTTTACATTTAACCATTATTAAATATAATTTATATTTATTTTCTTTAAATGTTAATAAATAGATTATTAAGATGTTAATATTTGGATTAAAATGTTAATAAAAAAGATTGAATAACTTGGATATTTACAAAAAGTCCAAATAAGGAATTTTAGCGCTTGAAAAATTTAATTCCAGTTTTTAAATTAGTTTTATAAAACTCTTAAAAATTATTTTCTTAAGTTTTTAGAATTATTTCGATAATTTTAAATTTATATAAAGACAAGTTGAATTTTATAAAATAAATATGTTATCTATACGTTTAGTTCGTCGTTATGCTAATAATTTATTAATTGATTTAACTAAATTATCCGCATATAAATTAGACAATAATAAAATCCATTTTTATAATCATACTCCTAATTATGGAGGAAGTTTTATATTTGGATTTGGATTTAGCATGACATCTACTAAAAATATATTTGAAACTATTCAATGGACTACAAATGAAGATGCATTAAATGAATTTAATAGTATCCAAAAAGACCTAAATATTTATTATGAACGTGTTGGTCTTGTTGATAAAATATAATTTAATATTATGTAAATAATTAAAAAAAATCAACTTTAAAATTTATAAATTTGATTTTTATTTTAAAGTTTTTGGTATAAATAGATAATAAAAAATGAATATTGATAATTTAAAAAATACTAATGAAATAGCGGTAAATATTGTAGATAATAATTCAAATAAACATTTTCCGAGTCAAACCAATGAAACAGTCGCAAATGTTGTCGATAATAATTCAAATGAAATTAATACTACTCAAAATACCAATGAAATAGTAGTAAATATTGTCGATATAAGTTCAAATGAAATTAATCAGAATGAAATTATGAATACTGAAATTAATAAATCTGAAAATCAAAAAAATAAAGAACAAATACTAGATAAATATATTAAAAAACGCAGAGATTATGTTAATTCAACAATAAATAATAACAATACAATCGAAAGTTTTATTAATATTTTAGTTATAAATACTCATAGTTTTAAAAATATAATTTTATACATAATTGAATATATAGGTATAATATTTGAATTTATTGGAAAAAGTATTTTAAAAGGATTAGAAATAGGATTTACACTAATACCATTAGCTTTTCAACTTATAAGTCATGGTATTTTAAATTCAATACCGGAGTTATTAGCAGTTATTGTATATGCATGTCAATCATATAATTATAAATTAGATAATCCACAAATAACTTATGGTATAATATCATTTATATCAGCATATGGACTTTTATATAGTAAAGCTATCATAAAACATAATTTAATAAAATTTCCAGAACCAACTAGTAGAAAAGTTATAATACTACGTAATATTTTAGTATCACTAATGTATTTAGGTAAGATAGCAGAAATAGGTTTAGAAGTTTGGTATGCAATATTATTTAATAAAAGTTATTCAGATAATATAACTTACATGGTATTATGTAGTATTATACCATTATTTACAATAATACATTATATATTAATGCCTTATTATCTTAAAAATCATTGCAATTATATCGAGTTATTAAGATATTATAAACTAGATGAAAAAGTAAATATATTAAATAATAAAATAGATAATATGCTATTAACATCTGGTAATATATTAGATGAATCATTCGTAAAATTTACAGAATATAATGAACATAAATGTGAAAATGATGAGTGTAATGAATGTATATGTAGTATTTGTTACACAAAAGACTCTAAAAATAAAGTTTTAACAAAATGTAATCATATATATGATACTGAATGTATTGACAAATGGTTGCATACTGATATTATTAAAAATAATGAATTAACATGTCCGATGTGTAGAGCTGATTTATTTGAATATAATGATAAAAATTCAAAAGATATAAATGAAGTATTGAATAATGTATAAAAATTTGATTGAATTTAAATTATTCATATTTATTTTAAAATAACAATAGATTTATAAAAATGGAATCATTAAGATTAGTTCGTATATATGGTAATAAAAATATGTTTTTAATAGATTTAACAAAAATATTTAAAATGTATTTAGAAGTGTATTATAGAAAACCAAATGATGAGCCATATGTAAAAGATAGTTTTAAATTAATATTTTATATGCCAAATAATATCGAACAATATATATTGTATGATAATATAGATTCAGCTAAAAGAGAATTAGAAAGTATTCAAGACGATTTAAATAAGTATTATAATAAACAAAAAATATAAATATAAAATAATTATTTAAAGATTTTTTATTTATATATAATGGTCTATTAATGTATTATTTTTTATAAGTTTTTATAATAATTTATTAATAGACCACATTTATAAATGGGTAAATATTATTTTAAAAACACTGTATAACAATTAATTAGACTAATTGCTGGAAAAATCTAGTTTATTAATTTTATAACTATATCTCTCTTTAAAAGTAATTAGAGAGACAATAAAACTTAATATTATATACCAATTTTACCAATTTAGGATATTAAAGTATATAATAATTATAAATGCAACTCCAATTGCAAATTTATAATATATATTTAGACCATATAATAATGTTATTGTATCAATTACAAAATTTGAAGCCTGGTCCATCTCTAAAAGATTCTTTATTGCTAAAAATATGTTCATTATCATACATTAAATTAGTAATATCAATAATATTATCAATTTTTTTTGGTCTAAATTTATAAATGGATAAACAAATAAACAAATAAACAAATAAACATTTTAAAAATTATAAAAATAAATAAAATATATTAATTTTTATAATTAAAATAAATTCAAGTAATATTAAATAAAAATATACAATGTATTCACAATCAATAAAACATGTTTCATTATATGGTCCAAATCAACATAATAATACTGGAAAACGATTAAAACATCCCGATATTGATAGAGTAGATATTGAAATTTATAATAATAATTCGATAGTAGTATTATCAGGTGATAATCGATTATTTATAAATTTAAAAAATACAAATCCAAGAGATTACACAATAGATTTACATTTCAAATCTTTAAATGAAATATATGGAAGAACTTATAAAAAATTTGTATCTGATATTCAATATCATAATAATATGATAGAATTTGAAATTACTCCTATTTATGCAAATACACCAAGAGATTTGTATGATATGTCATATGATGATAATCAAAATAATATTATTTGGTTAGATAAAACATATAATTTAGCTTTATTAAATATTACAAAATTTAAATTTAAAATATATTTTACAGAACTTGGTTGTAAAAAGATTGAAAGATTTCTAGTTGATTAGATTATATTTTTTTTAATGGTAATTTATTTATAATAGTTGTAAATAATTTATTTTTATAAAAATGCATTATAAAAACTGTAATAATCATAAATACTATAAGTTTAACATAATTACATAAAATAAAATTAAAAAATAATGAATCGAATGAATTCCATGTTTGTCCTTTAATATGTTTAAAATAAACTCCTCCAATACAATTATCTTCATTACATACGCTACAATCTCCGGCAAATTCATTATTTGTTAAAACATAATTATTATCGATATTAGTTAATCCATATTTATGAACCATCTTTGTTAAAAAAAACGGACCAGTGCTTGACATAATATGTATATGTTTTCCTAAGAACCATAATGAACGATGATGGTGAATTAAGTTATCTATACAAAATTTAATGAATTTATTATTCGGCTCAACCATAAAAAAAGAATTTGTAAATGTCGATACATTAGATGATTGAGTTAATACTATATTATATTGTAAATAAGAATCTAATTTTTTCTTACATACAATATCCATATCAATATAAATACCACCATACTTATATAATACAAAATATCTAAATACATCACATCTTTGAATATTAAATTTATAGCTCATATATAAATCATAATATGATGGATATTCTTTTTTAATAAATTCTTCCATTGTTGCATCAGTCCATAACATATATTTATAATCATTATGTGTATATTTACATGATTCAACAGCTTCTTTCCAATTATCCGGTATTTGTGTAGTTTTCCAGGTTTGATGAATGATTTTAGGTATCATTTATTGTTTATAATATATTCATATTAAAAATTTTGATTGTATTTAAAAATAAATTATTTAATGTAAAAATGAGTAATTATAAATCGATTGAATTAAATGGCAAAACTTATTTACGAAATTTATCAAAAATTATTAAAAAACCTGATATAGATTATGCAAAAATTTATGATGGTTCTAATCCAAATAGACCTCCATTTGAATTTATAATGAATAAATTAAATATTTGGTCTGAATCTGATTTATTTGAAATTGATTATCAATTTTATGGTAAAGATGAAAATGATTATTTATTATTTGGTAAAGTTTATATAACTAATATAAAGTTTTTAAATTATAATAATAAAATTTTGGAATTTATTTTAAATCCACCAACAATTGTTAATGATGAGAAAGAAATTTATAGAATGTCAAATAATGGTTATAATAACTTAATATATTATCAATTTAATTCAATTGATATATTTAATCCTAAAAATATGATATTTAGATTAGAATTTAGTGAATCAGGTTCAAAAAAAATAGAAAATTTTATTGTAAAATATACAAAAGCATATTAAAAAATTTGACATCATTTCTTTTTTTTAATATTGTTTTAAATACGAACAATAATGAATAATCAATTTGCATCAATTAGTTTAAATGGACCTAGACATGCGTCTGTTTTTAATAAAAATTTAAAAAATCCAGACATATTAAAAGTAGAAATTTACGATGGTGATAATATTGAATCATTGCCAAATCAAATGTTTAAAAATATATTAGAACTAAGTGTAATGAAACTAAATAATTCAGAATCAATAGTATTTAATATTGATTATGAATTTAATGACCAAAACGAAGAGTATCATAAAATAAATGGACGTATGTTTAAACATTCAATTCCATTATTAAATTATAATAATAAAGTTCTTGAATTTTCATTAAATAATATTTTTAAAGTTAATACAGAATTAGATATTTATCATTATTCAAACACTATTCAAAATAATATATTATATTTAAAATATAATTTTATTGAAAATTGGAATAATAATCATATTAAAATTAAAATTTATTTTAGTGATACTGGGGCAAAATCTATTGAAAAATTTATTATAAAATATACACAATAATTATAATAATTCGTAATTATGGTAATTCACGATTATAATAATTCGTAATTATGGTAATTCACGATTATAATAATTCATGAACAGTTTCTAATGAACCATTGACCCATGCAGGATGTTTAGAATATCCTTCTCCCAAAATATAAATATGTTTAGGGTGATAATTTTTTTTTACATGTTTAAATAATTCTTCATAACTAAATCCCGGTTTCCAATATGTGCACCCATATCTCCAAAAATGCGAAGTAATCCATTCTGGTTCAGGAATATTTTTATTAGGGAATAATTCGGTTAAATATTTCATTAAATACTTGATAATAGTTTTTTTAGATTTAAGTGAGTTCCAAAATTCAGATATATAACCATCTGAATAACTAATCATTATTAACCCTGATTTTTCATCGATAGGAATAATATATTTAATAAGATTATCAACCACCATTTTATTCATACCTTTAAACCATACATCACCGTCTTTATTAGGGTTAAATTTAGCATAAATACGTATTAAAGGATAACCAGATACAGCTTTTTTTAACATATCATCATTGCAAAAATAAGGTATTTTTGATAAGTTATGAGGTGGAATTGTAAAATATATTTTGTTAAATTTAATATTTTTATTTTTGATTTCTCCTTTTTTATTTTTATAATGTAATGATGCGGAATTATAAGTTTCTTTTAATTTAAAATCAACTAATTCACACTCTTTAATTATTTTAATTCCCATCTCTTCTAATTTATCAACTAATTTAAATACTAACTGATTTAATCCACCACCAATTACGTAAAAATCATTGTTTTGAATATCAAAATCATTTTCCAATGTAGTTAAAGTTGCATGAGCGGATTGTTGTAAAAATTCAACTATATAACCGAATGATTTATATAATAAATCTACTTCATTAGATTTTAAAATTGTTTGTAAATAAGTAATAAAAGTATTATTAATTAAAAATTCGGTTGAAAATTGCTTTTTACTATTAAAAATAAAAGACCATAATTCATTAATATTTTTAAATCTATTAATTTTATAAAATTTAAATAACTTAATATCGTCTTTTATATACTCACCATTAAAAATATAACTTTTATCTTTTGAAATTGAATATAATTTATCTTTTAAACCCAATTCTTCAACTAAATCCATAACTAATTTTTGTTTTTTACCTAAACGTCCTGCACCTGATTCATATTTATATCCTTTATATTCATTTGTATAAATACGACCACCAATATAATTATTTTTTTCTACTATAACTGTATTTTTATCTTTTAGTTTATATGCTAAGTATAATCCTGTAATACCCGCACCAATAATTAAATTATTAATAATATACATATTAATATATACATAGATTTAAAGTTATTTATTCATAATTAAATGGATTATAAGCAATTATATCAAGACATTCTAAAATCAACTTATAAACAATTAGAATATATTAAAACAGAACCATTAAGTTATCAAACAATATTAAAGATGTATGAAAACAACGAATATTACGATAGTGATACAAAATTTAAAATAAGTATTGAATCATTTGGATATGCTGCAAATTGCTAGGATTTAGGATTGCTTAAATATATAGAAAATATATCAGGTGGTTATTCCTATAATTATGATTATGGTATAGTTTATTGGTCTGCATTAGAATCTGCTAGTGAAAAAATGCTTGAATATGTAATACATAACGGTTATAATAAAAATGTATGTTATAATAAATCAGCTCAATTTGCAATTCGTGGTGGTAATTTAGATTTCTTTAAACATATTTATCATAATGGAAATAAATGGTATGATAAAACTAGTATGGGTATTAATATATTTATAAAAGATGCATTAGAACATGGTCATTTACATATATTAAAATATCTTTTTGAAAATAAAATATATGATTTTAAGAAAGATTGGTGGTATTTTGATTTACAACATTTAATTAAATTAGCATTAAATCATACGACAATTACTCCTAAAAAAA
>JACCDX010960597.1_pt1 | contig 23166 bp, 23 predicted proteins | sample 7449681 | NCBI WGS metagenome assembly JACCDX01 (sample SAMN15323450, study PRJNA562643) | freshwater metagenome | isolation source: river surface water | place: USA:Blue River Watershed | collected 2017-08-18
ACCATTGACAATCTGTTTCAAATACAAGTGAGTTCGTAGCTCTTTGGAAGGAGTTCGCAACTCACTCTTCATATTCAGAACAGGAAAAAGGGAAGAAGGAATCGAAGACAGTTCCTCCAGGGCATAGGATTTTTCCAGTCCAAGAGTTTGAAACGAAACAACTTTTTTCTGAAGCATGGGCTTCACCTAGTTTGAACGCAGGAAGGTTGGCAGATACCCTTCAAGGTCATCCCAAGTGGATTGGCGAAATTGGCGCGCTAAGATGACAGCGCTGACTTCACGTGGATGTTCTGATTGCGGATGATTCTTTCCAAATGCCGATACAAAAGAAGCAGGAGGGTCTGTTGTTAATGAGCCCGACTTCTGATCCCACCAGCGAACTACACATTGCCGTAAATCAGGTTTATCTTCACGTTCAAACATCGGAAGAGGAACCCATTGATTTTCCCAACTGTAAAACCGATTGCCAAGAGTATCTGGATTCAAACGACATCTGCGTTTCCACCGGTCAGGGATATGCTGTTCTGGAACCATAGACCAACCTTGAGACCGAAATTTGGATTCCCATTCATCCGTATGATTACGTTGATGCAGATGCAAGAGTTCATGAAGAAGTGTTTCGTTATTCATTGGATAATAAGCGGGAACACAAATCAAGTTGGGAGGACGAGTATGAGGCAGTCCAGCATCTGCAGTCGGATGAAGAGAAATGATTTTGGCATGATAGGGTGCTGGTTGACGTTCAGAATTCATCAAGATGTAGGAATGAGAGGACCGAGCTGATTGATTTAAAGGGTCTTCCGAACATTGTTTTCTATATCCATCAAGTGCTTCTGCAAACAAAAGGTCATCCATTTCTGTTACGTCTGTAAAAAAAGGTTTTTAGACAATGGAATTCTTGTTAGGCATCCACTTTGACCGATTTGGCTGCCCGTTTCTTTTTCGGAGGAGCAGTCTCTTCTTTCTTTTCTTCTTTCTTTGCTTTTTTCCCTGACTCGACAATGGCTTTGGTCACCATAAAGCTTGCACCAGGGTCAACAGGTTTGAGGAAAGCAGTCATGAGAGCTTGAGACTGTTTGACAACTGCCCCTGAAACATCCGTTGTACGTGGAGAACGACGGACAGGTGCAGTTGTATTCACCAGAATATTTGCTCCAAGGCGTTGCGTTGCAAATTCACGCACTGCTTGTTTGTCGCATTCTCCAAGTGCTTTGGAGAAGAGAAGGTCGATGGCTAAGCTTTCACGCTGAGTATCCAGCTTCGGTCCACTTCCTCCTTGAAATCCTGGAATCTGCTCTACAATCAAACCAAAGAGCTGTCCCAGTGGATTCATGAGCTGATGTTCAATATAATAACGGAAATCAGGTTTCAGACCCTTTTCACGAATGAACGCTGGAGTTTCAATGCGGTCGCCTTGGAGTTTCGGAGCCAATTGTCCAGCAGTCGGCGACACATAGATAAATCCAATGCGCTCACCGGATGCAGGTGCATTTCCTGGGTCGCGCTCTGCAATGCGGTCCGCCAGAATTTTGTGAGCAGGATAGGTGAATCGCTCAAGGTCCGCTTGTTTTTCCTTGAGTTTTTCTTGAAGGCGCTGAATTTCTTCTGCATTTTTTTTGGATGCGCCTTTCTTTTGCACAGCAGCAATTTGCTTCTCAAAGGATTCAATGTCTCCCTTGATATAATCAGGCTTGTACTTCGCACTCAAACTCTTGGTAATCGTGAGCTGACTCATACTCGTTTTCCCTTCCACGAGTTCTGTGCATTTTTCTTTGACAAACTGAATTGCCTTTTCCACATTCCGTTCATTGAGAAGAAGCTTGATAGCCCCACCATAAATTGTTTTCAGGATGGGTGCATTATCACGACGTTTGAGAACAATTCCCATAGATGTCTGTTTGAACTCATCGGGAGACTCTTCATATTTGTTTCCAACGTAGCGCTTTTTACTGAAGATGATGAATGGATAATAGACTTTGTCAAATTCAAAGTCGTGAGGATACTTCAGAGCTTGAGTCACCAAGTGCCCAGCTTCCTCTGTTAGCTCAATGGTTTTGACAATAGCTTCACGACCATTCAACCGCTCACCCGTTTCAGGATTTTTCACATTGAAGTTCACAAAGAGTGAATCTGTATCTCCATAGGTAATTTCTGCGGAGCAACGAGGGTCCTTCGCACCAGGACCATAAAACTCTTCAATAGCTGCTTTGGCAAACATGATTTGCTTTCGTCCATAGGCAGTTGTTGAGGCTGCCAGGTTCTGCAAACGAATTTTGAACGTGGAGGAGCCCAGCTGACCATAGAGTGAGTTCGCAGTCAGCTTGTAAGCAAGCTGTTCGGCATCCAGCAGTGCTTTACGAAACGGGTCTGTTTCCTTTTCACCTTCTTTCCGCTTCGCTTTCCGTGCAGCAAGAAGCTTTGCCACAATATCAGGAAGCGTGTGTTTGCTTCCATCAGCAGGTTGCGCATATCGACAGACACGGAGACCCTTTTTCACTTTCTCGGGATTTTTGCGTGTATCGCCATCCTTCACACCCCAGATATCAAAGCTAATATCGGTCCATTGTGTTCCAGGGGGTGCCCATAGTTCATCATCTTCAGACCCATACGAAGGTTTTCCACCAATCAGCTTTCCATCTAGAGTATAATCCTTCACCCAGACCAAGGAATCATAGCTGATATTTTCACTAATAATGGTGCTGGGATACAGAGATGCAAAGTCACAGACACCGATGGGAGAATCCATATAGAATCCAGGAATGGGATCCAAGACAATTGCACCTTCATAGCTTTCCTGTTGGTCTGTGGGAGCCGAACCTGGTGCTGCATTGCGTGAAGGAGCATCTTTGGTTACCACAAGCATATTGCGTTGGTAGCAATCCTTGAAGATGAGAGATTCAATCTTGACACCTTGTCCGCGCGTGAAGATATAGCTCACGGGAACGGAGCAAACATTCGCCATGGACATCGCATTGTTGAAGACATCCAGTTTCTTGTACAATTCCACCACGAGATCGCAATCTTGTACGCAATACTTGGCAACTTTTGCACGACCCGCCGAACCACCTTCACGATGAAGACGGAAGATTTCCTGTGGAGGAACATCGTCTTTCACAATCGCCCACTTGACACATTCGCTCAAATCAGTTTCTTCATCAAAGTTCTCAGGGATTGCAATGGCAAATCCTTCCTGTGTCATCTCAACAACAGGAGCTTTTTCAAAGACTTCTTCGCCCGTTTCATCCAACAGACAAATGTAGCGACCACATTTGACATCCCCCATACCTTTTGTCTTAATAAAGAGCTTGTCTCCATCATGTTTGACTTTGCTGCATTTCCCACTCATGTAGAATTTGGCAACTTCATCCAACTTATAGGATGGAAGAGATGCAGAGCGACGAACATAGTGATACAAATCAATTTGAAGACGACCATGGGTTGACCACAGATAAAGATAATTATCACCCAGTGCGGAACTGCTCAAGAATTTCTCATCCAGTTTGGTTTCCTTGCCGATGATACACAGACGGCTGAGAGCTTGAAAACTGGGAGTCTGGTCAATTTCCAAGTCTTTTGCGCGGAGCCATACATAGCGTTCATCAAAACCAAATGTGTTGTATCCCAACAAGATATCAGGATTGGTCAGCTCCATCCACGCTGCCCATCCCAGGAGCATTGCTTTTTCGTTTTTAAACTTGTGCACTGTAATTCCTTCAATCTTGTCGCAGCTATCGACGACAAACACGTGGCGTTCGGTTTCACGGTCTTGTTGAACCAGCACTACACCGATTTGAATGACTGGGTCTCCTTCTTTGCCATCTCGTTTGTCGGCGCGACGAGGCATTGGAAATTCACCTGATTCACTATAACACTCAATATCCCAGGATGCCATTTTGAAGGGAGCACATGCACGAGGCGGACTCGTTTCAGGATCAATCTGCTTCCAATCACATTCACCTTCCAGACAAGCATTCGGATCCTTCAAATCTCCACTGCGAGCGTAGAGTTTTGTATCCACACGAATCCATCCACAGGGACTGATATTGCGAAGATGAAAGAAGCGGAGGAGAGGGTCAAGATTTGCATCATACACTTCCAAAGGTTCAGTTCCTGCATAGACTTGAAATTTGGGCTTCATGCAATCATCGAGCACCAGGTTGCGAACGGCGCGAAAGACCGCCAAGCTTTTGAACTTGAGCTCCATGAAGGGAAACTCGCGATCGCCTGTGTAGCCATAGAGAACCTTTTTGGAAACAAGGTTGAATTCCACACAGGATTCAGGAATGAGGTCTTTTTGTTCTTGTTCCAGGATTGCTTGAAACTCTTCAAGAAGACGATGACGGCAATCGGCGAAGGTTTTCTCCACAGATTGCTTTGGGATGGTTGGAAGACGGAGAAAGAAGAACGGCTGAAATCCACTCACTTCCAGCCGCACAGGTTGTCCCATGGCAGTACAGCCAAAGAGATGGATAACCATGGATTGTTTTTCACGGAAACTGCGGTAATGCCCCTTTTTGAACTTACGACGACTGGAAAATTCCTCATCTTCATCATCAGAGTCCAATTCAACCAAGCTAATTTCCTTGGTTTGTTCATCCTCATGTTCAAGAACTTGATCCTGAGCATGAGCATCAAATATGTGTAGTACAGATGGCATGGTTGTTATTTATACAATTGAAATCAACTCGCCAATTTTTCCCGGGACCTTTTAGCGCCGTCTGCGTGTCATTGCTTTCCGATTTTTACGCTTTGCAGTTTTACGACGGCGAGAGCGACCTCCTTGTTGTGCTTCTTGGCTAAAGCGAGACAACACATCAAAAAGACTTCCTCCCGATTGAGTTGTTTCATTGCTTTGAGGTGTATTGGCAACATCCTCAAGGGCATCAGGTGGAAGAGGAGTATAGGAGTTATTGTTGGGAGTATCAATCTCTACATCAGGGGAATCAAGATTGTTATTTGAATTGTTTTGATTCATATTGTTGTTCGTATTGTTGTTATTCAGATTGGTATTGTTCCCCTTATTATTATTGCTAGAATTCAATGCATTGGATGAGGTGTTGTCAAACTTCAAAAGCTCTTCACTCGATTGCGGTGTAGGAATTTCCTTGGCTTGTTTGTCTTTTCCAACCAAAAACATGCTGGGGTATCCTTGGACGGGAGTATTTTTCAAACTTGTCTGGTCCAACATATCATAATGCACAGCGGCTGTATTGATATTTTTAGTTTTGGACAACGTGGAATCATTCCAGACTTTTTGTTTCAAATTGGTACAATGTCCGCACCAATCTGCATATACTAAGACCATCGCCATGGGTCCCTTCGAAAGCAGGCTTTCAAACATCGGAATGTCTTTGGGAGTTCGAACATCCAGTGTGGAAGACTTCTTAGACTTTTTCGCCATTTCTATTTAGTACCAATCTTTTTCAGTGAGTAAGGTAGAAGTTCCGTTAGGAAATGGACCCCTTTACAATATTTTTTTTGTTATTAGTCGGTGCCTATTTGCTCCTCTATATTTCAGGACGCTATTACCTTCGTGAATCGTATGAAGATGCACCTTCCCCCAGTTTGAAGAAAGAGACAAAGGTTTGCCCTGGAACCATTTATGAATTTGAAGAGCCAGCTGATAAGCCTTATGTCACTCGTCCCATCAATGATGTGGACGACTATGAATACAATTTAGTCTTTCAAAATGAAGGAGACCGTGAACTTTCCAAAGCCGTACTAAACAAACTAACGGCACAGTATCCGTTGGATTGGTCTGGACTTCCTCCGAGCGCCATGCGATTCCAGGAAGGATTTAAGCAACAACAAGAAGCCTATGCAAATGCTCCTCCGGTTCCTCAAGGCGTGAATCCCTTCAAGGAGATTGATGGCTCCAGTTTGACTCCTCCTGATACCAGCGCAATTGAAATGGAAGAACGTAAGATTCTGTCCACATATGTTTCCAAACCACCTGTTCCTCCTGCAGAGTACAACATTGATGATGCAAAACAGCTCATTGATAAGATTTATGAGAAGAAGAACCTTATTCCTGAAGTAAAAGTTCGGGAGAACAATGTGTACGAAGTCATTGGAACACGCCGTAAAGATGAAAAAATAGTCTATGAGGGCGATGATGTGCAGCAAGAGTCTGAAGCTCCTGTGGTAGGGACTGAAGCCATTGCTGTTGCCATGGAAGACCAGATAACAATTCCTCAGCGTGCATCGGATATTGCCGCTGGATTGGACCCTTATTATACTCCAAATGCCAGCACACGAACTGGACGTTGGGACTATATGCGTTGGACTCCTGGGTTAGAGCGTATGTTTGCTCCTACGTATCCCACCCAGGACTGGATTGGCTCTACCACAAACTAAATTTCCAATCTCCATCATCCAATGACATGAGTGTTATTGAAATGAAGGATAAGAGTACTCCTATAAGTTTATAGGGACCAATTTTCTCTTTAAAGAAAATCAGTCCAGTCAATGTTACCAAAACATCGCTTATGACATCCCACATCAAGTTCATAATGATGAGACTTTCAAATTGAAGGGACTGTAGGAAAATCCAAGGTTGAATGGCATACACAATCGTTGGAATCAACATCCATCTGATGAGCTTGGAATCCAAGCTTACAGTTTTTACAAGAGACAACATAAATACATCGACCATTGCCATAAGAAGCCCATATTTCAAAGGAGTTGTTTTGAATTGAGGTGCACCACCGCCAATCAACGAAAACATTCTATTGACATCCTTGAAAATATACTCAATCAATAGAATGCAGAAAAAGACTCGGAAACTGCGGGGAGGAAAGCGAATTCCTGACGAAAACAAACGTCGCATTCGCAAATCCGTAAATAAAAAGGACCAAATCATTCATTGCTTGAGCCAACTCAAACGGTTTGGAGATTGTTTTGCGAAGGGAGATACAACACGCATGTTGCAGTTTGGCTACAATCTTGGGCGCCTTCAAGAGCTTTGTGGAGAAACAACTCATCCCGAAGTTTGGTGGAAACCAATTGAAAAAGCAATTGAAACAAAACAGTGGGTAGAGTTGGATGAGTATTTGGAGGAACTTCGGGAAACCCTGGGCGTTGAATATGACAAAGCAACGCTTGAAAAAGGATGTTAAAGGACAAACCAAAGAACAACAAGAATGCTTCTTGATATTCGTGAACGAGACCTGTGTGTTCTTCTTCCAGGCGTGAAAACCAAACAATTGGAAGTGGGAGATATTTGGATTGGTCTTTCAGGAGAGCAGCTTGCTCCTGGTGGACTCTGCATTGAGCGAAAGGAAGTCAAAGACTTGGAAGGAAGTCTGAAAGATGGACGCTATCGGGAGCAGCGGACTCGTCTTTTATATCATTGTCAACAAACGAAGGCGCGTCCTCTTTATATCATTGAAGGGAATCTGGATGCAGGTCGCTTAACACCCAAAAAAACCTTTCAAAAAGTTCTTGCACGTCTTTCTTTACGCTATGGAATTCCTTTCTTACAGACCAAAGATTTACAGGACACGGCAGCTCTGATTCAAGCTCTTCAAGAACAGTTGACTGAGGATTCAACTGTCTTTCAAATCCCCGAAACAAACATTCCCTATACCGAATTGGTGGGCAATACCAAAAAAGCAAATCGAAATGCCACAACTGCATCTGCCATGTTGCAACAGGTGACAGGAATCAGTGATACTGCAGCCACTGCTCTTCTTGCACAGTTTGGCTCGTTTACAAAGTTGTACAATGCTTCTGAAAAAGAGCTTGCAGAAACAAAAGTGTCCGAAAAGCGAAAGTTGGGTCCCGCTGTTGCGAAACGGCTATGGACGACTTTTCATGATTCTTAGGTAGGATGGGTGCGAAACCTTCAAGAGAAATGGCAATATGTTTTGTTGTGTTCAATCCTGCACAAACAAAACGTATTTTGATGAATTACTATTATGCACGAAGTCAATTTGAACTCCAACAACTTCCCGTCTATACCATTGAACTCTTATATCAAGGACGGAAGCCTGAGATTCCTGATGCAATTCACGTCAATACCAATTCCTACATGTTTCATAAAGAAAATCTCTATCGTGTTCTCTTTCAACAGATTCCCAAGCACTACAAGAAACTTGCTTTCTTGGATGCAGATGTCTTTTTTAAGGACACATCATGGTATGACCAAACCTGCAAACTTTTGGATAGACATGATATTGTGCAACCCTATGAAACTGCGCATTGGTTAGATTTAACCTATACTGAAACACAATTGAGTCGCAAAACAGTTCTTTTGATGCCGACCAGCAAATGGACGTTTGAATATCACCCAGGATTTGCATGGTGTATGCGTCGCAAATGGTTCAAGCACAATGGATTCTTTGAATATGCACTGAGTGGAAGTGCAGATACATTATCCTGTGCAGCCTGGCTGAAGAAAGAATTTCCAAAAGGATTTCAATCGCTCCCCAAAGCGATTCGTCCAGCGTATGAAGACTACAAAGCCAAGCTTCAAGAACCACGAATTACCTATTTGAAAGGCATGGATATTTATCATTTGTATCACGGATCACGTGTCAATCGTCAATATGCTGAACGACACAAGATGTTAGATGTGGAAGCAGATATACGAAAGTTGACATTCAAAAATGAAGAGGGTGTCTTGGAATGGAAAGAGCCCACCACATGGAATCAACTCTTTTCAAATTATTTCAAGCAACGACATGATGATGATTTGAGCATGGAAGTGAAAGTAGAAGAAAAACAAAAAGAAAGACGTTCTTAAACAAACTTTGTTGCACCACCAGCCCCTGCAATCAACATGGCGCCAAACAATGCTGAAGTTGACGCTGTTTCTTCCGCAAACAAATACCCCCATCCAAAGGATGCAAGGACTCCAAAGAAAGACAACAAACTGAACACAATAGTTTTGACCTTGGGAACCGCATAGAATCGGAGTGCATATCCTGTGAACCCTACCAAGGCATTAAAAAGCACCAAAGGCAACCAGACGGAGCCCTCCATAGAAATAGGTGCTTTCTGCATGAAAATACCAGCAAGTAAGGGAACCAATCCACCAGGATACAATTGTAAGATACTGTAGAAAGGATTTGGACTCTTTGTGCGAACAACAAAATACATAAGACTTTCTGTGAGGGCGGCTCCCAACCCTGCCAGAATGCCTTTCCAATCCATAGGTTGTTTATCCGTTTCATCCTTCTTGGTGACAAAATAGACACCTACCAGCGATACAAGAACCAATCCAACCTGCAAAAGTGAGAAGGATTCTCCGAACAAAAGAGACGCTCCAAGTAAATTCCAGATAGGATACGTATAGAAGAGACTCATGGCTTCACCAGAAGGAAGACGTGAGAAGGCAAAATAGGACAAGAATACATGTGCCAGTGTGAGGGAGCCAAAAAACAAGGAACTGGAAGCCCCTGACGCCGTGAGCCATGTTTCACGGATGTTGCTCCAATCTGCCAAAAATCCTGCCAAGACTGTATACACTAAAAATCGTGCCAACAATTGTGTCCAAAGATTTGTTGGAACAAGTTTAATTAATAAGGGATAGAGTGCCAGAACAACTTCTGACCCTAAAACAATTCCAGCGTTGCTATCCATCTGCTCTTGGATTACATATTCCATAAATCAGCCAAAATATTGTTTTCTTTCTTTTCAGGCAAAGGTTTCTGCATGGAATTCATGAATGAAGCGGGAGGTTGATAATCAGAAGCACGACGAACAGGTTTCAACTGAGGCTCAGGTGCTGCAGGAGGTAAATAGCGAGGGTCCTGTCCATATCCAGGAGGCATTGCTTGTTGAACCTCAACCGTGGAGCGGAAACTGACTTTGCTTTTCCGATTTTTTTCAGCTTTCTTCTCTTCAGGAGGCAACATGGCTTGGACTATGGGATTTTGATTTAACAAATATTCTTTTTCATGATGTTTCCAGCTAATGTATAAGAGGTTGGGATAGGTAAAGCGAACTTCATATCCGTGCTGACGAAGCATATAGACCAAATAGACAATGCAATCTTCCATATCAATCCGAGGAAGTCCAAGAACAAAAGGAGGAACTGTATACATAATGTAATTTGCATTGCCTGTCATTTGCGACGTGGAATAGACTCGTGTATAGATTTGCTCCAAGAGTTGATTGTAGGTTTTCAAGCGTGCTTGGTCTCGTTTCACACGTTTGCTATACAAATCTTTGGGAGCCAGGCGAGGAATTTGAACTTGCGAAGGAGGACCAGATGGCAGCATTTGCCTTTCTTAAAGAATCACACGAAAGAAAAGTAATGATAATTCCCCCGAGAAAACTTGTGCTCAGTGGAGGTGGTATGAGAGCCGTAGCTCATTTAGGTGCTTTACAAGTCTTAGAAGCAAACAAGCTTCTTGAGCAAGTCCAAGAATATATTGGTGTTTCTGCAGGAGCGTTTCTTGCCTTTTGTCTCTGCATTGGCTATACACTCAAAGAGCTTCAACAAATTGTTCTTAGCTTTGATTTCCAACTTATCCGAAACATAACGGCTGAATCCATGGTGGAATTCCCCATGACATTTGGAGTGGATACTGGAGAAAAATTACAGAAACTTTTGTACTCGATTATGCGCATTAAGGGTATTTCACAGGATATTACATTTGCAGACCTTCCTCGTGAGAAATCCTTGCGCTGTTTTGCTACGGACCTCTATCAATGCAATGTTCGTGAATTTTCTCGTGAGAAGACACCAACAGTCAAGATAACAACAGCATTATTGGCTTCCATGTGTCTTCCAGCCTATTTTGTTCCAGTGGAGGATCCTGAAACTGGACATTTACTGGTGGATGGTGGAGTTCTTCATAATTATCCAATGGGATTCTTAACACCGGATGAAATTCAACAATCAATTGGAATCGCATTTACCTATGAACATACAAATGTAGAATCTATTCCTGACATTGGAAGTTTCTTCTATCAGATTTTTGCCTGTTATTATATGCCTCGCACAAAATCCTCCCAACAAAAATTCAAAGAGCGGACGATTCTCATTCCCTGTGGACATGTTCCTGCGTGGGATTTTGAAGCAACGGTTGAAGACCGCAAGGGTCTTTTTGAGTTGGGACAACAAGCAACAAAAGAATTTTTAGAACGAAAGAAACTTGGCAGTGGTGAAGCTCGCCCCAAAATAACTCGTCGGTATTCTGTGAGTTAAACTTAAATATTTCAGGGTATACATATATAAGGATGGAAACTGTTAAAAGTAAACTTTTATCTCTTGAAGCAAAAATCAAAGACCTTGAAACAAAACTAAATTCAGTTTCAGGTGCGTCTCCAACAATTCAACAGAATAATCACACAGTTTTTCCTTCCGAAGAATTTATTCAATGCAGTCTTTATGAAGACCTTCAAACTTTAAAGTTTGCTTATTCAGCAGAAAAAATAGATCATGGAAAAACTGAAAAAAAATATCGTGAATATTATCTTTTGAATCCAACGGAGGAAATAGAAGAGATTGTAGGAAAAGCATTATATAACCATGGTTATTTAAATGCAGCAGTGACACTCTTTTCATTCAGTGAGTCTCCTGAAAAAATCGAAAATTATGGATATGAAATTATCCGTGTTCAAGAAGTAGATAGCTATGGAAATGCTGGAAGCCGCCCTTTTTCAGCACTCAGTCAAAAAGATCAGGAAAAACTAAGACAAGAGTTAGATAAATATTTTTTTCAAGTTGCCAGTATTTGTTCCTGTCAAATTCGCCCTACGGTATTCTTTCAAGATATAACAATTCGGTTTCGAAATGAGTATGAACAGATGCCTCATGTTTCCTTTTATTTAACACCGTTTCAAGAATGCAATCATATTAAAACATATATAAAAGAATTAACACAAAAACAAATTACTCTTACGTTTACACAACATCATTCAAAAGGAGAACCATGTATTATGTCAAAAGATAAATATCAAATACCCCAATATATTCAACTACATATGCATATTAGAGGAATTCAAAAAAATAATTCTGTAGATTTATTACTTCAAACTTCCTAATTTACTCAAGCTTGAGTCCAGTCTTGAGCACACGGTTGATGGTGTTGAGCTGCCCTGAAGAAGGAGCAAGCTTTCCACTTTCTAGGTCGCGAATGGTATTGGCAGGGAAGGAGCAGCGCATGTCGAGGTCGCGCTGAGTCCACTTTTGTTCAGCACGGAGCCGCATCATAGTTTGACGCGATTCAGTACTGAGAGTCTTTGCACGTTTGACATCCTCGCCGTTGGCGAGTTTGGCGAGGCGAATTGCTTCGGCAGAGACTTTAGGGCGAGAAGCTTGTTCTGCAGCCTTGCGGGCTTGCATGACTTTGCCGTTGCGGAGTACAGTAGGGGTCCAATCTTGACAGTCCATTTTGGGTGAACTACCCCATGGCGCGCCCTGTCATCAATTTTTCATATTTGCCCGTGTCAGAAGGAATGTCTGAGACATGTCAACCCGTCAACCCTCTTGGAAAACAATGGGGGCAAAATGAAAGTGGCAGAGTAGCCCAAATTCTGGAAAACGCTCGCCGTTGTGCAGTTAATGCCGCCATTGCGAAAGCGAATGCAACTGTCTGTTGTCCTGCTCCTCCCAGACCGAATGTAAATATCCAATTGGAGAGTGGACGATTGGATGCAAAAATCGCCAGTTGCAACATTATCACAGCAGCAAAAGCCACTGCAATCGCCCAGCAGTCTCTTCGGGGTGTTCCAGAAAGTGTACGCATTCGTCAAGTTCAACAGAATACAATGGATGAATATGCACCCTATAACAATCCCAGCCGACGCTTTGTGGAATACCAAGGACCCATTGTCATTCCCGATTGTCCACCGATTCCCACGGAAGACCTCAATGCAAATATACCCAAGGCTCCGACAAGTTGTACAGCCTTAGCATTGCTCAACACAGGAAGACCTTAAACAATTCTTTAAAGATATAGCAATGCTCTATGAAGTGTATTTTCAGAATGGTCCTATTACATGGCGAGTCGCTACATCAAAGAATCTATCAGAAATCTTTGAGATAGTTTCAACACGAAAAGCACAAACGATTTATATCTATACATTCACGGAAGATAGAGTAAAACTTGTATCGCTTCGCTGTTGTTCCTCTTCAGAAATACCAAAGGAATCGGAATTTTTAGACTTTATTTCGTCTGCGAAGTTCTATTCTTAAACACGAGGGGCAAGCTGTTCAGTCAAGAATTGCATCCAGGCTTCAGGGCTGCGGTCGCCTTGGTACTCCACAGTCTTTCCTTCGGCTGTCTCTAACAAAAAGGTAGGGTAGCCCTTGATGGGTTTTCCTTCCGCTTCTTTGGACTGCTTTTCGCATTCAATGGCGCGGACTTTTACATTTTTGCCAGCGACAGTCACAAAGCCATTCTTGGCAAAGTCCTCAAACATAGGTTTGACAGATTTGCAGTGAGGGCACCAATCCACGTAGTAAAGAGTAAACATATCCGCTCCCATGGATGAAATAGGACCTGTGGAATCCGTAAATCCTTCGCGCATAGAAATAAAACGAATCACAATGAGAATTGCAACGGTTATGCCGAATAATGCCAACAAGCGATTCTTCATACTATAGTATTCTTAGAGAACTAATTCTATACGCGAACCGTAAGTTCTGAGCAGAGAAGAAGTGCCTTGGAGGTATCATACCAAGAGATGCGAGACACCACTTTTCCAGAGACACCTCCTTCCCAAATGGAGCTGCTGCTCAGATTGTACACTCCAGGAGTGAGTGGACAGGTGACCTGAGTACAAAGAGGATCCGTAGAGGCAGGAAAGGGAATTCCATTGAGAGTAATTTTATATTCTGCGGTTCCATCCTCCACGGAAACACCGTCAGGTACTTGGTAGTAGAACCAAAGAGTTGTGTTGTCGCCAACAGAGGGAGGATCAGGGGAAAATCCTTGGTCAAGAAGTGTAAACTTGCTTGTTCCATCTCCACAGTTCTTCAGTGTAGAGGATGCAAGAGATGCAAGTGATGCAAAGAGTGAGACGAGTAGCCAGCGCATGGAGTATCTAGTTGCCAACCAGGAATAATAAAGCTTCAATTTTTTAGCAAACACCTAAATCATTCATCCCAAGTTCTTTCAATGAAGATTCCAGTCTTTCGAAAAGGGAAATGGATATCCTATGAGATTCCTCGGGAACTTCCCTCTGGATGGCAGCCCTTTCATTCCTATCAGGCAGCCTCTGTGTTTGCAACCGCTCATGATATGGGATATTCACCCAAAGCATCAGCGTCACTTGCAGAATTGTACATTTTCAAACAAATTTATGAAGGGATTGTGTATGATGCAAAGTTTGAATCGGATTTACAGGCAGTTCTTAATCACGAGGAAACAACATAAGACCCCATAAAATCAGAAAAAAGAAGAATGTGTGAACAAAGAACCCAACAGGAGTAGGACATCCAGAGTCGGAAGCAATTGTCATGAAAGAGCCAAGAGCCCGTTGCATAAGTTTGAAGGTTTCAGGGTTGGCCACTAAGAAAAACACCAATGTCGAATAAAAAGAATATTTTGCTTTCAAGAGAATATTGGGACGAGGGCTCATGGGCACTTCAGTGTTCTTTGAAGTCTCTCGGGTATCGGGCATGATCTCGGTCTGCTACTTAAATCAATACAATTTACCCAATCACGTAAAGCGAGCAAATACAAGAAAAAGAAAACAGGATAGGAGGGTAAATTCTTCCCAGCAAGGCGAACATTCATAGTCTGAACAGCCTCTCGTAAATCTTCTTGTCCTCGGAAGAACACAACATCTGCTCGTGTCTCAAGGTCTTTGAGTTGTTGGTTTCCAGGAAAGGGTGACATCGAAGAATCAAGGTCGGCAATCTCTTCACCTTTTGCGTAATCCAAATGCATAAGCAATGTTTTGGCAAGAAGTTCACGAGACTTTCCTTCATGAAGAAGGTCCAGTTGTTCCGTCAGACGATTTGACAATTCCTGTCCATCTTCACTATCAAAATAGGTTTGGAACATGTGAAGAAGAGTCTCCAAAAATTTACAGGTATAGATTTTCTGTTCAGATTCAATTTCCAGCTCAGTGGGAAGGAAATGAGTGGCAGGAAGTGCAGATAAAATACGTTGTTTCAAAAGTTCAAAAGGAGATGTTCCTTGAGAAGGAGCGGGTCCAGGAATCCGTTGGACTATTTTCAACAACTGGTCAAGATTTTCATTGTAATCTCTCAATTGTTCTTCCAATTGTTCTTTTTCAGCACTGATTCGTTGAAGATCTCCACTTGCCGTTGCAAGAGATTTTTCGTCCGCTTTTTCCAAGGATTCTTTGCCTTCCAATTCAGCAATGCGCGCACGAAGAGGTTCGAGTTCAGCCTCTTTGGCTTCTAACTTGGCAATGGTATCAGCTTTGATTCGGTTGTCTTCACGAAGGCGTTCAAGTTCAGGGGTAAGAGCACCTATCGCTTCAGACGCAGCTTCTTTTTGACGGAGTTGTTCTTGAATTCCTGCCAATTGCGCTTCCAGGATACGAATTTGAGCAGTTTTATCCTCAATCTCTTTTCCTAATCTAAGCGCGCCTCTTTCAAAAGCTTTTCGGTCTGTTTCTTGTGTTGTTCTTGCATCACCTGCTGCTTTGGTTGCCTTGGCAAATTTTCCTTGAAGGTCTGCCAAGTCTCGCTCACATTTTGCCTTTTCTACACGTAACTCTTCTATAATAGCATCCATAGTTTGTTGATTCGTATCTCCATTACGGACATCTACTTCAAGCCGTTGAAGAACAGAAAAGAGTGATTCTACAAAAAGTTCCAAACTATCACCAAACGGTTTTGATTCATCAAATAAGTCTTTATGGAATAAATCTGCGTGATCCACATGAATAGATTCCAAAAGAGGATGTATTTTTGCCATGAGAGCATCACGCATCGATTTCAAAACACGTTTTTCTTTCTCATCCGGCTTTAAGACATCTTGAATGGAAACTTGCACCTCTCCTTGCTTCTGCACTTCTGTTAAAAATCCCTCTTCATCAGGCAAGGAAACCGATTGCACTTGGCGAACGATTTGGTTCGGTGGGGTAGGAAATTTAAATCCAGGAAGTTGGTGTTGACTCTGCAATAAAATCAATCCAAACTTTCGGAGCAAATCATCCACTGTATTTTCATCCATGTCTATTTTTGGTTCCTGGGTTGCAGGAGCAGTGCTTGCAGTGACAATTGGAAAATAGGTTTGAGTTCGTTTTTTCTGAAATTTTGATTCTAAGGAATCCAGCAATTTGTTCAAGCGGTCAAAGCGTGATAATTTTTCGCGAATATCAACACTGTTCGTTGTATCGTTCAAGATTTCATCACGAAGAAGTGCCATACGATAATACAAACTCTGGCGTACAAGATTGAATTCGTCTTCATCTTCAGGAGGGAGAACTTCTTTTTTGCTTTGTGCGCTGGTCAATGGAAACATGCGAATCAGGATTTCTTCCAAATCACCTTGATGCTCTTTCAAATCATCGGGAACATAGAGGCGTTCAAAATCCGCTTTGTTGTGATAAGCTTTTTCGGTAGGGTCGATTCCAGTTTCAGATAATGCAAGTGTTTCACCCGCAATACTAATGAGTTTGTAGGAGGAACGAATCCCATCTCCAATAGGTTCGGCTAACTTTTTTTTGATACGCTCAAACCCATCAAGACGTAAGGATTTGAGTTTTGAAGTCAGGGATGAAATATCCACCATTCTCCTTAGATGGAAGAAAGTTTGCGTTTAAACAAGAACCGCAAAGACTAGGGAGAAGAATGTCCGATACGGAAGTTTCACCGCAAACTCAACAGAAAATTTTTAATCCTTGGAATCCAAAGAATAAAAATATTTCTTCTGAAGTCATTGTCTCCATTCTACAGACCTATGGAGTCAGCATTGAGCTGAAAAACCCTGCTCTATTTCAGCTTGCCTGTGTTCACAAATCCTATGTAGACCGTTCGGAAGTTTGGGAAAAGAAAGGGGAAAAAATGACCATGACCGAACGACCTCCAAACTGCCTACCTCTCAAAGAGGCAGACAACGAGGAACTTGAATTTATTGGAGATGGGTTCGTGGGAAACATCATTGGATTGTATCTTGCCAAACGCTACAAAGGAGAGGGAGAAGGATTTTTTACGAGAATTCGTACACGGATTGTAAACAACAAGCAACTGGGAGAGCTAAGTATTGCCATTGGACTTGCGCCTTATCTAATCATTAGTCGGCATGTAGAAGATGTCTGCAAAGGAAGAGAAAATCTTGAAATTTTGGGAAGTCTTTTTGAATCCTGGTTGGGTGCGCTCTTTGAACATGAAGAAGAACGTACAGGACAAGGGTGGAATGCTGTCCGCACATTTCTTTTGGCAGTTGTGAAAAAACACGTGAACTTTCGGAAACTCATTAGCAATGATACGAATTACAAAGACCAGTTGCTTCGTTGGTTTCAATCTCATTATCATTCCCCGCCACGCTACAAGGAAGTTGAAGTGGAAGGACCTCCTCATGACCGTATTTTCACTATGGGTGTTATGGATGTTGATGATACAATTATTGCAAAATCAACAGCACGCAATAAGAAAATTGCTGAGCAAGAAGCCAGTCGTCTTGCCCTCCTTGAACTTCAAAAGAGACATCCAGAGGCGAGTGTTTAGTCCCAAGGATTTTGTTATGAGACACTAGATGCCCGAACCCAGCAACAACAAACCGAAGCCAAAGGTCAGGCGTGGACCTCAATTGAAACCTCTACCCAAAGTCGTTGTAGAGGCAGTTGCACAAGAAAAAGTACCTGTGGTAAGTGATGCAGGGTTGAGTGTAAAACCGAGTGATGAACCCGTCGTTGGAAGTGATAGTAAAGAAGAAGATACTGTCATTGTTCCTATTTTTGGAGTGGCGCCCAAAGCAAAGAAGAAAGAAAAAGAGGCGGCTGCTCCTGCACCCACAGCGAAACCCAAGGAAGAGGAAGCAAAAGCCAAACCAAAATATGCATTGAAGCGTGTGGATGTACCAAAACCTGTTGCAGAAGCACCTCCTGCTGGACCTAAGAAACCTGTCTTGTTGCCTGAGCCTGAAGCGGATGTAGCACCTGCTGAGGAAGAAGCAGCCCCTGCACCTAAACCGACTGGAGAAGAAGCAGCTCCAGCACCCAAACCCACAGAAGAAGAGACAGGAGCACCTAAAAAGCGAGTCTTCAAAGTCAGAGCTGCAGCTGTAGCTCCCGGACCCAAAGAAACACTGGACGGATTTTCTTTGACAGCTGACGAGCAAGATTTTTTGAGCAAATTAACGGAGCCTGAGCTCAAAGATTTGGCTAAAGCCATCATGACTATTGAAAAGCAAAATCCCTACGCCACTCCTGTTCCCTCGGATGGGTTTGTTCCTGAAAATCGTCGTGCTTTTAGCAATTTTATTAATACAACCTTTTCTGAATTTAAACTTTCACTTCCCAAATTGGATCCTGCTGCTTGCGATAAGTTGACAGGAACGCAAACAGCCACGATGTATAAGTATCAGGAATTTGTGCGTGATTACATGCGCTGGCAATCACCCTATCGTGGACTCCTGATTTATCATGGATTAGGAAGTGGTAAAACATGCTCAGCAATCGCTGCTGCAGAAGCTCTTTTTTCACAGGGAAATCGTCGCATTATTGTGTTGACACCCGCCAGTTTGCAGGAAAACTTCTTGAAAGAAATTTCCTTCTGTGGATTTGAACATTTCCGCCTCAACAATAATTGGATTGGGATTCCTAAAAATCCAGGCACCCAACCCCTGATTCTATTGTTTGCAGAAAAGGTGCTTCGTATACCAAAAGAGTACTTGAATCGTGCAGATGTTGACACTATCTGGATTCCTGATTTCCGAAAACGCACAGCAGAATCGACCATTCGGTCTTCAAGAGCCTTCAAGGATTTGAATGAAAAGGAAAAGCAACAGGTTCGTGAACAGATTGAGAATATTGTATTTCGTGTGGATTCGAGAGATCCCAAAAAACGCCGCTATGGTCGCATTCAATTCATTTCGTACAACGGCGTTGGTAAAGAACAATTGCGTCAAATTGCAGCACAGGCTGAATCAGAAGGTGGATTTGACAATGCTGTCATTATCATTGATGAGGTTCACAATCTGGTGCGTAACATGCAAGGACAGATTGACCCCTTTTTAATTGATTTACCAGGAAAGCGGAAGAAAATCACGTTTGATCCCATAACCCATGAACGTTGGGTCCCGAAACAATCTGTCTCGTATCCTCGTGGTATTCTCTTTTACCGGTTGTTGGTGGGTGCAAAAAACTCCAAAGTCATTGGACTTTCAGGAACACCTATCATTAACTTTCCTGAAGAAATTGGTATTCTGATGAACATTCTTCATGGCTACAATCACATTGGAACAGCAATGATTCCCAAAAAATCAGGAGATACACAACAGACTTTATTGAAACTCAAAACGGAATTTACAAAAGCCACGAAGGAATTTGAGTTTACAGATTTCTTTGAAGCCATAGTTGATACTGAAAAAGGAGTCAAGGTCACGGTGACGATGTTGCCTGAAGGCATTCGCAAACTTGCAGGAAAGGAGGGAGTTGAGCGTATGCCCATGGGACAAGATTCCGTGAGTTTTGCGGATAGATTCCAACGATTTGAAGCATTCTTAAGGTCAAAAGGTGTGTTTACAGATGCAAATAAATTCACCATCCAATCAGAACCCCTACTTCCTCCAACACGCGACGCCTTCAATGATGTCTTTGCCAATCCAGCCAATGATTTTATTCTGATGAAACGCATGTCAGGATTGGTAAGTTATTACAAAGGTTCACGCAAAGATTTAATGCCTGAAAAAACAGAAGTTCTTGTTCAATGCCCCATGAGTTTAGTTGCTCAAAAATACTATCTGCAATTGCGTGCGGCTGAAATGAAACTGGAAGAAGCGGCAAAGAAGAAAAAGCAAAAGGCAAAGGGTACTGCTACATTGTCAAAGTTCTGGGCAATGGCATATGATATTGAAAATTTAGATGTTGCAAACAGTTATCGTGTTGCTACACGTCAAGCCTGCAATTTTGCCTTTCCAAAGGAAGTTCGCCGTCCTCGTCCCCAAGAAAAAGAGGAGTTGCAGGAAGAAACAGGATTGGACCGCGACCCTTACTTAGATGATTTGGGTGCAGAAACCAAACCAGGGGATGTAGAAGATGAAGATGCAGATGAACTCAGCAACACACAAGCCCAAGAAGTAGAGCAAGAAGCAGTGGCTGATGCAGAAGACCAAGCGACTCTCTTAGAAGACCTTCAATCCCAGCTCGATGCATTGAAACAGATGGCAGCAGATGGCGAGATTGATGAAGAGGACTTGCGAGCACAGATTGAAGAAATTACCAACCAATTCCAACAAGCCATGATGGAACGAGCATTGTATGTAGCAGAAGAAGGAGAGAATGAGCTTGTCGTTGCTGAAGCTGCAAAAACAGCCGATGAAAAGTACTGCACAGCTATCAAGATTCGTCCTACAGAAACCTACAAAGAACGTATTGCCCGTGCCATGAAATGTTTGCGAGATGTCGCAGGAGACAAATTAGTGTATGGCTCTACACTTCCCGTCCTCAGTACCAAATACGAATATATGATAGAGAATATTTTGAAAACAAAAGATGAGAAACATGGAAGCAACTTGGTGTATAGCAACTACTTGAGTATGGAAGGTCTCGGTATTTTTACTATGATTTTGGATATGATGGGATGGAAGAAAATCGTGATAGAAGAATCAGGAACCGACTTGAAATTTAGTAAAGAAACATTAGAATCTCTTGCGGAGGGACCCTCGGATGAAACACCTCGCTATATTTATTTCACAGGTGGCGAGAAAAACAAGGTACGAAAGGCAGCCATCAACGTCTTTAATTTTAATTTGAAAGATTTACCTCCTTCATTAACAAAAGCTTTAGAAGACAATGGATTTACAGATAATAAACAAGGAACACTCTGTAATTTATTCTGCATAACGAGTGCTGGAGCTGAAGGTCTATCTCTTCATAATGTTCGTGCTGTACACATCATGGAACCCCACTGGAATGATGTCCGTATGGCACAAGTCAAGGGTCGTGCCATTCGTATTTGCTCTCACAAAGCCCTGGAGCTTGACCAACGTAATGTGACTGTCTATACATATCTTGCAACCTTCAGTGATTTAACACAAGTTCTTTCTTCCAATGACCCCATCAAAGATCCCAAACTCGTTGCCGAGAAAGAGAAAGAACAGTCCAGTCTTGCAGAATGGACCCTTCCATATGAAATGATTAGTGCGGAATCTGAGCGTATTTCAGTAGAAGAAGCAAAAGCACTCGGTTTGCAATTTTCAGAAGACATTCAATCAACCTATTACATAACAACCGATGTAGCCCTTGCCAACTTGGGAGCTTTGAAGAAAAAAACAAGTGAGCGCATCCAAAAACTTATGAAGACAGGTGCAGTCGACTGCGACCTGAATTTTAATGAAAATCAAGATGGAACCTTTGCATGTATTAAGTTTGAAGAGAAACTGGGAGAAGGTGGAGATTTCTTGTATCATCCCAATCTGAAAGAAGATGCAACACGCTGGAGCAAGCAGCAGTTTGCGAAGGTGGACTTGCAAGCAATTCAGGCAAAGAAAGAAACCTATCAAAAGATTGTCATTGGAAAAGCAAATCCCAAAGAATATATTTTGAAGCCGGTCATGGATACAACAGGAAAGATAACCCATTACGAGATTTATCCCAGTGGAACAACAGAGTTTACAGAAGATGTCAAATGGGGAACAGTGAATGCTAATGCAGATGGAAAAGCCATCCGAGCTGCAGCAGCTTTCCATCCTAAGAAAAAATAACTTACGCTACTAAATGAGTAAGTAAGCGATGACACGATGTACCTTGTTCAACAAGAGGAGGGTCAGCCCACAAGGCTTTCGATTGATGATGCATATGTTGAATATTTAATTCCCAGTCCAAACATTCACGAAAGGGGACAATGGTTGTCAACACCTTTCGTAAATAGTCGACACGAAATAGCATGCTATCAGTACACCGATAGACAAATGTATGAGGAGGTGTATAGAGTTTTGTTGGACCAAATAGACTGACATCACATCCAGGAGGGCGTGTTCGCGCTCCTTCACCCAAACTCACGTAATCCCAGTCTTTTGTTTTCAATTCCTCTAAGAGTCCATCCAACCGAGCTACAAAATCATCCCGAAGGAAGACATCCGATTCCAAAAACAAAACTGTTTTTAAATTCTCTGCAACAACGGATTGAGCGCCTGCTACAAAATTCAAAACAAGAGAAATTTCTCCACGAGATAAACACCGGGCTTTGAAGGTAAAAACAGGCATTCCTTTGCGACAAAAAGGATCATAGTATTGAAAGATTGTTTCATTGGACAATTCATCTCCCCAGGTTGGACCTGCAATGGCAATTTTGTGCATGGGAACACCACGTTGTTCTAAGTGAGCAATAAGGCGATGAAACCGTTCAGATTCACGCTTTGGATTCACTAAGAGAATAATTTTATCTAAGGTTTCAAGAACCATTCTACAAACCTTAGACTCTTTTTCAATCTTTATTTTCCTCACTTACAAATCACTTTCATACCATGTGCGAATCCAGCGGGCTTGGGCTTCACGACGTAATTGTTCGCCTTCTTCAATCTTATAATCAAAGCCATGGAACCATGCATAGTCAATTGTTCCAACTCCACCAAATCGAAGCTCACCTCGCATGGTTGAACTTGTTGCATAATTGCTGAAGAAATAAGATGTACTACTGGCTTTGAGCAGTGTAGTAATCTGATTCATTCCAAAGGTAGGATTGCTGGCGTACTGATTGATAGGCTGGAGTGTCATGCGAATTCCTTGAACATTTCCTTCAAACTGGTCTTGGAAGACAACAAGCATATACCAAGGTGCCGTGCTTCCCGTTTGAATAACAAACGGCAATTCTTGTGTTGTTATGCCCTGATTTCCTTTGACTTCCACTTGAAGCTTTGATGTGTTGTTCATATTGCGAACCGTAAAGGTATAGCCGATTCGTGATGTTTGTCCCATTTCGTTATTCACCCATGAAAACAAACTGAAGGATTGATTTGTAGTCATTGCAACAGGAATGCGGAAGCAAAGAGTGAAGCACTGAAGAGCTTGGAAGGCAACCTTTGAAAAGCTGACAAAGGATTCACCGTCGCGCACGCGGACAAAGGG
>JACCDX010399325.1_pt1 | contig 23159 bp, 22 predicted proteins | sample 7449681 | NCBI WGS metagenome assembly JACCDX01 (sample SAMN15323450, study PRJNA562643) | freshwater metagenome | isolation source: river surface water | place: USA:Blue River Watershed | collected 2017-08-18
CCGTCCATTTTCAGCGCATCGTAGACCTTGGGCATCGCGTCGCGCGGGAACTCCACGTCAACCACAGCACCGATACACTGAACGATTTTGCCTTCAGCCATTTTCGTTCCTTCAATAAAGTTAGATTCGATTCAATTTCGCGGATGCAGGATCGACGTCAAACCGCTGCCGCACCGGCAACGATCTCGGACAGTTCCTTCGTGATCGCCGCCTGACGGGTCTTGTTGTAGACCAGCTTCAGTTCGTTGATCAGGTTGCCGGCGTTGTCGGTTGCCGATTTCATCGCAACCATGCGTGCGGACTGCTCGGACGCCATGTTTTCCGCGACCGCCTGATAGATCAGCGCTTCGGTGTAACGCACCAGCAGATCGTCGATCACGGTCTGCGCATCCGGCTCGTACAGGTAGTCCCAGTTGTGATCCGGCGACGCCGTCATCTGGCTCGCCGACAGCGGCAGCAGCTGCTCCACGACCGGCTCCTGCTTCATCGTGTTCAGGAACTTCGTGTAGCAGAGCAGGACCTCATCGATCTTGCCTTCCTGATACGCGTCGAGCATCACCTTCACCGGGCCGATCAGCTTTTCCAGATGCGGCGTGTCGCCGAGGTGCACTGCGTGCGCCATCACGTTTGCGCCGATGCGGTTCAGGAAGCCGAAGCCCTTGTTGCCGATCGCAACGGCCGCGATCTTCTTGCCCGAGGCCTCGATCTCGCGCATCCGGTTCGTCACCTGGCGCAGCACGTTGGTGTTCAGGCCGCCGCACAGACCCTTGTCGGTCGTGACGACGATCAGGCCAACGGTCTTGCTGCCGTCCGACTTGACGAGGAACGGATGCGTGTACTCCGGATGAGCTTCGGCAAGGTGAGCGGCGATGCTGCGAACCTTCTCACCATAGGGACGGGATGCACGCATCCGCTCCTGCGCCTTGCGCATTTTGGATGCGGCGACCATCTCCATCGCCTTGGTGATCTTCTTCGTGTTCTCGACGCTCTTGATCTTGCCGCGTATCTCTTTACCAGCAGCCATGCTTGCTCCTTTTAGCTACGGTTGAGATCAGAAGCTCTTCTTGAAGCTTTCGATCGCGGCGGCCAGTGCGGCTTCGCCATCCTTGTCGAGCTGCTTGGTGTCTTCGATCTTCTTCAGGAGGTCAGCGTGGCTGGTCTTCATGAAGTTGTGCAGGCCGGATTCGAAGGCGAGCACTTTCTTCACGTCGAGGCTGTCAAAGTAGCCCTTGTTCACTGCAAACAGCGACACGGCCATCAGCGATACCGACAGCGGCGAGTACTGCGCCTGCTTCAGCAGTTCGGTCACGCGTGCGCCGCGGTCGAGCTGCTTGCGGGTCGCTTCGTCGAGGTCGGAAGCGAACTGCGCGAACGCAGCCAGTTCACGATACTGTGCGAGGTCGGTACGGATACCACCCGACAGGCCCTTGATGACCTTGGTCTGTGCTGCACCACCGACGCGCGACACCGAGATACCGGCGTTAATCGCAGGACGGATACCGGCGTTGAACAGCGAGGTCTCGAGGAAGATCTGGCCGTCGGTAATCGAGATCACGTTCGTCGGAACGAATGCAGAAACGTCACCTGCCTGAGTCTCGATGATCGGCAGCGCGGTCAGCGAGCCGGTCTGGCCCTTGACGGCGCCATTGGTGAACTTCTCGACGTAGTCGGGGTTCACGCGAGCTGCACGCTCGAGCAGACGCGAGTGGAGATAGAACACATCGCCCGGGAACGCTTCACGGCCCGGCGGACGGCGCAGCAGCAGCGACACCTGACGGTACGCGACGGCCTGCTTCGACAGATCGTCATAAATGATCAGCGCGTCTTCGCCGCGGTCGCGGAAGTATTCGCCCATCGCGCAGCCGGAGTACGCTGCGACGTATTGCATTGCGGCCGACTCGGCTGCAGTTGCTGCGACGACGATGGTGTAATCCATCGCGCCGTGCTGCTCGAGTGCGCGCACGACGTTCTTCACCGACGAGGCCTTCTGGCCGATCGCGACGTAGATACAGGTGACGCCCTGGCCCTTCTGGTTGATGATGGTGTCCAGAGCAACGGCGGTCTTGCCGGTCTGGCGGTCACCAATGATCAGCTCGCGCTGGCCACGGCCGATCGGCACCATGGAGTCGATCGACTTCAGGCCGGTCTGCAGCGGCTGCGAAACGGATTGACGCGCGATGACGCCCGGAGCGATCTTTTCGATCGGGGCGGTCATCTTGGCGTCGATCGGACCCTTGCCGTCGACCGGCTGGCCCAGTGCGTTGACCACGCGGCCACGCAGCTCGGGACCGATCGGCACTTCCAGGATGCGGCCGGTGCACTTGACCGTGTCGCCTTCGGAAATGTGCTCGTACTCGCCGAGGATAACGGCGCCGACCGAGTCGCGCTCGAGGTTCAGCGCGAGGCCGAAGGTGTTGCCGGGGAATTCCAGCATTTCGCCCTGCATCGCGTCGGACAGGCCGTGGATGCGGCAGATGCCGTCGGTCACGGAGATCACGGTACCCTGGTTGCGAATCTCGGCGCTCGCGCCGATGCCCTGGATCCGGCTCTTGATCAGCTCGCTGATTTCAGACGGGTTGAGTTGCATGTTAGCTCCTGATTGGTGGGGTCGCGTCGGCTATGCTCGGCTGCCCGCAATATCTCTAAATTTTTAGCCGTCCCTTACGACGCCAGCGCGGTCTGCATCTGCTGCAGTTTCGCGCGCACCGAAGTGTCGAGCACTTCGTCGCCCACCACCACACGCACGCCGCCGATCAGCGAAGGATCCACGGTCACGCTGGCGTTCAGCTTGCGTCCGAATTTCTTTTCGAGTGCGGCGACGAGATCGGCGACCTGTGCGCCTTCCATCGGGAACGCGCTGCTGATTGCAGCGTCGGCACTGCCCTGCTGCTGGTTCACCAGCAGCTTGAACTGCTCGGCGATCTCAGGCAGCAGCGCGAGGCGGCCGTTCTCGACGAGCGCATCGACCAGGTTCTTCGCTTCGGGACTGACGGAAGACTTCAGCACCGACAGGAAGGTTTCGGCGATCTGCTTGTCAGTCAGGCGCGGGTTCGAAGCGAGTTCCTTGACTTCGGAAAACGCGGCGACCGCGGCCATCTCGGCCACGGTCTCGGACCATGCCTGCAGATTGCCGCCCTGGGCGACGCGGAACAGCGCTTCGGCGTAGGGACGTGCAATGGTTGCGAGTTCAGCCATGGTTACAGTTCAGCCTTGAGTTGGTTCAACAGGTCTGCGTGTGCAGCGGCGTTGATTTCCTTCTTCAGGATCTGCTCTGCGCCCTTGACTGCGAGCGTTGCGACTTCAGCGCGCAGCGCATCGCGCACCTTGGCGGCCTGCGCCTCAGCGTCGGCACGCGCGGCGGCGATGATGCGCGCCGCTTCGTCGCTGGCCTGCTTCTTCGCGTCTTCGACGATGCCCTGTGCGCGCTTCTCGGCGTCAGCAACGCGCTTGGCGCTTTCGTCACGCGCGCCGGACAGCTCAGCTTGCGCGCGCTTCTCGGCAGCGGCCATTTCGGCCTTGCCGCGGTCGGCGGCTGCGAGGCCTTCCGAGATTTTCTTCGCACGTTCGTCGAGAGCCTTCATCAGCGGCGGCCACACGAACTTCATCGTGAACATCGCGAGGATGAAGAAGACGACGAACTGCGCAAACAATGTTGCGTTCAGGTTCACGGTTATTTCCTTCTCAAATTGACAGACACCGGGGACGAGCCCCGGCACGATGAGAATTCAGAAATTAGCCGACGAACGGGTTTGCGAAGGCAAACATCATCGCGATACCAACACCGATCAGGAATGCAGCGTCGATCAGGCCGGCCAGCAGGAACATCTTGGTCTGCAGGGCGTTCATCAGTTCCGGCTGGCGAGCAGAGGCTTCGATGAACTTGCCGCCCATCATAGCGATACCGATACATGCACCGATGGCACCCAGGCCGATGATCAGACCGCAAGCCAGTGCAACGAAAGCGACGTTAGTCATGGAAACTCCTTAGATAATGAAAAGTTAAAAAATAAAAATGGATACTGCAAAACTTCTTCGGGACTGCCTTGTTCACTGCCTGCCTCGCTGCAGCTGCGCCCCCGTCGGAGGGCGACTGGCCGGCAACGAGGTCAGCGGCGCAGCGAGGCGACCTTCTTCTTAGTGACCCTCGTGTGCCTGGCCGATATACACCAGCGTCAGCATCATGAAGATGAATGCCTGCAACAGCACGATCAGGATGTGGAAAATCGCCCAGATCGAACCCGCAACGACGTGCATGCCGAAGCCCCACCAGGTGGCGGTCGAGCCGAGCAGCGCGATCAGCAGGAAGACCAGCTCGCCTGCATACATGTTGCCGAACAGTCGCATGCCGAGGGACACGGTCTTGGCGGCAAACTCGATGATGTTCAGGCCAAGGTTGGCGATCCAGAGTGCGGGATGCGAGCCAAACGGTGCGCAGAACAGTTCATGAACGAAGTTGCCCAGCCCCTTGATCTTGACGTTGTAGTACAGCATCAGGGCGAACACGCCGAGTGCCATGCCCAGCGTGCCGTTCAGGTCGGCGGTGGGGACAATACGGAAGTGCGGCTCAGCGCCGAAGAGGCGGAAGATGCCGGAGAACAGATCGACCGGCAGGAAGTCCAGCGAGTTCATCAGGGTGACCCAGACGAACACGGTCAGTGCCAGCGGGGCGATGAAGCTGCGGTTGCCGTGCACGATGCTGCGAGCCTGGCTGTCGACCATTTCGACGAGCATTTCGACGAAGGCCTGGAAGCGTCCCGGCACGCCGGCCGTGGCCTTGCGCGCCGCGAGGCTCATGATGAACAAACCAACCACGCCCATCAGCACCGACCAGAACACGGTGTCGAGGTTGATCACCGAGAAATCGACGATCGATCCCTGATGCTTGGAGGACAGGTGACCGAGGTGGTGTACGATGTACTCGGAGGCTGTCGGCGCATGATTCACGCCCGCTGCTGCCGTTTCTGCTGCCATGTCAGTGCCTAACTAGTAAGATGATGTAACTTTTCAGCGCAACGATGAAGGCGACAATCAGCGCCAGCCAGTTCACGTCGCGGTACGACCAGACGATCAGGACAAGCATCCCGACCGTCAACGCAATCTTGATGAACTCGCCGATGAAAAATGTCATCGGGCTCAGAGTTCCGGGCCTGCGCGCGCCGATGTGAAGGCGCAGGGCAAACAGGCCATTCGGTAACACACAGCACGCGCCCCCGAGAAATGCGGAGAGACCGGCATGTTGTCCACCGATGAACGCAGCGACTAACGCGACGGCCATCGTGATGGCCAGCTGGGCAATGATCAGGCGCAGCATGGCGGCATGGCGGAGGACTGGTACAAGCGCTGCGAAAGATCTTTCCGCAGTGACCGGGCGTGGATCGTGTTCCTTGAAGCCGCGTGATTATATTGGCCGGTGATTGCCTGCGTCAAATGTTTGCTCACTCGAAAAGCAGATTTTTCGTTTTCAAAAAAATAAGTCTTGCCGCGGCTCAGTGTTCTTGCGCCTTCAGGCGGGCGATCACGCCATCCAGCTGATCGAGATCGGCGAAGGCAATGACCAGTTCGCCGCGATTGCGGGCACCCACTTTGATGGTCACTGCTGTGGCCAGCGTATCGGACAGTTCTTCCTCGAGTCGGGTAATGTCGCGCGACTTCTCCCTGACACCCGCGCCGGTCTTGCCGGGCACCTGGGCGGTGGTATGGCGCACGACCAGTTTTTCGGCATCGCGCACCGACATGCGTTTGGCAACGACCTCATGGGCCAGCGCGATCTGCGTGGCAGCGTCGACCGCCAGCAATGCCCGTGCATGCCCCATGTCGATGTCGCCTGCCATCAGCATCGATTGCACCGGGCGGGCAAGGTTCAGCAGACGCAGCAGGTTGGAGACGGCACTGCGCGAGCGGCCGACGGATTGCGCGGCCTGCTCATGCGTGAAATGAAATTCATCGATCAGCCGCTGGATGCCTTGCGCTTCTTCGAGCGGATTCAGGTCCTCGCGCTGCATGTTCTCGATCAGCGCCATCGCGGCCGCGCCCTGATCGTCGACATCGCGCACCAGCACGGGCACGTCGGTCAGGCCGGCGAGCTGGGATGCACGGAAACGCCGTTCGCCGGCAATGATCTCGTGCGTGACGCCGTTTTTTCCGTCTGAGATCGGCCGCACCAGAATCGCCTGAAGCAGGCCTTGCGCGCGAATCGAATCGGCGAGCTCGTTCAGCGCGCCCTCGTCCATCCGCGTGCGCGGCTGGTACTTGCCAGCCTGCAGCGCGGTGACGGGCATGGTGGCCGTTGCGTTCGTTACGGCCGTCGCCTCAGGCGTGAGGTCGGACGAACCGCCAAGCAGGGCTTCGAGGCCGCGACCGAGGCCCTTCGGTTTTTTCGTAACCATGTCTGGTGTGCTTTCGAATGCTGTATGGGTAGTGCGGCTCAAAGGGCCGCAATGCGGTCAACCAGCTCCTTGCCAAAGGCAAGATAGGCTTGCGCACCCTTGGATGACGGATCGAAGATCACGCCGGGGATGCCGTAGGACGGCGCTTCGGCCAGGCGCACGTTGCGCGGTATGACTGTCTTGAACACCTTGTCGCCGAAATGCGTTTCGAGCTGCGACGACACCTGCTGCGAGAGCATGATGCGCGGGTCGAACATCACGCGGAGCAAGCCGATCACCTTCAGTTCCGGGTTCATTTTTGCGTGCACTATCTTGATCGTGTTGACGAGGTCCGACAGCCCTTCGAGCGCATAGTATTCGCACTGCATAGGGATGACGACGCCATGCGCGGCGCACAGCCCGTTCAGCGTCAGCATCGACAGCGCCGGCGGGCAATCAACCAGCACCACGTCATAGTCCGCCTCCACCGCGGCCAGCGCCTGCTTGAGGCGGCTCTCGCGCTGCTCGAGTTCGACCATCTCGACCTCGGCGCCGGCGAGTTCGCGATTGGCAGGCAGCACGTCGAAGCGTCCGGATTCGGAGCGCTGGCGCGCCCCGGCGACGTCGCCAATGCCCAGCAGCACCTGGTACACCGAGCTGGCAAGCGTGGCCTTGTTGATCCCGGCGCCCATCGTTGCATTCCCTTGCGGATCAAGATCGACCAGCAGCACGCGTTGTCCCAGCTTTGCGAGGCCGGCAGCGAGGTTGACTGCCGTGGTGGTCTTGCCGACGCCGCCCTTCTGGTTGGCGATGCAGAATATCTTGGCCATGTTGTTGGTGTTGTCGTCTAGTGATTGTCGGCGCGCCTGATGTGCACCAGATGCCGCTCCGCATCGAGGCCGGGGACGGTCAGGGCTTGCATCTGCACGATTTCCCAGCCATCGGGAAGGCTTTCTTTTTCGGTCTGGCGCGCCTGCCCTTTCAGCGCGATCATGCGTCCGCCCTCCGCTAGCAGGTGTCCTGACCAGTTGATGAAGTCCGACAGCTCGGCGAATGCGCGCGAGGTGATCACGTCGAACTTTTCCTTGCTGTCGAGCTGTTCGACGCGGCCGGTATGAACCCTTGCGTTGGCAAGTCCCAGCTCGGCTTTGGCCTGTGTGAGGAAGGCGGTCTTCTTGTGCACGGTGTCGATCATCTCGACACGCATCTGCGGCTCAGCTTGCTGTGCCCAGATCGCGATCACGAGTCCGGGCAATCCCCCACCGGAACCGACGTCAAGCACGCGACGCGCACCGGCAAAGGCGGGCAGCGCCGCCATGCAATCGAGCAGGTGCTGGGTCAGCATCTGCTCGGGGTCGCGAACGGCGGTCAGGTTGTAGACCGAATTCCATTTCTGCAGCAGCGCGAGATAGTCGAGCAGCTTTTCAAGCTGCGCGTCTGGCAGATCCAGCCGCAGCACGCTGGCTCCGGCGCGCAGTCGGCTGCGCATCGCTTCCCTGTCGATGGCCATTCAGGCGACGTCCGACTCGTCGTGCACTGACGCAAATTGTTTGAAGCCGCCCTTTTTCAGGTGCACCAGCAACAGCGAGATCGCGGCAGGCGTGACGCCCGCAATGCGCGATGCCTGCCCCAGCGTTTCCGGTCGATGCTTGTTCAGCTTCTGCCGAACCTCGATCGACAGTGCCGACACGGCCATGTAGTCGAGCTCAGCCGGCAGCTTCAGGTTTTCATAGTATTCATGCCGCTCGACCTCTTTGGCCTGACGGTCGATGTAACCCGCGTATTTCACCTGAATCTCGACTTGCTCGGCGACGGCCGGATCGAGATCCGGATTGTCGAAGCGACGACCGTCGGTTGCCTGCATGGTCATCAACGACTGATAGCTCACATTGGGGCGGCGAAGCAGATCAGTGAGCGCATACTCACGTTCAATCCCTTTGCCCAGCACGCGCTCCGCCTCGGCTTGGGCGATCAGCTTTGGGTTGACCCACGTCGACTTCAACCGCTCCAGCTCGCGCGCAAGAGCTTCCCGACGTTGCTCGAACACCGCCCATTGAGCGTCGCTAACGCAACCGAGCTTGCGGCCGATTTCGGTCAATCGCAAATCGGCATTGTCTTCACGCAAGCTGAGCCGGTATTCAGCGCGGCTGGTGAACATGCGATAAGGCTCCTGCACGCCTTGCGTGACAAGATCATCGACCAGCACACCGAGGTAGGCCTCGTCGCGCCGCGGCGTCCATGCGTCGCGCCCCTGGGTCTGCAGCGCTGCATTCAACCCTGCCAGCAGGCCCTGTGCCGCTGCCTCTTCGTAGCCGGTGGTACCGTTGATCTGACCGGCAAAGAACAACCCTTGAATGGCTTTGGTTTCGAGCGAGGCCCTCAGGCCGCGCGGATCGAAATAATCATATTCGATCGCATAGCCGGGGCGAAGGATGTGCGCGCTTTCCAGACCGCGCATCGAACGCACCAGCGCCAGTTGCGCATCGAAAGGCAAGCTGGTGGAAATACCATTCGGGTAAAACTCGTTGGTCGTCAGACCCTCGGGTTCCAGATAGATCTGGTGAGAATCCTTGTCGGCAAAGCGATGAATCTTGTCCTCAATCGAAGGACAGTAGCGAGGGCCGACCCCCTCGATCACCCCGGTGAACATCGGGCTGCGATCGAGCGCGGCGCGGATGATGTCGTGGGTTTCCGTGTTCGTATGAGTGATCCAGCAAGGCAGCTGGCGCGGGTGCATCGCAGCCGAACCCATGATCGAAAAAACCGGGACCGGATCGAGGTCGCCCGGCTGCTCAGTCATGACCGAGAAATCGATCGACCGACCGTCGATGCGCGGCGGCGTGCCGGTCTTCAGGCGCCCCTGCGGCAGCTTCAACTCCTTCAGCCGGGCCGACAACGACACGGCGGGCGGATCCCCTGCCCGGCCGCCAGAATAATTGTTCAAGCCAACGTGGATCTTCCCGTCGAGGAAAGTGCCAGCCGTCAGGACGACCGCACGCGAGCGGAAGCGGATGCCAACTTGCGTCACCGCGCCGACGACGCGATCGCCTTCGACCATCAGGTCGTCGACTGCCTGCTGGAAAAGCCAGAGATTTGGCTGGTTTTCCAGCCGATGGCGTATCGCTGCTTTATAAAGAATCCGGTCAGCCTGCGCACGCGTCGCACGCACCGCCGGCCCTTTGGAAGAGTTCAGGATGCGGAACTGTATGCCGCCCTCATCGGTGGCGATTGCCATCGCTCCACCAAGCGCATCCACTTCCTTGACCAGGTGCCCCTTGCCGATTCCACCAATCGACGGATTGCACGACATCTGGCCCAGGGTTTCGATGTTATGCGTAAGCAGGAGTGTTTTCTGCCCCGTACGGGCGGCCGCGAGCGCAGCTTCCGTGCCGGCATGGCCGCCACCGACAACAATGACATCAAATTCAGTGGGAAAATCCATGGGGAAGGGACAAGACAGAACAGGCAGAGGCTGGATTATACGGGCATTTCCCGATGCCGCGCCCACTGCGGAAAGCATTCCGCGAAAATGAACGGTCAACGTTCCACGTGAAACATCCCTCCCCTACCTCTCCGAATGTTTCACGTGAAACCAATTTTTGGCTGATTAAAGCAGATGGCCAAACGCATCCCACGAGGTTTTCAAGATCAGCGCACCGACGACCAGCAGGAAAAGTTTGCGAACAAAACCTGCGCCATGCGTAACTGCAAGCCTGACCCCCAGCATCGAGCCAACAATATTGCAGCATGCCATCAGGCCTCCGAGTAGCCACATCGGCTGCCCGGCTGGAACGAACCAGGCCAGCGCCGCAAAATTGCACACCACATTGACGATCTTTGCTGCAGCAGATGCCCGCAAGAAATCCAACCCGAAGCCGTGCACAAACAGAAAGACCAGAAAGCTGCCCGTCCCGGGCCCGAAGAATCCGTCATAAGCACCTATCGCTGCACCGATCCCCAATGCCAGACAAGTTTTGCGCACCCCGTTCGGCCGAGGCACATGGACAATGCCAAAGTCTTTTCGGCGCAGCACATACACGGCCACCAGCAGCAGGATGAAGGGCAGCAGCTTCCGCAACAGGGTTGGGGGAAACACAGTCACTGCCCATGCGCCAGCAAACGCAAAAATCAGCGCAGCGAGCGAAGCCGGGGCAACCAGTTGCCAGTCAACAGGAAAGCGCCTCCAGTAAGTGCGGGCTGCGGTTGCGGTGCCGAAGATTCCCGCCAGCTTGTTCGTTCCAAACAAGTTGGCCGGAGCTGCATGCGGAAAAACGGAAAACAAGGCCGGGACTTGAATCAAGCCGCCGCCCCCAACGACGGCATCAACCAGACCGGCGAGCAGTGCCGCCAGGCCCAGTACAACGTAAAGCTCGGGAGAGGCTTCCATCAGGAATCTGAATCAGGAATGAACTCGTACTGCCACAGGAGGTAGTTGCCGGAGCTACCGGCAACTCAAGGAACAATCCCAGACCTTCGGCTATTTCGGTCCATCTCCTTCCGGTGGCGGACCTCAGTGAATCGCTGGCTTTAAATGCACGAAGATTTTCGCTTTGCTCAGCCGCAGGGAAAACCTTGCCGCGCCCCGAAAGACCGACTGCCTGTCTTCGCTCGAAATCACGGCGAGAATTGCACTACCTGTGGCTCAAGAAGAAAGCTGTTTGTTAGTGATTACTATCGCCATATATATTGATATTCAATATAATCAGGCAAATTCTCGCTTGCTGACCGGCGCTTGCGACTGGCCGGCACGGTGCCCGCGAATTAAATCGGCGGCACGGTCGGCAATCATGATGATGGGTGAATTGCAGTTGCCTGACGTAATGAAAGGCATCACCGATCCGTCGACCACACGCAAACCCTGAACCCCGATCACCCGGAGCTCGCTGTCCACAACGGCCATCGGATCGCCTGCCCTGCCCATCTTGCAGGTGCCGACAGGATGGAAAATGGTGGTGCCGATATCCCCGGACGCATTCGCCAGTTGTTCATCGCTCTGGAATTGCGGCCCCGGTTTGAACTCTTCAGCGGCATACGCACGCAATGCGGGTGCCGCAGCTATCCGCCGGGTCAGGCGCAACGAGTCAGCAGCGACTTTGCGATCCTCGGCAGTCGACAGGTAATTCGGTGCGATCTTTGGTGCAGCATACGGATCGCCGGAAGCGATGCGTACATGTCCGCGCGACGTCGGGCGCAAGTTGCAGACACTGGCCGTAAAGGCCGGGAAACGATGCAAGGGTTCGCCGAAGCGGTCCAGTGACAAGGGCTGTACGTGGTACTGGATGTTGGCGCTGCTTTGCGACGGGTCAGAGCGGGTGAACAGGCCCAGCTGCGAGGGGGCCATCGACATCGGACCACTGCGGTTCAGCAAATACTCGGCGCCGATGCGCATCTTTCCATGCCAGCTGTTAGCCAGGACGTTCAGGGTCTTCACATTCTGCACCTTGAACACCATGCGAATTTGCAAATGATCCTGCAGATTCTCACCAACGCCCGGCCGATCGATCACAGGCTCTATGCCGTGCTGCTGCAGCAGCGATGCCGGACCAATACCGGAGAGCTGCAAGATTTGCGGCGACCCGATCGCGCCGGCTGAAAGCAAAGTTTCGCGTGTCGATTCTGCCGTCCAGGCGCGTCCGCCACCGGTGAATTCCACGCCGGTACACACCACGCCCTGCGGCCCTTTTTTCAGCACCAGTTTTTCGACGTGGCATCCCGTCATGATGGTCAGGTTGCCACGTTGTACCGCCGGTCGCAGGAAGGCCTTCGCCGTGTTCCAGCGGATGCCAGATTTCTGGTTCACTTCAAAATAACCGCAGCCTTCGTTGTCGCCCCGGTTGAAATCATCGGTATTCGGAATGCCCGTCTGTCGTGCCGCCTCGCGGAAAGCATCAAGGATTTCCCAGCGCAGGCGCTGCTTCTCGACACGCCACTCACCACGAGCGCCATGGAAAGCATCGCCACCGCCGTGATGGTCTTCGGTGCGCAGGAACAAGGGCAACACCTGATCCCAGCGCCAGCGGTCGTCGCCGGTCGCGTCCGCCCAACGATCGTAATCACCCACCTGCCCGCGCATGTAGATCATGCCGTTGATCGACGAACAGCCGCCCAGCACTTTGCCCCGCGGGTAAATCAGGCTGCGACCGTTCAGGCCCGGATCGGCCTCAGTCCGGTAGCGCCAGTCAGTACGCGGGTTATCAATGCAATACAGGTAGCCGACCGGAATGTGTATCCACAGATAGTCATCCTTGCCGCCGGCTTCGATCAACAAAACCTGCACGTCGCGATCCTGCGTGAGCCGGTTGGCCAGCACGCAACCAGCGCTGCCGGCGCCGATGATCACGTAGTCGTAAGTCCCTGCACTCTCTCGTGTCTGCATCGCGGCCCCCGTCGACTGCTTACTTCGCCACCGGCATCGTAAATTCGGCACCCTTGCCGATCGACTCTGGCCAGCGCTGCATGATGGACTTGTAGCGGGTATAGAAGCGTACGCCCTCCTCGCCGTAGATATGCGTATCCCCGAACAGCGAACGCTTCCAGCCACCGAAGGAGTGCCAGGCCATAGGCACGGGGATAGGCACGTTCACGCCGACCATACCAACTTCAATGCGACGCGAGAATTCGCGGGCGGTATTGCCGTCGGACGTAAACAGCGACACGCCATTGCCGAACTCATGCGCGTTGATCAGCTCAATTGCCGCTGCCATATCCGGCACACGCACCACACACAGCACCGGACCAAAAATTTCTTCGCGATAGATCGTCATCTCAGGCGTCACCTTGTCGAACAGCGTACCGCCGACAAAGAATCCCTGTTCATGCCCTGCCACTTGGTAGCCACGCCCGTCCACGATCAGCTGCGCACCGGCCTGCTCCCCCTGCGTGATATAGGACTCGATCTTTGCCTTGTGCGCGGCCGTCACCACCGGACCCATTTCGGCATCGGCTTCCATGCCATTGCGGATCTTCAACGCCTTCACGCGCGGCACCAGCATATCGACCAGCTTGTCGGCCACGCTGCCAACGGCAACCGCAACCGAGATGGCCATGCAGCGCTCGCCGGCAGAGCCATAGGCTGCACCGATCAGTGCATCAACAGCCTGTTCGAGATTGGCGTCCGGCATGACCACCAGATGATTCTTCGCTCCACCCAAGGCCTGCACCCGCAGCGGATACGCGCCCTTGCGCTTCGTGCCTTCGGTGTAGATGTACTCGGCAATCGGGGTCGATCCGACAAAAGACACCGCCTTTACCTCAGGATGCTGCAGCAAAGTATCAACGGCCAGCTTGTCACCTTGCACCACATTGAAAACGCCATCCGGCAGTCCGGCCTGTCGGAACAGGTCAGCCAGCATCAGCGACGGTGACGGATCCCGCTCGGATGGCTTCAGGACGAACGTGTTGCCGCAACCAATGGCGACCGGCGCCATCCACAAAGGCACCATCACCGGGAAATTGAACGGCGTGATGCCTGCGGTGACGCCCAGCGGCTGGCGCAACTGCCAGTTGTCGATGCCGCCACCGATGTTGTCGGTGAACTGCGTTTTCAGCAGCTGCGGAATGCCACAAGCAAACTCGACGATTTCCAGTCCCCGTATCACCTCGCCTTTCGCATCACTGAACACCTTGCCGTGCTCACGCGTGATCATCGCCGCAAGATCGTCATGGTGCTTCTCGATCAGCTCCTTGAACCTGGACAGCACCCGCGCGCGTTTCAGAGGAGCTGTATCCGCCCAGGCAGGCGCTGCGGCCGATGCCGCAGCCACAGCAGCATTGACTTCATCGACGCTCGCCAGCCCGACTTGCGCCACCGGCGATCCGGTCGCAGGGTTGTACACCGGCTGGCTGCGGCCGCTGGCAGGCGCCACAAGCTGGCCGTTGATGAAATGCGAAATCATTGCTTCGGTAGGCTTCATAAGAAATCCTTTGTATTTAATGCGTTTTCATCGAGCTTATTACACGCAGACCCTTGAATCCAATGAGTTATCATCAAATACATCTTAAGAAATTCTTATGATCAACAATGGATCTCACGCAACTGCGCGCCTTTGTAACCGTCGCCCGTGAAGGCAACCTCACCCGCGCCGCCGAGCGCTTGCATCTGACGCAGCCTGCGGTCAGCCTGCAACTGAAGTCATTGCAGCAAAATCTGGATCTGCAACTTTTCACCCGAACGCCTGCCGGCCTGACCCTGACCGCCGATGGCGCAAAGCTGCTGCCGCTGGCGGAGAAGGTGATCGCCGGTAGCCAGGAACTGCTGCAGGCAGCGCAGTCATTGCATTCCACCCTGTCCGGCAAACTGGCCATCGGCACCATCCTCGATCCCGAGTTCACCCGGCTAGGCGCCTTCCTGAAGATGCTGGTCGAGGGCTATCCGCAGATCTCGACCGAACTCAGGCATGGCATGTCAGGGTGGGTACAGCAGCAAATCCGCGACGCGCAGATCGATGTTGGCTACTACCTCGGCCCGGTACAAGCGCAATTGCATGCGATCGAGTTGTGTTCTTTTACCTATCACGTGCTCGCCCCTCAGGGTTGGGCCAAACGCGTCAGGGGCAAGGGCTGGGAGAGCCTGGCACAACTGCCATGGATCTGGTCACCGCCGGAATCGGTACACCACCGGCTGTTGTCTGACGTATTCGGCTCACGGCACATACAACCGCTGACTGTAGCGCTGGTCGACCAGGAGGCGTCAATGCTGGATCTCGTGAAGTCCGGCATCGGCCTGTCCCTAGTGCGGGACTCGATTGCACTACGCGAATCACAGGCTCACGGGCTGGTCATTGCAGACAGCGTGAGCGTCACCACCCAGCTGTCCTTCATCTGCCTGGGCAGCCGCAAAACCGAACCACAAATTGCCACCGCCTTCCGCCTGATGGGCAATCTCTGGAGCAAATAGCCACTCCATCGGACTTCACGCCTGTGGAAAACCCTCGGGACAACTGGAACGAGAAAAGTGGATAAGCACCGGATATCTGTGAACCGCTTTTTTTATCCCAAAAGTATCCTTCGTTCCCAGCCCTGCTATTCAGACTTTATTTTTCTTCCAACCGCATGACGGTAAAGGGAAAACTGCAGTTCTCCACAGATTTTCGTCCAGCTTATCTATCACTACCAATATTAAATACAAAGCTTAAAGAACAAATAAAGAAAAACCGGAAAAGCAAAAGCGCCTGCAATAAATGTGGGTAAACCTGTGAATAATCCGTGAATTAGCTGTGGGTAAAACCCGACCCCTGCTTTCCAGCTTTTAAAAAATATTCGGGTCCGTTCCAATTCCGGCGAAATTACGGCTGCGAGGGTTGCGGCGAGGCCTTCTGTGGACGCGTCAAAGTTGCGCGATACGCGCAAAATCAAGCTGCTTGGCGTAAAGAAAACGAAAAAAAAGCCGGCGATGCCGGCTTCAGGGGAAAAACTTGTCTTATTTGCCTTCGAGCGAACGATTCGCCAGTGCGCTTGAGTTGCGCAACTGTTCTCGCAGCCAGCGATGACCGGGACTGCGAGCATCGCGTTCATGCCAGAGCATGTCGATGTGGACTTCAGGCAAGGTGAACGGCAGGCTCTTCTTGATCAACTGTTCAGACATGCCTGTCGCATCGATCAGGTGATACGGGATCACCATCAGCAAATCTGAGGCGGCAACCACCTTGCCTGCTGTAAAGAACTGGTTGACCGTCAACAGGATCCTTCGCTCCCGGTTCAATGCCACCAGCGCATCATCTACCAATCCTCGCGCACGTCCGGAGAAGCTGACCAGCAAGTGGTTGGCATCGCAATAGCGATCCAGCGTCAGTTCCTGATCGGCCAGCGGGTGATTCTTTCTCATCACGCAAACGTAATGGCCCGCATACAGCCGCTCGTGCCGCACGGGCGTCTCGGTCGAGCCTTGCAATTGGGCGACCACACCGGGGAAAAAGCCGATCGCGAGATCAATATCGCCCCGCAGCAGCATCGGACGCGGCTCGCGCGTCGTCAGCGGAACCATGCGGATATCGATGCCGGGCGCTTCGCCTTCGATCAGGCGCACCAGCGGCGGCAATAGCAGGCCTGCAGTGGCATCCGCCATCGCCATCCGGAAGGTCGCATTGGCTTTGGCCAGTTCGAAGCTGCGCGGCGCGACAGCCTCTTCCAGGTCAGCCAGAGCACGTCGAACCGCAGGCCACAGCGATTCAGCCCGTGCCGTTGGCTTGACGCCGTGGGCAGTACGGATCAACAGCTCATCACCGAGCGCATCGCGCAGACGTTTAACAGCATTGGACACCGCAGGCTGCGTCATCGCCAGCCGGTTTGCAGCACGAGTGAGGTTTTGTTCGGTCATCACCGCGTCGAACACTCGCAGCAAGTTCAGGTCGAGGGTCAGGAAGCTCATAGGATTGGCAATCGATTATGACAACAGGTGAGATATATCATAAAACTATATTCGGCATAAGAAAATAAAACTATTCTTATATCATCCTGCCCCGTATACTGCGCCGCAACAAACAAGTTTTTGAGGGAGCCATCATGCAGAATTTCTTCGTTGCCGCGTCCGAAACGTTCAAGCCGCTGTTCTTCAGCTTCCAGAATCCGTTCTCCGCTTTGCTGCGCAGCAGTAACGTCAGCGCGAAGAATCTGGAGCGTGCCGAAACCTCGCGCGACCTGGAAACCATGGCGCGCGAAGTGGAACAGATGCAACCGAGCTTTGCCGCCGAACTGCGCAACTTTGCCGCACGCGACTAAGCTTGCCTGGCTGCCCTGAGGCGGGCAAAGCGCCCGCCAATCAGCAGCACACCGACACCGGCCGCCGCCAGCAAATGGGATGTGCCGACGGACGCCAGCAAGGCGCCGCCGGTTGCTACTCCCGCCGACTGTCCCAGGAAGAAGCAGGAAGCGAACGAGGCCACGGCCGCACCGCGCCGTTCCGGCGCCATCTGAGTCGCATTGATCTGCAGCGTGTTGTGCATCATGTAAAAGCCGAGGCCGAAAACGAAGCATGCCGGCACCGCAGTCCACCATAGCGGACTGTACCCGACGGTCACCATCGACGCCGCCATCAGCATTGCGCCATAGCGTATCAGTCCCACCTCCCCGAGCTGCCTGACCATTGAGCGAGAGCGCATCGCAAACAGGAAGCCCCCGAGTCCGAACAGCATGACCAGCAGCCCCGCAGTCGCCAGCGACCGGCCATGCACCGTGTGCAGGTGTGTCGGCACAAAGGCGAGCGCGCCGTAGACCAGCGCGCCTTCAGTCAGCACGGTCCCCAGTACCTTGCGCGCCCACGGAACCTCAAGAACCTTGCGAAATTCCCCCACCATTCGCGCCAGCGCATGGCCTTCGGCCTTGTGTACTGCTTTCGCATGGGCGGGCAGTCGGCCGTTCATGCGGACCAGGTAAATGCCGGTTACGAGGAAGGATGCGGCGATCAGGAAAAACGGGAATCGCCAGTCGAGATAGTCCGCGCTGATCCCGCCGAACATGATCCCGGTCGACAGCCCGAGGATTTGCCCGATCAGGAAGCGCGCCAGCACGGCCTGCCTGTCCTCATACGCCACTACGTCACCGATCCATGCCATCGACAGCGGAATCACCGACGCGCAGGTGGCGCCGGCCAGCATGCGAGCCAGCAGCAGCGACGAGAAATCAGGCGCCAATCCGCACAACAATGCAGTGAATGCGCAGGCGACGCAGCCCCAGGCGATGACAAGGTATTTACCGTAGCGGTCGCCGAGTGGGCCGAACAACAATTGCGACAGGCCATACGCTACTCCGAATGCCGTGATCGCCATCGCTGCCACGCCGAGGGTCACCCCAAAATCGCCGGCCAGCCGGACCAGCATGGAATCAACGATACGCATCGACATCCCGCTGCCGAAGGAGCCGACAGACAATGCGAGAATCGCGTTGGAAGGAATGTCTTGCCGGGCTGCGGACACTGCGGGAGAGGTCGGATTCATAGCGTTTGCGTACTGTCGAACTGGCGCTGCTCACCCGTGACCGGATCAATGAATGCGATCGACCGGGCCAGCAGCTTCAGCGGCGATGAAAAATCATCGCCCTTGCAGGGAAGGGCCACCGGATAGAAACCGTCGTTCACGATCGGCAGGCCAAGGGAATTCATATGGACACGCAGCTGGTGCATCTTGCCCGTCACCGGCAGCAGCCGGTACAGCGCCAGCGGGCCGCGTTGCTCGATCAGCTCGATGCGGCTGAATGCGTTCGGTTCGCCTTCCACCTCGCGAACGCGGAAGAACTGCTCGTCGCGTTCGATGCGGCTGCAAACTTCCATCGGCAGTTTCAGGTCTTCGCGAAACGGCGCAATCGCTTCATAAACCTTCGTCACCTGGCGGAAGCGAAACAGTGATTGCCACAGCGATCTCATGGCCGGATTTACCGAGAACAGCATCACGCCGGCCGTCTCGCGATCCAGCCGATGGATCGGCGTCAGCGTGTCAATGCCGGTCTTGCGTTTGAGCCGAACCAGCAGAGTCTCGTGCAGGAAGCGGCCACCCGGCGTCACCGGAAGGAAGTGCGGCTTGTCGACGACCAGCAGTTCATCGTTGGCGAACAGGATGGTCTCGTCGAACGGAATGCGTGTTTCGCCCTGTCGCTCGCGGTAGTAGAAGATGCAGGCGCCGCCGGGAAAGGCATCGTCATAGCCGACACGGCGTCCATGGCTGTCCAGCACTTCGGCGCGCGCCATCCGCTCGCGCCAGCTGTCTTCGCTGACCATCGGGAAGCGCTCAGCCAGGTAGTGACCCAGCGTCGCCCAGCGGCCATGCGGCAGCCAGGCAAAACTCGCAGAGACGCCGTCTCGGACAGGAAGCGGTGAGGGTTGGGCCATTGTTCGAATTTTTGATCAAGCCCGAAATCATAACTCGCGACGAAGGCAGTGGCCGATTGACAGCCACCACTCGCAATTTTCGTCATGCAGACAGCCGGCCATCTTTCATTCGGCCGCTGCAACGAGTCATGAAAAAACCAACGGCCGGAGCTTCCGGCCGTTGGTTCAATTGGCAAGGTGCGCGCGAAGGCGCGCCCGCCAGACCTAGTCTGCCAGCCGCGCCTGAAGCGCCGATTTCACGGCGCCCAGTTCGGCGGGCAGCCGGTGGCTGAGCTTGTCGAACAGCTCGTCGTGAAGCTCGAGTTCGGCTTCCCATGCATTGCGGTCGATTGCGGTGATCATGTCGTACATGTCTTCCGCAAACTCGAGGCCGTCCCACTGCAGGTCGGCATGGCGCGGGGTCACGCCGAATACATGCTCGCCGCCGCTGGCCTGGCCGGCGATCCGGTCGAGCATCCACTTCAGAACGCGCATGTTGTCGCCGAAGCCGGGCCAGATGAACTTGCCATCGGGGCCGGTGCGGAACCAGTTCACGCAAAAGATTTTTGGCAACGGTGCACTCTGTTGCTCAAGCTGTCGGCCAATCTTCAGCCAGTGAGCGAAATAGTCACTCATGTTGTAGCCGATGAAGGGCAGCATTGCGAAAGGATCGCGTCGCACCACACCCTGCTGGCCAGCGGCCGCCGCGGTCGTTTCCGAACCCATCGTCGCTGCCATGTACACGCCCTCGACCCAGTCGCGCGCCTCGGTCACCAGCGGCACGGTGGTCGAGCGGCGTCCGCCGAAGATGAAGGCTGAGATCGGCACACCCTGCGGATCATCCCAGGCGGCGTCCAGCACCGGGTTCTGCGTCGCCGACACGGTGAAGCGTGCATTCGGGTGCGCTGCCTTGCGGCCGGTCTCGGCGGCGATCTGCGGCGTCCAGTCCTTGCCCTGCCAGTCGATCAGGTGAGCAGGCACTTCCTTCGTCATGCCCTCCCACCAGACATCGCCATCATCAGTCAGCGCGACGTTGGTGAAGATCGTGTCGCGCTCCAGCATGGCCATGCAGTTTGCATTCGTTTTGGCATTGGTGCCGGGAGCCACGCCGAAATAACCGGCCTCCGGGTTGATCGCATACAGCCGGCCATCGGCGCCGGGCTTGATCCACGCGATGTCGTCACCAATCGTCGTGACCTTCCATCCCTTCAGGCTTGCCGGTGGAATCAGCATCGCGAAATTCGTCTTGCCGCAGGCTGAAGGAAACGCGGCTGCAACGTAGTGCTTTTCGCCGACCGGAGACTCGACGCCGAGAATCAGCATGTGTTCGGCCAGCCAGCCCTGGTCGCGGCCCATCGTCGAGGCAATCCGCAGCGCGAAGCACTTCTTGCCGAGCAGCGCATTGCCACCATAGCCCGAACCGAACGACCAGATTTCGCGTGTCTCCGGATAGTGGACGATGTACTTCGTCGCATTGCACGGCCACGGCACGTCCTTCTGTCCGGGCTCGAGCGGCGCGCCGACCGAGTGCACGCAGGGCACGAAATCGCCGTCGCTGCCAAGCACGTCATACACCGCCTTGCCCATGCGCGTCATGATGCGCATGTTGACCGCGACGTAAGGCGAGTCCGACAGTTCGACCCCGATGTGCGCGATCGGCGAGCCCAGCGGACCCATCGAGAACGGCACCACATACATCGTGCGGCCGCGCATGCAGCCTGCAAACAGCCCGCCGAGCGTGGCGCGCATTTCAGCGGGATCAATCCAGTTGTTGGTCGGGCCGGCGTCTTCCTGCTTCATCGAGCAGATGAAGGTCCGGTCTTCGACGCGCGCAACATCCGACGGATCTGAATTGGCGAGGTAACTGTTCGGGCGTTTTGCCGGGTTCAGTTGCTTCATCGTGCCGGCCGCGACCATCTGCGCACAGAGGCGGTCATACTCTTCTTGCGAACCGTCGCACCAGACGATGCGGTCAGGCGTCGTCAGGGTGGCGATCTCCGTCACCCAGTCGATCAGTTGACGGTGTTTGACATACGCGGGCGGATTGACCGGCGCGACGCCGGCCATCACGGGCTGATTCATGCACTTCCTCCATGCCATGCAGCTGGCCTGGCCGGCAGGATCGTCGTCAGCTTGTGGCACCCGAAAAGGGTGAACGGCGGTCTTGTCGAGGGCGGCGAGGTTCACCGCGTTGCCTGCCCGGCGCCGGTGTGCGCGGCGGGCGTCTGGCTGAGCTGTCTCGTTTAGAATAGGTTTATCCCCCGAGAGGGGTGGAGTGATTGTACTCCCGACGGCGCCCAAGCTTCGCTGCTCTCTCTCAAATCGATGCCGGGAATTATTTAACTGCCGGCTTTGTCGCTCAAATTTCAATAAAAAATGATATTCCAGCCAGATCGCCAAAGTTTCTCGCTGGGAGTGGATTTTTGCTTTCGAACCTGATGAAAATCGCCATCCTCGACGACTACCAGGACGCCGTACGCCGTCTGCCCTGCTTCCCGCTGCTCGACGGACTCGACGTGAAGGTGTTCCACCATGGCGCGAAAGGCATCGGCCAGCTGGCGATACGGCTGGCGCCGTTTGACGTGCTGGTACTGATCCGCGAACGCACGCGACTCGATCGCGCGCTGCTGTCGCGCCTGCCGAACCTGAAAATGATCTGCCAGACCGGCCGCCTCGGCGCGCATGTCGACGTGGCGGCGGCGCGCGAGCGCGGCATCGAACTGATCGAGGGGCCGGGCGATCCCGTGGCAACCGCCGAGCTGACCTGGGCGCTGGTGCTGGCCGCCAGCCGCAAGCTGATGCCGTATGCCTCGTTGCTGAAACAGGGACTGTGGCAGCAGAGTGCAATTGCGCCTGAGCGCAGCATGCTCGGACGGGTCGTGCATGGCCGCCGCCTTGGCATCTGGGGCTATGGCCGCATCGGCCAGCGCGTCGCCCGCTATGCACAGGCCTTCGGCATGCAGGTCAGTGTCTGGGGCAGCGAAGCGAGTCGCGACAAAGCGGTCGCTGATGGCTTTTCTGCAGCAGACAGCCGTGAAGCCTTCTTCTCGTCTGTTGATGTGCTCAGCCTGCACCTGCGGCTGTCCGACAGCACGCGGCACCGGGTCACGGCCGACGACCTGGCACGCATGAAATCCGACGCCCTGCTGGTCAACACCAGCCGCGCCGAACTGATCGCACCCGGCGCGCTCGAGGCCGCGCTGCGCGACGGACATCCGGGAGCTGCCGCGATCGACGTGTTCGAGACTGAACCGCTGCCGCCGACGGCACCGCTGCTGCAGCTCGACAACCTGCTCGCGACGCCCCATCTCGGCTATGTCGAACAGGACAGCTACGACATGTATTTCCGTCCGCTGTTCGAAACCATTGCGCAGCGTGCGGCAGAGGCGAGGACATGAAGATCCTCAGCGTCCATGCGGGCAAGGTGGCGCCGCTGTTCGTCGGTGCACAAGGACACGCGCAGTCAGTGATGTCGGCGATTCGCAAGCAGGCGCTGGAAGGCGCTGTGCAAGTCAGGCCGCTCGGCATTGTCGGCGACGAGCAGGCCGACCTCAGCGTGCACGGCGGGCTCGACAAGGCGGTGTACTTGTATCCGAGCGAGCACCACGGGTTCTGGGCCGAGCAGATGCGGCACGCATTGCGACGTGAAGTCACACCCGAGGCGGGCCTGTTCGGCGAGAACCTCTGCAGCGAAGGCTTGCTGGAGAACGCGTTGTGGGTCGGCGACCGCTTGCGTATCGGTGGCGTGCTGTTCGAAGTGACCGAGCCGCGCCAGCCCTGCTTCAAGTTCGGCGCGCGCATGGGCTATGCGCATGCGGTCAAGCAGATGCTGCAGTCGGGGCGTTCCGGCGTTTATCTGAAAGTGATCGACCCGGGCCAGCTGCAGGCAGGCGATGCAATCGAGCTGATCGCCGGCCGGCGCGAAATGTCGATTGCCTCGATCAACGATCGGCGTCTGAAGGGACGCCAGCGCGAACTGTTCGAGTGACGATGAGGCG
>JACCDX011666035.1_pt1 | contig 23153 bp, 26 predicted proteins | sample 7449681 | NCBI WGS metagenome assembly JACCDX01 (sample SAMN15323450, study PRJNA562643) | freshwater metagenome | isolation source: river surface water | place: USA:Blue River Watershed | collected 2017-08-18
GCAGAGGCCTGAGTTAAATCAGTAATACCAGCAGCCGCTATAAACGCAGTAGCATCCGCGTCAATTGGAATTGTGTTTGAATTTGTTCTAACACCAACTCTTACTTGACCAAAATTATTTGAGTATACCATGTTTTATAAATATTTTCTTTTATATATTAATTTTTAAAACTTATTAAATTGAAAAATTATAAAATCTATGAATTATAAAGATAGATTTAAGAAATTCGGTGGGGATTACATACCAGATATAATAGAATATTTAAAAAACTATTTAGAAAAAGATCCAACAGCAACTATATCAGTTGGTTGTGACTCTGTTCAAATGAGAAGAAGAACAGTTTACGCAATTACTGTTATGATGTATAATACAGATGTTCGCCGAGGAGCTCACGTAGTTTTTTTTAGAGAATCTCAAACAAAAATTAGAGATAATAACGAAAGACTTTTTAAAGAAGCTCAATATCTTCATGATGTTGGTACATATCTACATGAAGAACTATCTGAATTCTATTCAAGACAAGATTTAACACCTTATGAAAAGAGAAGATACAAATACCATATTTTAAAATGTAATGGTGAATATTCACACGTTCCATCACATCAAGAAGAAGGAGTTATTAAAAACCTAACATTATTACCAAGTGATGAAATGGATTGGAAACTAGTTGATTTACATGTTGATTTCAATCCATTTGAGGGTAGAAGTGGTAAAAATAAATCTTATGTTGCTTATAAGAGTTTTGTGCCATGGTTGAAAGGCTTAGGATTTAGAGTTTGGGCAAAACCGCTTGGTTTTGCAAGTACATCAGCGGCAGATCTCCTTTTAAAGAATAAGTAATTAATATCGGGACTTTACAAAAGATTCAAAATTAACAACTCTTTCACTAATTGTACTTGTTAAATCTGGAGTTAATTCATCATCTGAATAAGTTTTAGTCCCTAATGTTTCTTTTTCAATATCCACCATTTTTGATAATTCTTCAACAAATATTACTTGCATCAATTTTAATAATTGAACATACTTACTTTTTGAATCTTCAGCTTCTAACTTTTCTGAAAATAAATCACCAAATGCTTCTTCGATACTATCATTACAACCCTGAAGATTTTGGAAACCAGACATATTAGTGATTGCTTTATGACCACCTGATGATTTTTTTATTAAGTCATAAGCATTAACTTTTATTTTAGACAAAATTTCTTTTTCATCTCTGGATAAATCTTTATGATATTTATCAGAAATTGATTGAACTTTTTCTAATATTTTAGAATCCGATTCACTTAATGGTCTATATTTACTTTCTTTTGTTTCTATTGTGAATAAACTATTTTCTAAATCGAATCCTGTTAGATTTTTAATAGAAAACTCAACTAATTTATTGATTTTTTGATCTAATGCCCAATCTTTGAATATTCTAACTTTTACTTTTCTCCCACCATTAGTTAAATAACACTCTACACTATCTAATGTAATATCATCTGAATATCTGTTTTTCTTTAATAAAGATTTTACAGTTTCTGATTTAACTTGTGAATATGGATTAGAAATATTATTTGAACTGATAAATAAATTTATTTTATCACCATCTAATTCAACTTCTTCATCTTTACTAAATGATGTTAAAAAACCAGTTGATATAGAATCCCATTTATATCCAATTGCATCTACATCTTCTTTTAACTCACTTTCAGAAACTCTTTTAATAGTTTCTAAGTTTGTCCAAACTTTAGATAATCTCTCTTGTTGGCTATCTACAATACTTCTCATTATTTTACCTAAGTCAATATCTGGAAACATTTTTTTCTTAAATGGATTACAACTAACTTGTAATAAACCCATTGGCCAAGCAATGCTTAAAAATATTGAATCTGGATATAATTCAAATGGTGTATATCTATTATATGATCCAGTTTTAATCATTGATCCACCTCCGTATTGAACTATAATACCTCTTTCTGAATCATATTTAACATTTTTACTTTCTCTTTGTTTATTAACATAATCCGCATGATGTTTAGTAATAGTTTCTCCACTATCCCAACCTTCAGCATCAGCTACTTTTTTAATCATTTGATACATCGCCGTTAAACTAGCTGGACATTCCAAAACCAATTTATTAAGTAAATAACCTTTACTAGATCTATCGGATTGTTTTGTTTTATTTTTATATGCTAATAATAATCTATTTGTAACATTAGCAATCATTATTTTATTTTTAGTAATACCCCCTGGTGTTCTTCCTGGTGTAGCTTTACCTAAAACAGATTTAACTACTTCATCTGAAGTAACATCGTGTTTTAAATAACCAGCACTATCAATCATTGATATAGCATCTAAATCTTCCTGTGGAAAAGCTGGGTTTTTAGCAACAATTCTATCCAATGTTTCAACATTAGAAGGAGATGTTCTAGTGGATGTAGCCAAACTTTTATCGAAATCAGTTTGTCTGTCATGGTGGTCTGTAGCAACCACAAAATAAGGAGAACCTTGTGCGAAATCAACTAAAACCATCATTGTATCATCAGCCCATGGTTTAATATCATTTGCAAATGTTCTTGGTCCATATTGTGTCCACTCAGCACCTACAATTTGTATACCATAAGATTTTAAATATTCTCTAATAGCAATTGCGGATGCAACACCATCCATATCTTGGTGGTAATAGATAACACACTTTTTATATTTTTCTGCTAATTTATTTATATTTTGTAAACCAGATTCCTCTAATATCATTCTACTGAAAGATTTAATATTCTTCATATTAATTTATTAATTTTTATTATATATTAATTTTTATTTCTCATTTTATAAAATATAAAACATTTATTTAAGAAAAGATATAATAGATATGAAAAAGAAAAAATTAAAGATATTAGGTTTATCTTATAGTCAAACTCAAGCGGGTTCCTATATAGTAGTTCTTTCAGAATCAAGAGGTAATAGAAAGATACCGGTTGTAGTAAAAGGATCCGATGCTCAACAAATCGCTCTTAAATTGGAGAATATAAAATCTCCAAGACCTCTAACACATGATTTATTTAAATCAATGGCAGATCAATTTCAAATAGATGTTAAAGAAGTTTTTATCTATTCTGTAGTCGAAGGAGTTTTTTATTGTAAAATAATCGCATCAAATGGAGTTGAGGATATTGAAATTGAAACAACAATTGGAGATGCAATAACATTATCATTAATTTTCAAATGTCCATTAATGGTAAATGAATCTGTATTGGAAAGCTCTGGTATTAATGTTAATGATGATGGCACAGACCCTGAAAAAAGTAACGTTGAAGATGTTGAAGACATGGATGATGTTGAATTGGTCGAAGTTAATCCTAAAAAAAGAGTTGTTTCTATTGAAGATTTGGAAAAAATGATGCAGAAAGCACTCGAAAATGAAGAATACGAAATCGCCGCAGAAATAAGAGACCGTATTAGTGAATTAAAAGATAATATTTAAATGCACGAATTTGATATAGATAATATAATAATGATTAATGTAAGATCACATAATCTTACTCAATTATTTTATATATCTGAAAATTTGAATTTAAACTTTGAGAAATTAGCAAATTATAAAAATATATCTGGTGATAAACCTGGTGATTTTACTGGAAAAGTATGGATAGATACTAAATTAAGTATAGTAATTGGTGCAGAGTATATAAAAATGTTTGGAGACTTTGTTAAAAGAGGTGATACTATGAAGTATCTCTATCCTAAAAAGATAGAAACTTATGAGAATTATTCTATTGGATTAAATGAGTTAGAATTGATGAAGAAAATACAACCAGTTAAAAACTCTAAAAGACCTAATAATTTGGATAGTTTTTTTACTTATAAATCTCTAATAGAAAAGGGATATGATTTAAAAGATTCCTATTATGAAAGTAAAATGATAAATACTAGAATATATCAGTTGAAAAATAAACTATCAGAATGTTTAGAATTAGAAAATTATGAATTAGCTGCAGAAATAAGAGATCAGATAATAGAATTAGAAGAAAACAATTAATAATTTTATAAGGATCAACTTACTGATTCTTAATAATAAAATAAAAAAAAACAATGGATAAAAAAAGTTTAGAAGAATTAGGTTTTAAAAACAATAACATTAATTGGAATTTAACACCTGAAGAATTAGTAAATGAAACAATCAAAAAATCACAAGGAATTTTAACTGATACTGGAGCATTATCAATCAATACCGGTGAATTTACAGGAAGATCGCCTAAAGATAGATTTGTCGTGTGTGATGAAATAACCCAAAATTCAGTTTGGTGGGGTGATATAAATATTAAATTTACTCCAGAGAATTTTGATTCTCTTTTTGATAAAGTTTTAAATTATTTAAATGATAAAGAAATCTATGTAAGAGATTCTTATGTTTGTGCAGATCCAAAATTTAGATTAAACCTAAGAGTTATTACTGAAACACCTTGGAGTAATGCATTTGCAAATAATATGTTTTTAAGACCAGATGATGAAGTTGAAAATACAGACTGGAATATAGTTTGTGCACCAGGATTCAAAGCTGATCCTAATGTTGATGGTACAAGACAACATAATTTCTCAATAATTAACTTTTCACGAAAAATTATTTTAATTGGTGGTACTGGTTATACCGGTGAAATTAAAAAAGCAGTTTTTTCTGTTTTAAATTTTACCCTACCATATGAAAACAATGTTCTATCAATGCACTGTTCAGCTAACATTGGAGATAAAGGAGATACTGCTATTTTCTTTGGGTTATCTGGTACTGGTAAAACAACACTATCATCAGATCCTAATAGAAAATTAATTGGTGATGATGAGCATGGTTGGTCCGATAATACAGTTTTTAATTTTGAAGGTGGTTGTTATGCAAAAACAATAGATCTTTCTGAAGAAAAAGAACCTCAAATTTTCCGAGCTATTAAAAAAGGAGCTATATTAGAAAACATAGGTTTCTACGGAGACACAAATAAGCCAAACTATTCAGATAGCACAATTACCGAAAATACAAGAGTTTCATATCCAATTGAACATATTGATAATTCAGTAAATCCATCTATTGGTGAAAAACCTAAAAACATTTTCTTTCTTACAGCTGATGCATTTGGTATCTTACCTCCTATTTCTAAATTAACTAAAGAACAAGCAATGTATCATTTTATGTCTGGATATACTGCAAAAGTTGCTGGTACTGAAATGGGTATTACTGAACCAACAACAACATTTTCTGCTTGTTTTGGAAAAGCATTTCTACCATTACATCCAAGTGAATATGCAAATTTATTAGGTCAGAAATTAAATGATGATAATATCAATGTTTGGTTGGTTAATACTGGATGGACAGGTGGTCAATATGGAGTTGGTGAAAGAATTAAACTTAAATGGACAAGATCTTTAATAACAGCCGCTCTTAATGGAGATTTAAATGATGTAACCTACGAAACATTACCTATTTTTGATTTAAAAATGCCAACTCAGTGTGAGAATGTTCCTTCTGAAATTTTAAACCCTAGACAAACTTGGACTAATGTTGAAGATTATGATAATATGGCGCAAAGTTTGGCTCAAAAATTTATTAATAATTTTGAACAATTTGCATCAGATACAAATCCAGATATCATAAAAGCTGGACCAAAATTAAAATAAAATATGACATCAGCCGAAAAAATTGACTTAATCAAATGGATTTTAAGTTCATTTGTTTTAGTAATAATAACAACTATTTTAACATATAAATTAGATGATAGAAGACAAGGTATTCAAGAAATTGAAAAATATGATAAATATGCAACACAATTGATAATTGAAAATAATAGTTTGGCAAAAAGAAGATTAGTTGCTCAATATTTTGCTTATGTTACTCCATCTAATAAATTAAGATCTTGTTGGATGAATTATTATAAACTATTGGATAAACAATATAAACAATTATTAAAAAGAGATTCTTCTATTGTAAAAGAAATAGAAAGTAATAAAATGTTAGAGAGTTTTGAATTAAATAATCAAAGTAATTTAAAAAGTTTGATTGATGAACATGAAAGAAACTTAATACAATTAGACGATACATTAATCGATATAAAATAAAAAGTAAAATAATGAAAGAATTGGATAACCTTACTTTTAAAGTTAAAGATATCTCATTAGCAGAATGGGGTAGAAAAGAAATTAAATTAGCAGAAGCAGAAATGCCTGGTTTAATGTCTCTTAGAAATGAATATAAAAATTTAAAACCACTAAAAGGTGCTAGAATCGCTGGGTGTTTACATATGACAATTCAAACAGCTGTTCTTATTGAAACACTAGTTGAACTAGGAGCTGAAGTTTCATGGAGTTCTTGTAACATTTTTTCAACACAAGATCACGCTGCCGCAGCAATTGCATCAACTGGTGTTCCAGTATATGCTTGGAAAGGAATGAATGAAGAAGAATTCGAATGGTGTATTGAACAAACACTATTCGCATTTAAAGATAACCAACCATTAAATATGATATTAGATGATGGTGGTGATTTAACTAATATGGTTTTTGATAAATATCCTGAATTAGCTAATGGTATTAAAGGATTGTCAGAAGAAACAACAACCGGTGTTCTTAGACTTAACGAAAGAATGAAAAACGGAACTTTACTTATTCCAGCAATAAATATTAACGATTCTGTTACTAAATCAAAATTCGATAATAAATATGGGTGTAAAGAGTCTTTAGTTGATTCAATTAGAAGAGCTACTGATGTAATGATGGCTGGAAAAGTTGCAATTGTTTGTGGATATGGTGATGTAGGTAAAGGATCCGCAGCTTCACTTAAAGGCGCTGGTGCTAGAGTTATTGTTACTGAAATCGATCCTATTTGTGCTTTACAAGCAGCGATGGATGGATTTGAAGTTAAAAAATTAAATAATGTAGTTCATTTAGCAGATATTATTGTTACTGCAACCGGTAATAAAGATATTATTACTGGAAAACATTTTAAATCAATGAAAGATAAAACTATTGTTTGTAATATCGGACACTTTGATAACGAAATTGATATGAAATGGTTAAATTCATATTCACCTAATAAAACAGAAGTTAAACCACAAGTTGATATTTATGATGTTGATGGTAGAGATATCATTGTTTTGGCTGAAGGAAGACTTGTAAATCTTGGATGTGCTACTGGTCATCCATCATTTGTAATGTCTAACTCATTTACAAATCAAACATTAGCACAAATTGAATTATGGAATAACTCTGATAAATATGAAAATAAAGTTTATACTCTTCCTAAACAATTAGATGAAAAAGTAGCTAGACTTCATTTAGAAAAAATAGGAGTTGAATTAGATGAATTAACAACAGAACAAGCTTCTTATATTGGAGTTGCAGTTGAAGGACCATATAAGTCAGATGAATATAGATATTAAAATCTATTAAAATGAAAGATATGGATTGGAAAGAAATAATGGACGACACTCTCGAATTAGACGAGAGTGTCGTCGTTATTATAGGATGTTGTGATATAACTATATCTGATATTGGATATACTTTCAAAAATCTAAACCAAGATTCATATTATAGAGTTATTGGGAGAGGAGCTGATGAAGATATCATAGAGTGTTTAGATGATTACGCATTTGATGATGATGATGGTGTTAGTGCGGATGGTGAATATGAATTCAAATCTATTATGAAATGGTATAGAGGTGACTATGAAACCGGTGAAAATGGATATTTTGATATAACACACATTGAATTGAAACTAATTCAAACTATACTCGAAAGAGAAAGAAATGAAAAGTTAGATAACCTATTAGATTTTGACTTTTTTTAATTATATTTGTAAAAATAAGTATTATGGCAAGGAGTATCGAAAAGTGGAATCACCAATATATTATAGCAAAGTCTCTTTTAGAGTCTATGGAACCCTATGAAAATGATGATCACCTGATTAGATCATTTTGTGTTGGTTTGAGAAATCCAATTATATTTGATAATCAAGTTACAGAAGCTTATCATAATCTACCTTATGATTTATCTGGGTATATTTTTACCGGACCTCTTACAAAAGATCATTTGATAGGAAGTAGTAATATTGTTCTTTATATTTTTAAGAATAAAATCTATAAAAGATGGAATTCAGTTGAGGATTTCAAAACAACTTTGAAAGCATTCCAGGTTTTACTAACTATACCTAAATCTCTTAATGATAAGGGATCTTATAAAAATGGTTGGCAATTTGATGTAACTAATATTAATGAGTGTATTAAATGGAATGTGAAATTAAAAAGAGAAGATATAAACCACCTAATTGATGAATCTGGAAATCAAATATCAGTTGATCATGTTTGGAATGAGTGGCACCAACAATACTCAGACTTTTTATAAACAAAATTAGTTTTTTGTTATAAAATAGTATAAAAAATAATTTAATTAAATGATCTCATATATAGGGGGAAAATCCCGTATTGGCAAATGGATAGTTCCGTTTTATCCTAAAGATATGGAAACATATGTTGAGGGATTCAGTGGTATGTTTTGGTGTTTTTTTAATATGAATATAGAACACTATCCAAATCTTAAAAATATAGTTTATAATGATTTTAATCCACTTAACGCTAACTTGTTTAAGTGTGTTAGAAATCATAGTAGATTATTAGAAGAATGTGATAAATTAGTTGTTCAAGAAAAAGGAGTTGTTCCTACAAATCCAATTTGTAAACAAAACTTTGAGAACTTTCAAAAAGAAATATTTGCTAATGATTTTATTATTGGTAATGAACCAAACTATGAAGTTGCTGCTAAATATGTTTATGTTCTTACACAAGTTTTCTCTGGTTCTAAACCAGAGACTTCAAAATTTATTGATTTGAAAGGTAATTATCATTCTAAGTTTACTTCTTTTAAGAATAAGTTAGGTAATCAAAAATATCAAAAACTATTTGAATCAATTACAATAGTTGAGAATATGGACTTTGAGGATTTGTTGACAAAGTATGATTCACCTACAACATATTTTTATATGGATCCACCCTACTGGAAAACGGAAAATTATTATTCCAATCATGATTTTGATGTGAATGATCATTTAAGACTAGCTGATAAATTAAAATCAATTAAAGGTAAATGGTCTCTTTCTTATTATGATTTTCCTCTTTTATCTGAATGGTTTCCAAAAGATAAATATAATTGGGAGAAGAAATTGTTTGCTAAAGCGGCTGCTGCTAAGAAAGATGTTTCTCAAAATATGGGAGAAGAGTTATTAATAATGAATTATTAAACCAATAATGAATATAAGCGATTACATTAAAGACTTATCAATCAAAGATAAGAAAACACTTTCACAAAAAACATTAAAACTTGTTGAGGAAGTTGGTGAATTATCAAGAGTTATTTTACCATATGATTCTGCTCACGGAACTAACCACAGATTTACTGACAGAGATTCTATCTTAGAAGAGTTGGTTGATGTTTACTTAACGAATGTATCTATATTACACTCGTTGGACTTCACTGATGAGGAGTTTAATGATATGTTAGTAAAGAAAAGTGAGAAATGGGGTTCACTTCAAGTAAAAGAAGAGAAAGCAACTTTCCCTCTTCCATTTGAGATACACGTTACGGTTGAGGTTGATCTACCTGTAGAAAATGGTGAGGTTGTGAATAATTGGTATGGAACAATAGAAGAGTTTAAGGAGGATTGTAATGAAATTGGTGTTAAGCCAATTGTGATAGATTTGGAAATAAACGATGGTTCTATACTCAAAGATGTAATGACTAGTTCTAAGTTCTTTGGAGACAATAGAGGAGCTTATGAAGAGTCTGAGAGAATTGTTAAAGAGTTAAGAGATAGAGGTTACAAAGTAGTTAGAAACAAGATCGAAACGGTGCCGTGGCATCCTGCGGCTCCGCAAAATAAAGACAAAGATCATCCACTATTTAATGGAGAGTCAATACCAAATGGTTGTTACTTTGAATCTCATATTGGAATAATTATATCTCAGGAAGAGAAAGAAGATCTAAATGAACTTGTTGATTTTCTTAATGAGAGTATATGTGAGTTTAGTGGAACGGCAAAGTTATCTAGAAACTTTTTCAAAAGGAGTGAGAATGGTAAGTTTGTAAATATGTTGACTTATAGAAGTAATATGGTGACATGTAAAGAATTTGAATCAGAAGTAAGATCTATAGAAAAAATTATTTCTGGTAAGAATGATTGGTCACTACTATCGAATTTTAAGAAATTTGATTATGAGAAGGTTGAAATTGAGTATGCTGTTTATGATACGAATGTTACTCATGATGCAAAATGGATTTATAATGAAAAGTAATTAATTTAAGATGAATTGGAGTATAGACAAAGACGGATTTGTAGTTTACAAAGGTGTTAAATTGAGTTTAACCGTTGAACAGTTAAGTGACACTAGAATAATCACTGGTGTTCCAAGTGAAAAGATAGTAGAAAATTGCTATCAAAGAGAGATTGTTGAGATAAGAGATAAGAAAATAGATGAAATAATAAAACCACTCGATTGAGTGGTTTTTTTTATTTTAAAACTATATTAATCTTCAAACTTGGAGATTTACATAATATTTTTTTCACTATATACTCTGGATATTCATCAAGTAATCTTTTAATTGAAGCATCAACTCTTTTCGACATTCTTACCCAATTTTCAAAGAAATCAGTTATCTCAGTATCATTACTATTATATTGAGTTGGGTTATAATACCACTGATTAAATGGTTTGTTTATATCAAATCCTCCTGATTTTTCTAACCATGTTGATATAGAAAATTGTACGCCTTTATAGATTTCAAGTGATTCAAATCTAAATTTATCATCTTCTATTACTTCTCTGAAACAGTTTTCGATATACTCAATATCTAATTCTCCTTCACTACTTTCGTTAAACTTTTTTAAATGTTTCATATTTTATTTTTATTTATAGAATGAATAACTTGTTGAAGTTATTTTTTCTTCACCTTCATCAGTGTCAGTGCCTATTTCAAAATATGATAATTGGTATCCATTACCTTTCATATGACCTATTACGGATTTCATATGATAATACACTTTCTCTAAGTCGTCAAAATTATTAATAGGTATAATGATTTGAAAATCATTCTTATCAAAATCATCTATCTCATTATTATCAATAATATCTTGCATTGTTATTTCATCACCATCGCCGTGTAAGTATATATCATAATGATCCATTAGATCCTGTAAATAATCAACTAAATCAATTAGTTGAAACTCTTCTGAACTTTCGTTAAACTTTTTTAAATGTTTCATAATTTTATATATTAATATTCTCAAATCAAAATTAATTTTATATATTTGTAGAATATAAAAAGAAGTTATGAGTAATGATAAATTCAGAGATTTAAAGATTGGAGATAAAGTTTTTGTTTATTTCCATGAAAATTATAATATTAATCATAAAATAAAGAAAGTTTTGGTAACTAACATAGAAGGTTCGGTTACGTATCCTACTCAAAGAGAAATTGAAATTAATACAATTAGTGTTTCTTTTTTACTATTAGATAGTCATACACAAAAACAAAATCAAAGTTTTAGTATTTTTCTTAAAGAAGATAAGAGTAGAAGAGGTTCAGTTTATACTGGGTTTCTAACTATTGAAGATGCATTGGAATTTGCAAAGGAAATAAAAGAAAGTAAATTGAAAAAACTAAAATCTGAGATTGATGAAATAGAATCTAATTTCGATAAATTATTAACATTTTTCAAAAAGTAAATATGCTAAGAGAAGATAATTCTGGATTTGTAATATTTCCTACAAGAACATCTAATAGATTTAATAGATTAGAAACTGGTAAAACTATAGTTTATTTCATTGCATTTGATATTGAAGATATCAATGGTGGTAAATATTGTCTTTCTAATATAAATATGGAACTACCTGGTAAATTTATATCAGATGATATATCAAAGAATAATATTTATTTCCATGATGATAACTTATCTATTCAATTAACAACATCAATATGTGTTGGTTGGTCAAATTATTCTTATGAGAGTATTGATGGTGAAAATTGGGTAGCTACTTTTGATAAATTGAGTAATGAAGGTAAAAAACTTTATTATTCTTTGAGAAAGTTACACAATAATAAAGAGATAAGAATTTTAACATTTAATAATTATTAAAATACTTGTTAATTCAATTAAAATAGTTATATTTGTAAAACAATTAAAAAATATAAGAAATGGAAATTTTAATATCTGGTTTGATTTATTTAATAGGAATTCTTTTCCTTGTGGGTTTTTTAGTAATAACTGCTATAGTTTTATTTAAAATGATTAAAGAGGAATTATTACAAAAGGATTTAAATGGTAATCCACTTCAAAAAAAAGATAAGAGTCCGGAAAGTGGAATTATGAATACAGTTAAAAAATTAGAAAGAGAAATTAAAAAATTTTAATATTTTATGGAAAACGAAAAAAAATTAGTAAACATTATTATTTCTGATGAATTGAAAGAAATTTTATTAGAAATTCAAGACTCTGTGGTTGCTAAGCTCCTTTTAAAGGAATATCATAATCCTGAAGAATTAGTATCGGAACCAGTTAATTTTATTTCAATTTCCAAAAAGGATCTAACAAAAATATCTTACTTACCAAAAGAAAGATATGAGGGTCTTTCGATTGAAGATTGTTGGGCTACAACAAAACGCATTATGGCTAAACCAGGTGGTTTTGTTTCTAAAGTATTTGTTGGTATTTCTGAGAAAGAAATTGAAAAATTTTCAACTTTATTTAGAAATGAAATTACTAAACCAAAATTAAACTTTAAGGTTGTTTGTGGTGATGATATTAAAAAATATTACCATTATAGCTCTTATAGTGAAGTGAGTAGTGGATCTTTACATGCATCTTGTATGAAATATGATGGGTGTCAAAGATATTTAGATATTTATTCAGAATACCCAGATTTTTGTAAAATGGTTGTTCTTTATGATAATGACTATCAAAATAGAATTGTTGGTAGAGCTCTTCTTTGGAACTTTGATGGTAACCGAATTATGGATCGTATCTATACAATTAGTGACGAAACCTATCAATTCTATTTCAAACAATGGGCTACTAAGAATGATTACTTTTATAAATCTGAACAAAACTGGTTCAATACTAAAAGTTTTGAGAAGTTAAATGGTGAAAAAGTTAAATTAGACTTAGTAATTAAATTACCAGGAGTTAATAACTTAGATTATACTCCTTATATGGATACATTTAAGTTTATGGATCGTGATGGTAATTTATATAACACACAGCCTAAGGGTAAAGACTACTGGACATTAACTACAACTGATGGTAGAAAACACGGATATGATTATCTTGTAACTGACATCTTTGATGATGTTTTGAGATATAGACACGATGCTTGTTACCTAAGATATTTAGAGGCTTGGACATCACCAAATAATTGTAAGTATTCTAACATTTTAGATACTTATATCTTAGAAAGAGATTGTGTTTATAATGATGAATTAAGAGATTATATCTTCAATGATGATAATAAATCTCAAAATGATAATGAAAGAATTGACTCTCAATTGGAATATATTAGAGAAGAAAGAAGAGAAAGAGAAGAAAGAGATTCTAGACGAAGAGCAGAAAGATCCGAGCGAGTAGAAAGAGATCGTTTAAGATCTGAGAACAGAACCGAGAGGACTGCTCAACCAATTGACGTTATTGACGCACTTTCTGATATTTTTGGTAATGATCATTTAAGTATTGGAAGAATTGGTATTTTTGATGCTTATCGTATTGTTATGAGATCTATTGATAGATTACCTAATGATAGTAGAATTAGAATTGAGTTTTCACATGTTGTATTGGATGATTTTAATTCATTACCTCGTGAATCTAGAACTAGAGAAGAATTGGAAAGAATTATATCAGCAACAACTTTACTTTATATGAATGTTTAAACATTTAAATCTCTCATTTATATAAATTAAATGAGAGATTTTTTTTTACAGAAATTAGAATGTTTTAAAGATCCGGATTTTATATTCGATCCAGGTCTACACAAATATACATATCATGGTGACGTTTTTCAATCAGTTACACAATTCTTAGGTGAGTTTCACCTTCCATTTGATACAGAAGAGAAATCAAAAAAGAAAGCAGATGAAACTGGTTTTGATCAAGAATGGATTAAGGCTGAGTGGAAAGAAACAAATCGTTATGCTAATGAAGTAGGAACTGCTACTCATGAATGGATTGAGAATTATTATAATAGGATTTGGCAACCTCTGCCAGAAAATCCAGATATTATACATCGTATAAATAAATTCAATAAGATTTTTTGTAAACAACTCCACAAACTTGAGGAAGTTAAGTTTGAGATAAAAGTCTTTTCTAAAAAATGGAAAAAGGCTGGTACGATAGATGCTCTTTTCATGAAAGATGGTAAGTTATATATACTCGATTGGAAGACGAATAAGAAATTTACGGATGATGATCATAAAGATGGTAAGTGGCAAAAATTGTTATGGCCCTTTGAAGATTTTTATAAAAATCATCATAATGAATATTCTATACAATTATCCATGTATGCTTGTATTTTGGAAGAGTGGGGTATTGAGGTTGCTGGAGCTTACTTAGTTTATATCAGCCCTGGTGAGGAAGAAGCGAGGTTGATTAAATGTAAAGACATGAGAAAATATATTAAACAATATTTTGATAATGTTAAATAAAATTATTATTTTTATAAAAAAATAGATATGGTTATAAAACATTCACAGTTTTCAAATCTCTACATCAAAAATCAAAACATCTTTAATTTGATTTTTGATGGAGTGACTAATTTTAGTACATTGATTACATCAATAGAAAAAGCATCATCTGATTATTCCAGATACTCATATATTGATAGTGATAAGATGAAGGGAGACTTATTTGAAATATTTGCCGAGTTATTTATTAAGATATTGGGTAGTAATGGTCAAATTGGAATAGGTAACTATTCACCAAATCAAGGTGAGGATTTTGGGGTAGATGGATATGGATCTGGAATAAATGGTCAGCCAGTTACCATCCAAGTTAAATATCGCAATAATCCAATATATGAACTCTTACAGGAGGATATAAAACAATTTCCGTTTCAATCAATAAGATTGTTTAATGTTGATCCTTTTAGTGATGGGGATATGATTGTGTTCACTTCCGCAAAAGGATTACATTGGAGCACTGAGAAGAATGTCTTCTGTGGTGCGGTTAGAACCATAGGATTTGATTTTATATCAACACAGGTAAATAATAATATTCCCTTTTGGAATCAAGTTAAAAATATTATCAATATAACTATTGATGAAAATTTTTAGTATTTTTAAATAAAAAAAAATAAAATATGAACATTTTAACTAAAATAATCTCCTTCTTTAAAAGCGGAGATACTCAAAAAGTGGTTATTGAAACCAATGAAGTGGTGGATTCCACATCGTCTAAAGAATTGATCATTGAAGAAATTACTGATGATGAAATATTATCAGAAGACATTAAAGATGTTTTCGATACTGAACCACAAATAGAAGAAGTTTTTGAAGAATTTGTGGAGGTTGTTCCAACACCAGTTAGTGGTATTGATTTCAATGAATATAAAAAATTTTTTGAAGATAAATACAAAACATTGACTAGTGATCAAAAGAAACTTTTTGATGAAATAAAAGTGAATAATAAGTTAAATATTTGTATACCAACAGGTGCTGGTAAAGGATATTTGATGATGATTGACTTATTGGATAGGATAATAAATTCTGATGAAAAGGTCTTTGTCATTTCTTCACACAGACTTATGTTAAATGAACAACATATGGATGATGTTGTAGAACTTTTGGGTGAAATGATTGGAGAAATTGGATTTTTATTTGTAGGAAGTTCTGAATATAGACAAACTAAATTTAATAGTCGAAAAGATTGGAAGAGAAAACTCTTAATTAAGAGTACATCTTATAAAGATCTTTTTTATAGTACAACAAAAAAGAAAGAGATAAGGGAAAAGATTGAGGAACATCTTTCAAATGGTAGAAAGATAGTTATATCAACCACCTACCACTCATTAGATAGACTAAATGAAGTTGATATAGATACAATCTATTGTGATGAGGCTCATATTTTAGCATCTGAGAATAAAGAAAATTCGAAGTTTTCTGAAAATTTCAAATCAGTTATGTTAAATAACAATACTATTAATACTTTATTTTTCACCGCTACTCCAAAGGATTGCATAGATGAAATAGAGGAAACATTCTTAATGAATAATAAGGAAATATTTGGAGAAAGAATTGGTCTTTCTTTTAAAGAATGTGTAGAAGCTGGTTATATAACAAAACCTATTGTACATTTGGCATACCCATCAGAGTTTAAAAAAATTGATATAAAGGATTATGTGAATATGTCCAAATTTATAATAGAAACACATAAATCACATTCAGAGTTTATTAAAAATAACTCAATAGATAAAGATTTAATTGACGCAAAGATATTAGCAAAATGTCCTGGTGTTCCGGAAATGTGGAATATATTTCAAGAAATTCTTAGTATAGTAAATAAAAACAATTTAGATATTATTGTTGCTGCCGGAGCATCGTCAAAAAGACCAGGAGCGAACAATTGCTATTATATTGGTGAGGTTGGTTATAAAAAAGATGATTATTTAGTTGAATTACGAAATATACCTGATGAAAAGGCAGCAATTGTATTACATTATGATACAATGTCAGAGGGTATAAATGTATCTGGATTTACAGGAACAGAGTTTATTTCAGTTGATCTACCAACTAAACCAAAATTACTTCAAAATATTGGTCGTTCAACTAGAATATCAAAATATGATAGAGATAATCTTAGAAGTGGTCTTATTGATACAAAAAATTATACTAAATGGTTCAAACCATATAATGCTGTTATTATTCCATTCTGGGATCCCGAAGGTGAGGGTAACTCTAAAAAAATTGCTGTTGAAATAAAAAAACTAAGAGATGAATTAGGTTTTGATCCAGCTTTTATGGTATCAATAGGTTCTGATATATCTTCATCTGGTGATAAAAATGATGATAAATTCCTAAATAAGGAAATTAAAGTAAAATTATCAAAAGTTATTGAAGATATTCAAAATGAAATAGAGGTTTTAGATAATCAGTTAGTACAGACTGAGGAAGAAAAAAGAATTAGAGGTCTTTCAAAGTTGGAGCTTTTAAAAGAAAAATTTGGTAAGTAAAAAATAATATATAAAATATGAATACTACAAAAATAGATTTAAATTTAATGGGTACAACTTATTCCGTTGTTTCTCCAAATATTTATGAAAATTACAAAAATACTGGTGATGGTGAACTTTTTGAAAAACTGGTAACTGATTTAATATTGAATAAATATTCAGATGATTTAGAAACTAATGAATATATTTTATCTCTCCCTAAAGGGGATCAAAGAATGGCAATTCTATCTTTAGTTGATAAAGATACTAGAGGAGATAGTAATTTACTTTGGTCTGAGATGAAAGCTTATGTTGATTCAAATCGTAATAATAAAATTGAACATATAAAAGATATTATTAAGATAATTAATAGGTTTGTTAAGGATGGTGACATAGAAAAGAAAAAGTTTGGAGAAGTAATGACTCCTATTTCTTTGGTTCGTGAAATGCTAGATACACTACCAAAAGAAGTTTGGTCAAACCCAGATTTAAAATGGCTAGATCCTGCAAATGGGGCTGGGACTTTCCCATTTGTTCTTATCTGTAACTTAATGAATGGTTTGAAAAAATGGGAAGAAGATCCTGAAAAAAGGTATAAACATATTGTTGAAAATATGATTTATACATGTGAATTACAGAGTAGGAATGTTTTTCTGTGGATGTGTGGTGTTGATCCATATGATGAATATACAACAAATACATATTGGGGATCATTCTTAGAAGAAGGATTTGACTATCATATGAAAAATGTTTGGGGTGTAGAGAAGTTTGATATTGTTATTGGAAATCCACCATATCAAAGAAATGATGGTGGTGGAAATGGTAGCTCAGCTACGCCGATATATAATATTTTTATTGAAAAAATATTACCAATAACTAAATATTTAATGTTTATAATACCCAGTAGATGGATGGCTGGTGGTAGAGGACTAAATGAGTTTAGAAGAATGATGACTAATTCAAAAAAAATAGAATATTTAAAAGACATTAAAAGTAATGTATTTGAAAATACTGAAATTTCAGGGGGAGTTTGTTATTTTTTATGGAATGAAAATTATAATGGTTTTTGTAAGTGGAATGATGATGAAAATCTTAAAGATTTGTCAGATTTTGATGTTGTTGTAAGAAATGAAATTTCTATACAAATTTTAAATAAAGTTCTTAAAAAGAGTGATATTTTCTTTAATTTGAAGGTTTTACCACAAAAACCATTTAATATGAGGTCAAATTTTGATAAATGGGTAGATATCAAAGATGGTATAGCAACCGTAACAAGAAATGGTATAAAATATGCAGATAGTAAATATGTAGTAGATAAATTTAATATTTTAGATAAATATAAAGTTTTAATAAGTAAAGCAGATGGTGCTGCATACAACTCGGGTAGAATAATAAGTAAATACATTATTGCAAAACCAGGGGAAGCAGTTTTAGAAACATATCTGGTGTGTGGTTCATATGAAACTCATACTGAGGCAGAAAATGCTGGTGAATATTTATTAACAAAGTTTTCAAGATTTATGTTATCATTAAGATTGATAAGTCAAAACAATTCATCTGATAAATTTAAATGGGTTCCATATTTTGATTTTAAAAATAAATATAGTGATGACTTTTTATTTGATTATTTTAACATATCTGATTATGAAAAAAATTTCATATATAAAAATATAATTTAATATTTTTATATATACTTTAAAAAAATATACTTTAATATGACATTCCTAGAGGCCGCTAAAAAAATTCTGATAAAATTTAAAAATAAACCAATGTCCGCAGATGATATCTGGACTGAGATATGTAGAGAAAAATTATCATCAAAAATAAAATATAAAGATACCAGACCGGTTGACTCATTATTCTACATGTTGAGAAAGTCATCTATAAATTCAAATTTAAAAACACAATACAAAAAAAAATATTTTGAATCAATTGATTCAAATCCTTTAAAATTTAAATTAGTAAATCCAAATGAAGATGATGTAATAAAAGATGACGATGTTGAAATAAAACCATTCTCTAAATTTAGAAAATCTCCATTTGATATTGAATCCGAATTATCAAAGGCTCAGTCTCAATCTCAGAATGATGTAGAAACGTTTAATAAATTTAAAGCTATTCAAGATGAAGAGGAAAAAGAGTTGGTAAAACTAAATCCTTTCAAACAAGCTATTTGTGTTTTGGGTGAATCTGGTGCAGGTAAGTCAGTAACTATTGAAAATGTTTTAAGTAATGAAGGTGATGAATATGAATTCATTATACCAACAGCCGCTACAACTGGATTACTTGCTCAATTCTCACCATCTAAATCAACTTATGTTCCATCTAGATTAGGTAGAATGTTAATAGAAGCTTCTAAAAATCCAAACAAATTATATACTGCTATATTTGATGAAATGCACAAATCATCAACTATTGAAATGATAAATGATGAGTTGTTACAAGCTATCTCACCTAAAAGAAATGCAGGTAGAAGATTCATATCATTGGATCATGATACTGCGGAAATATTTTCAGATTCTAATTTAAATTATGAAAGAGGTAATATTTTAATACCAGATAATTTTGGATTCATATTTATTTCATCAAAGCCAAATGTTATTGCTAGTAATGCAGATTTCTTCAATCGAGTTGATATCATAAACTTAACAGAGGATGATAGAAATATAAAAACATCTATGGAATTACTATCTAAAGTTATCAGTGTTGAAGATAAATCAAGCTTATCAAAAAATTCTTTAGATTAATCATGTATAAAGAAGTTTTTAGCGAATCTTTACCTAATGGATATCCTATTTCCATTTTTAGTGAAACCGAGTTGAAATTTATATTATCAAAAAATTTAATAGAAGTAAGAAGAGATATATTTTTCCCAAAATTTGTTGGGGAAATAATAACACCTGAAAATTCATATTTCTCGGTTCCTAAAAACTTTGAACCTACTGGTGAAAATATAAAACTCTTCAAAGAAGTTTTAAAGCAGTATAAAATTATAGACGGTAGATCTTTAATAACAAATACGACATTTACTGTCAGTAAATCTGGTGAATATAAATCAGAAAAATATTACTATAATGAATTAAAAGAGTATTTTTTAGACTTTATTACTTATGAGTTTATATATCCTTCAAAAACAAAAAAAGTTCACTCCACATCACCAGTAAGTGGAAAAATTGATGTTTTATCTACGATAAGAAATAGAAAACAAAGGGGACCTGGTGTGACTTATAAAGTTAAAGATATTACAAACTCTGATAGTTGGAATTTAGATGATATTTATTGGAGTACAATAGACTTACTAAATAACAAGTATGAAGATGATAATAATAAAATATCAGAAATGAAAGATTTTTTATTAGAACAAGGATATGTGTTGAAAAATATCGATCTAAAAGATATTAACAAAATAATAAAAGATATAAATAAGTGTGATGTTGGTATAATTCATCAACCAATAAAAAACACCTTATTAAACTTTTATAAGTCTAAATTAATATCTGATAGATTTTCAATTAATGTTTTTTATACCGATAAATTTCAATATGTATGGGAGAGATTAATACAAAAGTGTCTATTCGATAATAAAGAATTTAGAAAGTCATTATCAGATAGATTTAATAGAATAGAATCTAGGAGAAAATGGTTTAAAAATGTTGATGATTTGAATGAGTGGTTATCTCAAAATAATAGAAGAATTAAGAATAAAAATATACAAGAGGTTGGAAGTGGTTTATATTTAAGATATGAAATGGATATATCTTCAATTCCTGATATATTTTCAGTTTTTAATGGTAAAAAGTTTATAGGTGATGCTAAATATTATAAAGATCCTGAAAATTCAGACTTCGAGAAAGAATTTAGAACATATAATAGTCTAACTGATAATAAATATCCTATGTGCGTTTTTGTACCAAGTAATAAAACAAGAGTTATTCATGTACGTGAAGAAGGTGAATTAGAGTTAGTCTTATTTAACATATCCGTTAAAAGTGTTATATCAGATGCGATAAATAATCAGACAAATACAATTGAAAATGTTCACGTATTACTTTTCGATAAAAGAAATACTAGTAGATTTTAAAAAATAAATAGATTCTGAAACTATTAGGTTTTAAAATTTTTACTATATTTATATTATAATATAAAAATCTTATTATGAGAAAAACCCTATTAATTCTAACACTTCTTATTAGTGTTTTATCATTTTCACAAAAATCAATTGATTATGAAATTGATTATTTAAAAAGAAAAAATGTTGAGTGGCTTAAGAACTCACCCGGTTCAGAGTTAAGAAAAGCATCAAATCACTTCTATGCTGGATTTAGCTTATCAACATTAGGAACAATTTTATATGTTTCTCCGGTTATAACTGGTAGTTCTGGTTCCATTACTAATATATTTAGTTTTGGTTTAATTTTAGTTGGTTCGTTCTATATGGTGGAAAGTCATGTTCATGTTTATAGAGCTGGTATAATTCTAGATGAGAGAGGTGTTGGTTTATCAATACCAATAGGTAAAAAATAAAAAAAGAAAAGTCAAACAAAAGCCAAACATTACTTTTTGGCAAAAGAAATTTAGTTAGAAGAAAACTTTTATAATTTATTTTTATATAAAAAATAAAAACAATATATGAACATTAAAGTAGTTGATTTTGAAATTCTAACAAAGAATTACACTAATTACCAAACAGGTATTAAAAAAATTGAGGATGAAAAACAGGATTTTATTAAAAGTTTAGATCCTGTTAAAAAGGAAATGGAATCCATTATCGGTCAAATGAGTTCTGGAATTATTCTTGATGATAAAACTCAAAAAGAAAAAGAGCAAAAATTTAGAAGCTTACAAGAACAAGCATATCAAATTGATAATAACTTCAAATTAGAAATGAGAAGATTACATGATGATTTAAACAAAAAAACTTTTGATGAATTATCAGAAATTATCGATACATATTCAAAAGATAATAATATCGATATGGTTATCGGTAAAATGGAAGTTGTTTTCTTAAAAGATGAATTTGAAATTACTAATGATGTATTAGAAATTTTAAAAGAAAAAGATCTTTATATTGAATTTGTTGAAAACGATTATCAAACAACTCAAACACAAGATACACCTGACTATCAAATCTAAAAAAGCCGAATTTAAATTCGGCTTTTTTTATGTATATCTTGTAATTAATAAATTATAATTATCTGAAATTTCACTTACAGTTAGTGGCTTTTTCCATATAAATAAATTAGATGTGTCTGTATAAGTATTATTTGAAATAAGTATATCAGAATTTGTAGAATTTATATTCATATTCAAATCTATATTAGAAGATGTTATAAATGAACCATTAAAATATAATCTCATTTCATTTTCATCCTTCACACCAACAATTTGATTCCAATCTGTTATATTTAACTCAATGTCACTATTTATTGTATATAAATTGCTACCAGATTCAATCATAAATCCATAGTGATTTGAATTTGATGCCCCTATAAATAAAGCCCATTCATTTGTGCCTTGTTCGTTAACAGAGTTCCATTTATTCGGACCCCATAAATTTGACCAATCAACAGAATCTTCTAGTTTTCTGAACCACCACTCAATTGAAAAACTCATAGTTCCAAAATTTAAACTATTTGAAGTCTCAATTGATATTGAATCTTGTATATCACCGATACATCTAATATATTTTGAATTTTCATTTTGAATTATATTACCATTTAAAACAGCATTATTAATAATATTTGTAGAATTCATCCAAATACTACTTTGTGTTGAATATGAATGAGTTAAACCAGCATCTAAATTAATCAGTAAATCACTAGGTACCGTATTTAAATTATCTTCTGATATTTCATGTCTATCTTTTAAAGAATAAAAATTACTTAAAACCTCACTATCTAATAATTGTTTGTTATAAATTCTAAATAATGAAATATCAGCTTTTGTTTTAAC
>JACCDX010686696.1_pt1 | contig 23144 bp, 25 predicted proteins | sample 7449681 | NCBI WGS metagenome assembly JACCDX01 (sample SAMN15323450, study PRJNA562643) | freshwater metagenome | isolation source: river surface water | place: USA:Blue River Watershed | collected 2017-08-18
CGCTGCCCACTTCGCATTAAGCTTGTGTAAGCGGTCGAGATAACGCACGGTGTTGTGGCGTGCGATCACTTCTTTAGCACCTGTTTTTCCACGCACATGCAGCATCAAATACTTGCGCCCATCTTGCTCAAAACACTCGATGTGCTGCCACTGCAAGTTCATGCCTTCGGTGCCTGCTCTAATGTCTGTGTTTGCCAGTACCAGTACATAGTTGCGGAGAATATTGCGTAGAACGGTCTCATTGCCCCGCCTTGCTTCTCGTACCCATGAGCGCATGCCTTTGTACAGCTGGGTGTAGTCTTCCAATCTAAAGTCAGGGCGACGCTGAGTCTTGATGCCTTCGTTGCGTAGCAGCGGCAGCTGGAATTTGGTCATGTAGCCACGCTCGATGGCTTCGTCAAACACACGATTCAGTGCCGAGTTGTGATTGTTGATCACGCTGGCGCTAGGTGTTCGCCCCATCATCGCCAGTCGCTCACGCTCGAACCGTGTGAGCACAGCGTTGTCTATGCGGTCAACATTGTGATTGCCAAGCAAGGGAATCAAGTAGTTGTTGATCACCTGCGTGTAGGTTTTGTAGGTGGCTTTGTTTTGCCCTGCTGCTGCCAAGTCCGCCATGCGCCTGATAGCCAGCCGAGCCACGCTCTTAAAACGCTTGTTCACGACGGGTAGGCTGTGCCGTTCTTTAAACCAGGCTTCCGTCACCAATTCAGTTGCACGCTGTCGAGCCGCAGCTAATTCAGTGCATTTGGTTGAATTACGCTCCCACTTGCCATGTACCTTGTATCTCACATGCCATGCAGGTGTAGTGGCACGACGAAACAGCGTCGCCCGTCCTTCTAAAATGTGTACGGTGTCAGGGCTTTTTTGGGGCATTGTGCAACGGGCTAGCTGCTTAAATTTTGAGCAAAAGTACTTGCCCTAGCGTACGATGGTTTGATTTTTTGTGCAACGACTGTGCAACGCCAAACTCAAGAGAAAACGCCTTTTCAGAGTCGGAAAGTCTGAAAAGGCGCATGGAAACTGGTGCCCGAGACCGGAATCGAACCGGTACGCCCCCTCTCGGGTAAGCGGCGGATTTTAAGTCCGCTGTGTCTACCAATTTCACCACTCGGGCCGCATGAGATGCGGGTGGATTGCTAGCTGAGGCCGTTATTGTAAGCTGGCATCAGCTCTTACGTGTCAGATAGCCAGGGATTCACTACCTCGATCGCTGATTGATCAAAATCCGCAACGTTTCGCGTGACAACTTTCATTCGATGAATTAACGCCGTCGCGGCAATCATTGTGTCACGCTCTGCTCGCTTGTCAGGAACATGAAGCTCAGCACACTTGCGTGACACAGCGGTGTCAACATTTAGGATTCTTCCATCAAAAGCTGGCAATACCTGAGCTTCCAGCCATCGCCTTAGCACCACTCCCTGATGACGGTCGCGCCGCTCCATGGAGAGGACACCTATTTCCAGCTCCATCAGGGTGATGACAGATAGGTACAGCATCTCTGGGGGAATATTGCTTGCCCATTTGATGACATTGAAATCAGCTTTGCCGGATCGGGCTTTCCGAAGTTCGGAAACGACATTCGTGTCGAGCAGATACATCAGCTCAGATCCGCTGGTCGGCTTAGCAGATTCGCTTTCGGCGGTTCGAATTCCATCTCTTCAGGCATTCCCAGCAAGTCGACAATGCTTTTAGAAGTCGTCGCAAGCCGCTGGTATTGTTCGAATGTGAGCAGTACATGCGCGGGCTTACCGCGATCTGTGATGAAGACCGGCCCTTGGTTCGCAGCCCGCTTTGCGCCACTCGTATCCTGGTTAAATTCTCTGCTTGAAACGGTCGTGATACTCATAACTCACCTCGGCACTCACAATGAATGTAGGCATGTTACTACATGCGGAAAGTCTGGGTTGTTTTATCAGAAATGAAATCTTAAACAAGTGTCTTGATGGCGAAAAGGCTTTTCTCCGAAAAGCAAAAAGCCCACCTGCAGGGGTGGGCTTTTTGCTTGGTTGTATTGGAGGCGGGGGTCGGGATCGAACCGGCGTAGACGGCTTTGCAGGCCGCTGCATAACCACTTTGCTACCCCGCCGTGGGAGCCGTATTGTACCCGCGAAGCCCGGAATTTGCTCAGGCTTCGCCAGAATCTGGCAAGCAGGTTTCGTTAACAAAAAAGGGAAGCGGTTTAAGCTTCCCTTTCGAATTCGTGGAGCGGGAGAAGAGTCTCGAACTCTCGACCTCAACCTTGGCAAGGTTGCGCTCTACCAACTGAGCTACTCCCGCGTAAAACAGAAACGGGATTATAAAGGAACGAGGCATTCTGTCAAGTACGCTTGTTAGCCAGTTCGCTTCGACAGTGCGCCACTAACCCAAACCGGGACGCTCCTTGATCAGTGGCCAGGCGCGCCGCAGATAGTAGGCCATGGACCAGAGAGTCAGCACTGCGGCGATATACAGCAAGATGGTGCCGATAAACAGCGTATCAACGACCCCGAACAAAGGTGCCTTGTAGAGCAGCATGGGAATCGCAATCATCTGGGCGATGGTTTTGATTTTGCCCAGCGAGCTGACCGCAACGGACTTAGAAGCGCCGATCTGGGCCATCCACTCGCGCAGCGCAGAAATGGCGATTTCGCGGCCGATGATGATGAAGGCGATCACGGCTGTCGTGCGGCCCAGTTCCACCAGCAGCAGCAACGCGCCGGCCACCATGAGCTTGTCGGCGACCGGGTCCAGAAAAGCGCCAAAGGACGAGGTTTCGTTCCAGCGCCGGGCGAGATAGCCATCGAACCAGTCGGTAAGTGCCGCCACGACGAAAATGACGGTGGCCGCCAGTCCGCGCTCGTACTCGGTCAGCCAGTCTGACGGCAGATAGAAGACGCCCACGACCAGCGGTATGAGCCCGACGCGTAACCAGGTCAGCAGGATAGGTATGTTGAATGGCATCCGGGTAATTTAATGCAACTGCCGGTAAATGTCTTCCGCGAGTTGTCGGGAGATACCCTCGACAGACGCCAGCTCCTCGACGCTGGCATCCACCACCCCGCGCAGGCCGCCAAAGCGCGCCAGCAGTTTCTGGCGGCGTTTGGCACCGATGCCCTCAATCTCTTCCAGGCGAGAGGTCTGACGGGCTTTGGCGCGCTTGGCACGCATGCCGGTGATGGCAAAACGATGCGCCTCGTCGCGGATCTGTGCAATCAGCATCAGAGCGGCGGATTCCTTACCCAGTTCCAGCGATGCGCGGCCATCGGCAAAGATCAGCGTCTCGAGACCAACCTTGCGTCCCTCGCCTTTGGCGACACCGACGATGAGGCTGATGTCCAGCCCCAGCTCAGCGAGGACCTGACGGGCGATCTCGACCTGACCTTTACCGCCGTCGATCAGCACCAGGTCGGGCATCTGGCCATCGCCATTGGCTACTTTCTCATAGCGTCGGCTAAGTACCTGACGCATCGCCGCATAGTCATCTCCGGGTGTGATGTCGCTGATGTTGTAGCGTCGGTACTGACTGCTCTGCATCTGATGGTGATGGTAGATCACGCAGGATGCCTGCGTCGCTTCACCCTGGGTGTGGCTGATGTCAAAGCATTCGATACGCAGCTCATCCATGTCAGCAGCATCCAATCCCAGCGTCTCGGCCAGTGCGCGGGTGCGGATTTGCTGTGAGCCTTGCTCCGAGAGCAGTCGTGCCAGCGCAATCTCTGCGCCCTTGATGGCCATTTCCTGCCACTGCCTGCGCTGCCCCTGTGGCTGGAACACCAGCTGTATCCGATGGCCGCATTGCTCCATCAATGCCAGCATCAGCTCGGGCTCATCCAGATCGAGATTGATGATCAGCGTCGAGGGAATGAATTTGTCGAGGTAGTGCTGGGCGAGGAAGGCTTTGAGTACTTCAGCCGCGACCTCGGTGTCGGCCGCGATCAGGGCCATGTCGACTTGCGTGGGGAAGTAGGCGCGGTCACCCAGATGACGACCGCCCCGCACCATCGCGAGATTGACGCAGGCACGACCGCCCTGCACCACCACGGCAATGATGTCGATATCGGCATCGCCGGCGGTTTCCATGGTTTGCTGATGCAGCACGCGCGAGAGCGCAGTGATCTGATTGCGCACGACCGCAGCTTGCTCGAATTTTAGTTCGGCTGCGTACGCCTGCATTTTGGTTTCGAGCGAGCTCATGAGTTCAGACTGACGTCCGCGAAGAAATTGCGCGGCATTGTCGACATCGACCGCATAGTCTTCCTTGCTGATCAGGTTCACGCAAGGGCCACTGCAGCGGTTGATCTGATGCAGCAGACAAGGCCGGGTACGGTTAGAAAAAACCGAATCTTCGCAGGTTCGCAGCAGGAAAATTTTCTGCAGAATCTGCATCGATTCCTTCACCGCCCACGCGCTGGGAAAAGGACCGAAGTACTGATTTTTTTTATCGACTGCGCCACGATAGTAGGCCATGCGTGGAAACTCACCGCCGGAGAGCTTCAGATACGGGTAGGACTTATCGTCGCGAAAAAGAATATTAAAACGCGGCTGCTGGGTCTTGATCAGATTATTTTCCAGGAGCAGCGCCTCGGCCTCGCTGCGGGTGACGGTTGTTTCCATGCGCACGATGCGTTCAACCATCATCGCGGTGCGCGGGCTGCTCAGTGTTTTCTGAAAATAACTGGAAACGCGTTTTTTGAGATCCCGCGCTTTGCCGACATAGAGCAATTTATCTTGCGCATCGAAATACCGATAGACACCCGGCAGGTGCGGCAGCGCAGCCACGTCCTCCAGCAGCGCGGCGCGCGGATCGGGAAGTTCGGGAGGGCTTGTCTCCGACATGGCGATACCTTATGCCTTATGGACCTGATGCGCCTTATGTCGCTGATGCGGCTTTTGCAAAATCCGCCAGCAGCTGAATAGCCGCACGATACTGCCCGTCTTCTTGCAAGGCGCTCCAGTCTTTGGCAGCGGAGGTCGGCGCTAGCGCTGCAATGCGTTGTGCTGAACGGTGTGCGTCAAGGCTGACCAAGGGATCCAAGCCTTGCAATAGCTGATCGGCTTTGTCCGGCGAATTGCAAACGAGGACCATGTCACAGCCTGCGGCCAGCGCCGCATGCGCACCATCAACCACGGTACCGGCGACGCTCGCACCTTCCATCGACAAATCGTCGCTGAAAATCACGCCATCGAAACCGAGATCATCACGCAGCAGGGACAGCCATTTGCGCGAAAAGCCCGCCGGATGTTTATCAAACTTGGGATAAATCACATGGGCCGGCATCACCGCAGACAGGCTCATGCCCAGCCAGCCGTAGGGGGCGGCATCGTCTTTGAGAATGTCTTTCGGATCGCGCTCATCCACCGGAATCGCGATGTGCGAATCCGCCGCCACAAAACCATGACCGGGAAAATGTTTGCCGCAGTTGGCCATGCCGGCCAGGGCGAGTCCGTGGTTGAGACTCTTGGCCAGCAAGGTGACCACGCGCGGATCATGATGGAAAGCACGGTCACCAATGACCTCGGACGCGCCGTAATCCAGATCGAGCACCGGCGTGAACGACAAATCAACGCCACAGGCGCGCAGCTCGGCAGCAAGCACATAGCCAACGGCGGTGGCCAGCTTGCAGGACGCCAGCACGTCGCGGTCCCACAGCTCACCCAGCCGGCGCATCGCCGGCAGACGCGTGAAACCATCGCTGCGGAAGCGCTGTACACGCCCGCCTTCATGATCAACAGCGATCAGCAAGCCGGGGCGTTCAGTGTGGATCGCTTCACAGAGTGCGGTCAGTTGAGCGCGGTTGGTGTAATTGCGAGCGAACAGAATCACGCCACCTGTCAGCGGATCGCGAATCCGTCGACGATCTTGTGCATCGAGTTCGGTACCGGCCACATCCAGCATGACCGGGCCGGGCAATTGAGTCTGGCTTTGCATTTTCATGATTTCTCCACAACGACGAACGCAACTGCGTATTCTGCCTCATCGGTCAGCGAGACCTGGGCACTGAGACCTTGCGCTTGCATGAATTCGGACAGCGCCCCACTGGTGACCACCATCGGTTTGCCACTGGGCGCGTTAAGGAACTGGACTGCGCGCCAGGTCATGGGCATGCGCATACCCAGACCAATGGCCTTGGAAAAAGCCTCTTTCGCCGCGAAGCGCGTCGCCAGAAAACGCAAACCCCGCGCCTCGACTTTCTGTTTGCGGCGCTGATATTTTTCCATTTCCTCAGGACCGAGAATGCGCGCAGCAAACCGGTCGCCATGTCGGCTAAGAACCGCTTCGATGCGTGAAATTTTGAGGATGTCGGTGCCTATCCCGAAAATCATGAGCTCATCGACTCCCGACGTGCCTTGACCATTGCTGCCTTCATCTCGCGCACGGCATTTTCCCAGCCCACGAAGACCGCATGCGCAACAATCGCATGACCAATATTGAGTTCGGTGATGTCGGGTATCGCTGCAATCGCCTGCACATTGGTGTAATGCAGGCCATGGCCGGCATTGACTTTCAGACCGTGAGTCACAGCTGTCTGCACCCCGCGCTTGATGCGTTCCAGTTCATTCAACTGAGCATCGCCCTCGAGATCAGCGTAGCGGCCGGTATGCAGCTCAATGACCGGCGCACCCGCCTCAGCCGCGGCCTTGATTTGCTCGGCGTCAGCATCAATGAACAGCGAGACACGGATGCCCTGCGCTGCCAGCCGTTTGCAGGCGGCGCTGACGACATCGAAATACCGCACGACATCAAGGCCACCCTCGGTGGTGACTTCTTCCCGACGCTCGGGCACCAGACACACGTCTTGTGGGTTGATTCGGCAAGCGATATCGAGCATCTCCTCGGTAACAGCAGATTCCAGATTCATTCGCGTGGTCAGACGAGGACGTATGGCCTCGAGATCGGCATCTTTGATATGGCGCCGGTCTTCACGCAAATGCAGTGTGATGGCATCGGCACCCGCCTGCTCTGCCAGCAGTGCGGCCCGCAGTGGGTCGGGATATTGCGTACCGCGCGCATTGCGCAGTGTGGCCACATGATCGATATTGACGCCGAGATCAATGCCGGCAGCGTTAGGATGAAGATAGCTCATGAGGTCTCGGTTTTTTTCGTTGGTTCAGTGTTAGTTCAGCGTTGACTCAGAGTTGACTCAGAGTTGACTCAGAGTTGAAGAAGGTCAATCAGAATTTGCCGGGTATTGAGCGGCATGCCACCCAGATGATGCGCAAGCAAATGACGCATCAGGAATTTGCTTTGCAGCTGGGTCGTGCTGTCGCCATAGTCACCCGCCTCCATGTCCAGCAAGGTCTTGCCAATCACCGAGGGCGAGGTATCACTCGCCAGCGCAACACGCGGGCCGCGCTCGGGATCGACTGCGTAAGTTTTTTCGGGATCGACAGGCTGTCCGGTTTGGGCACAGATGCCCAGATGACCTGATACACCGGTTTCCTTCAGCAGCAACAATTCAAATTTTCTCAGAACAATCGCCGGTGGCTCTTCATGGGCCAGCTGATTGAGCGCAGACACATAGTGATCAAACAAGGCTGCATGCGGATCGTCACGGGCCAGCAGTTTGACCAGTAATTCATTCAGATAAAACCCGCAAAGCAAGGCAGCGCCTTCTAGCGGCAGCAGGCCGCCGACCCATTCGGCCGACATCAGGGTGCGCACTTCGGATTTGCCGGTCCACGCCAGCTGCAGCGGCTGAAAGGTTTGCAATACGCCGCGTAATTTGGAGTGCGGACGCTTGGCGCCTTTGGCAACCAACGCAACACGTCCATGATCGCGAGAAAACAAATCAATGATCAGACTGGTTTCTTTGTACGGATAGCTGTGCAGCACAAAGCCCGGCTGATTGGCGACGCGGTGATCACGCTCGGGCGCACGCAAACGGGGAGCGCGCGCCGATGCTGGCGTTACCTGAGCCGCAGTGCTGTCGATGGCGTTGGCAAGCGCGGTCATGCCGGCCTCACTCGTACCCGTAGGCGCGCAATCCGGCTTCGTTGTCTGCCCAGCCGGATTTCACCTTGACCCAGATTTCCAGATACACGGGACCACCAAAGAGCTTCTCCATATCCAGCCGCGCCTGCGTTGATATTTCTTTCAGCCGCGCGCCCTTCTGCCCAATCAGCATGGCCTTGTGTGCATCGCGGCCGACCAGAATCGCGGCAAACACTCTTCGCAAGCGACCCTCTTCTTCGAATTTTTCAATCACGACGGTGCTGGTGTAAGGCAGCTCATCACCCACAAAACGAAACACTTTTTCGCGCACGATTTCAGCGGCCAGAAATTTTTCGCTGCGGTCAGTAATGTCATCTTCGCCAAAGACGGGCTCGGCGACGGGAAGATAGTTGCGGATTTCTGCCTCGAGACGATCGAGCTGGAATCCCTGCTTGGCTGAGACCGGCACAATCGCGGCAAAATCACGACGGGCTGCGACTTGCTGCGCAAAGGCCATGAGCGGCGCTTTATCCTTGAGGCGGTCCGATTTGTTAATCACCAAGAGGACGGGCACGCTGGCGGGTAACAGATCCAGCACTTGCTGATCGGCGACATCAAAACGACCGGCCTCGACCACGAACAGCACAACATCGGCAGCCGTCAGCGTGCCGCTCACGGTGCGGTTAAGGTTTTTATTCAACGCGTTTTTATGGCGTGTCTGAAAACCCGGTGTGTCGATGTAAATGAATTGTGTCGCTTCTTTGGTCTGTATGCCAGTGATGCGATGCCGTGTGGTTTGCGCCTTGCGCGAGGTGATGCTGACCTTGGCACCGATCAGTCGGTTCATCAGAGTGGATTTGCCGACATTGGGCTGTCCGACGATGGCGATGTAGCCGCACCGGAATTCAGCTGCAGCGGTAGGCGCGGTCATGCTGATTTACTTTGACTGGCAGGCACGGGTTTACTTTCATCGGCCTCCAGCGCCAGAGCGTCCTGCTCGCGAGCTGAAGATATTTTGGCTGGCTTGCCCGGCGCTGCGGCGGCATCGGTGCGTGCCGTTTTTTTGGCAGGCTTGTCGGCTGGCACCGGCGCATCGGGCTGGAAGGTCGCAATACCAGCCAGTTTGAGCTGGGTCGTGCGCTGACGGGTTTTCTTTGGCGCCGCAGGAGCTTTGGCCAGCGCCTGCTGCACCGCCTCGAGCGCCAGTTTGGCAGCGGCCTGCTCTCCCGCACGGCGACTACCGCCAGTTCCAAACACCTGAATATCAAGCTTGGGCACCAGACACTCGATTTCGAATTCCTGATTGTGTGCAGCGCCATGCGTAGCAACCACATTGTATTGCGGCAGCTGTATTTTTTTACCCTGCAAAAATTCCTGCAGCAGCGTCTTCGCATCCTTGCCCAGCGTTTTGGGGTCAACGGTTTCCAGCACCGGCGTGTACAGCGCACGTATCACGCGGCTGGCGACATCGAAACCGGCGTCAAGAAAAATCGCGCCAAACAAGGCTTCCAGCGTATCGGCCAGGATGGACGGGCGGCGAAAACCACCGGACTTGAGTTCGCCCTCGCCCAGTCTCAGGCACTGAGACAGCTCGAGTCGCTGGGCAATTTCAAACAGCGATTGCTGCTTGACGAGATTAGCGCGCAAGCGCGACAAGTCGCCCTCGTCAATCTTGCCAAAGCGATCGAAAAGCAAGGAGGCGACCACGCAGTTGAGGACCGAATCCCCCAGAAATTCCAGACGTTCATTGTGCAGGCTGCTATGGCTGCGGTGCGTGAGCGCCTGCTGCAGTAAGGCAGCATCGCTGAAGGTGTGGCCAAGGCGGCTTTGCAGAGTAGCGATATCCATCGGCGTCGTTTGCGATCAGTTCGCGGTTTTCTCCGGGACGGCTTGAGCAGTGCTTCCCCGATAATCGATCAGCAAACTGGCCGGACCGACAAGCGGAATTTTCTTTTGATACGCAAAACTGATTTCCATTTCCGGGCCTTTACCCGCAATCTCCAGATCCTTGCCCTCGATGGAGTCGATGTAACCGGCAGCGGCCAGTTTGTCGAACGCACGCCGCAATTCATCCGGGGTAGTGGCCGTAATCGATGCGGCCGATACCGCTTTACCAATGGCCCAGTATTCGATCACGCTGGGCCCCGCCCGCACCGCCAACACACCCATAGCCCCCAGCAAGGTGAGCGTACTGAGAAAACCGATCAGCGAAAAACCTCGCTGACTTTGATCTGACCTCAGCCGTATCATTTGGGTCCTGGCCCGGGATGTCATCGAAAGCTGCCAATCCGTTTCAGATCACCCAGGTTCATCCAGACAAAAAATGCCTTTCCAACAATATTTTGATCTGGAACGAAACCCCAATAGCGAGAATCCAGGCTGTTGTCTCGATTATCGCCCATCACAAAGTAATGTCCAGCCGGAACCGTGCACTCGAAGCCTTCGAGGTTATAGCTGCACAGCTCATGCTTGGGAAAGGGATCAGGGCTGGGTACATAGGCCGGAATCCGGTTGTCATTCAATATGCCGTGCGCAACGCCGGTCAGGTTCTCGCGAAAATGGCTGTAATAAGCCAGTCGGTCCTCATCCAGGTAGTCCGGCAGCGTCTCATAGGCAATCTCCTGCCCATTCACCGTCAAGCGCTTGTTTTTATAGACAATTTTGTCGTTTGGTACACCCACGACCCGTTTGATGTAGTCCAGAGAAACATCTTTGGGGAATTTGAACACCATCACATCGCCGCGCTCCGGGTTGTTAATGCTGACGATCTTTTTATTGACGATGGGCAAGCGTATGCCATATGTGAACTTGGTCACCAGAATCAGATCGCCGATAACCAGGGTCGGTACCATGGAGCTGGACGGGATTTTGAACGGCTCAAACATGAAAGAGCGAAACAGGAAAACCGCCGCAATCACCGGGAAGAAACTGCCGGTGTAGGCAATCCAGCCCGGCTGGCGTTCCAGCTGCGCAACCAGCTCGGCACGCGCTGAAGGATCGGGCTTGACGCCGGTCTCGGCCAGCCGTGCCTGACGCGCATCGAATTCCGCCAGCGCCGCTTTGGCTGCCTGATGGCGTGCAGGGGCCAGCCGAAAACGATCAATCGCCCAGATCACACCGGTCACGATGGTCAGCAGAAACAGGATCAGCGCAAAATTGCCCAGTATCGATTGCAGTGTCATTTATTTTTCATCCACCTGAAGGATTGCAAGGAAGGCCTCTTGCGGTATTTCGACCGAACCGACCTGCTTCATCCGCTTCTTACCCGCTTTTTGTTTTTCCAGCAGTTTGCGTTTGCGTGAAATATCGCCGCCATAACATTTGGCCAGCACGTTCTTGCGCAGCGCTTTGACGTTTTCGCGGGAAATGATGTTGGAGCCAATCGCAGCCTGAATCGCCACATCAAACATCTGACGGGGAATCAGCTCGCGCATTTTTGCAGCCACCGCTCTGCCCCGGAACTGACTGTTCGATCGGTGCACGATGATGGCCAATGCATCCACTTTTTCGGCGTTGATCAGCATGTCCACCTTGACCACATCCGAGGACCGATATTCCTTGAACTCATAGTCCATCGATGCATAACCGCGCGAAATCGATTTGAGGCGATCAAAGAAATCGAGCACGACTTCTGCCATCGGTATTTCGTAAGTGAGTTGCACCTGCTTGCCGTGGTAGGTCATGTTGATCTGAACGCCACGCTTTTGCGTGCACAGCGTGATGACCGAACCCACATATTCCTGCGGCATGTACAGATTAACGGTCACAATCGGCTCACGCACTTCTTCGATGCGGGACGGGTCTGGCATTTTCGAAGGATTGTCGACCATGATGGTAGTGCCATCGCGCATGACGACTTCATAGATTACCGTCGGTGCGGTGGTAATCAGATCCATATTGAATTCGCGCTCGAGGCGCTCCTGCACAATTTCCATGTGCAGCAAGCCGAGAAATCCGCAGCGGAAACCAAAACCCAGCGCCTGTGAAACTTCGGGTTCGTACATCAGCGCGGCATCATTGAGCTTGAGTTTTTCCAGCGAGTCGCGCAGCGCATCGTACTGATTGGATTCGACCGGGAACAGACCTGCAAATACCTGCGGCTGAATTTCCTTGAAGCCCGGCAAAGGCTCGGCTGCAGGTCGCGATACCAGCGTGATGGTGTCACCCACCTTGGCGGCCTTGAGTTCTTTGATGCCCGCGATAATAAAGCCGACCTGACCGGCCGACAGGTTTTCACGCTGAACTGACTTGGGCGTGAACACGCCAACGCTTTCGACCAAATGCTGGGCACCGGTTGCCATCAGCAGTATTTTTTCTTTTGGACGCAGCGTACCATTGATGACACGCACCAGCATCACCACACCGACATAATTATCGAACCAGGAATCGACGATCAGCGCTTGCAGTGGCGCATCGGGATCACCCTTCGGTGGTGGCACCCGCAGAATCAGGGATTCAAGGACATCCTGAACACCCAGACCGGTTTTAGCTGAGCAATGCACGGCATCGCCCGCTTCAATACCAATCACTTCTTCGATCTCGGCAATCGCGTTATCCGGATCAGCCGAGGGCAAATCAATCTTGTTTAAGACCGGCACGACTTCCACACCCAGATCGAGTGCGGTGTAGCAGTTCGCCACTGTCTGCGCTTCGACGCCCTGAGAGGCATCCACCACCAGTAGCGCACCTTCGCAGGCCGACAGCGAACGACTCACTTCGTAACTGAAGTCGACGTGCCCGGGGGTGTCGATCAGATTGAGGTTATAGACTTCACCGTTACGCGCCTTGTAGGTCAGCGCCGCTGTTTGTGCCTTGATCGTGATGCCACGTTCGCGCTCGAGATCCATCGAGTCGAGCACTTGCGCTTCCATCTCGCGGTCAGAAAGTCCACCGCATAACTGGATGATCCGGTCAGCGAGCGTGGATTTGCCGTGATCGATGTGGGCAATAATTGAAAAATTTCTAATGTTTTGCATGCTTGCCGCAGATACAAAAAAAGCGCTCTGAACGGGGCGGATTCCCCAGTGAGCGCTTTGTTTTGAAAGCTTTCCAGACCCGGCATTTTACCGGATTTGCGCCCCGCAAGCCCGTCTCAGACGGTTTGCCCTGTCAGGAAAGTCCGAACTTTGTTTTCATTCAGGAAATAATTGCACAACTGCTGAGGCGACTGCCCCTCCTCCACCCCCATCAGGACCGGCACCAGCTCATCGTAGCGCTCGACCAGTTCGGGATGCAGGTCGACGTCAATGACCTCAATCGGCACATGTTCACCGCACAAAGCGCATAGGGCGCGCAGCGCCTGATGCAGGTCGTCGCACAAGTGGCAGTAGCTGCGCGAATAAAGGATGAACCGCTTGGACGTCATGAACAGAAGGCGAGCGGGAAATAAAAAAAGGCCACGATGCTTATCGTGGCCCCGATACGAATGACATCAAGGCTGAGGCGCAGGTCGCAGCGGCACAAACTGCGATGATTCGCCGCGGCGGACCAGCAGCAAAGCGTTACGCTTCGGATCCAGTTTGGCTACCAGCGCATTGAACTGGCGCGCATCCTTGATATCCGTGTTGTTCAGCCGCACGATCACATCACCCGGCTGCAATCCGGCGCGGCCCGCAGGACCATCGGCCTGTTCGACCACAACCCCGCCGTCCATGCGCATATCGCGCTTTTGCGCTTCGGTCAGGTCCGCCACCGCCAGGCCAAGCGCATTGAGCGTTTGCTCCTGCTTGGGCTTCTTCTCTTCTTTCTTGGCGGTCTGATCCGCTTCCATCTCGGCCACGGTCACCGACAGATCACGCTTGGTGCCTTTGCGAAGCACCGTCAGTGTTGAACTGGTGCCCGGCTTGGTGTTGCCCACCAGACGCGGCAGATCACCGGACTTCTCGATGATCGCGCTGTTGAAATGCGTGATGATGTCGCCGGCTTCCACACCCGCCTTTTCAGCGGGGCTGCCCGGTTCAACACGTGCCACCAGCGCACCCTGCGCACGTGGCAGGCCCAGCGATTCAGCGACTTCTTTCGTTACTTCGCCAATCTGAACGCCGATGCGGCCGCGCACCACGCGCCCGAGCGTTTTAAGTTGCTGCGAGACCCGCATGGCTTCGTCGATGGGTACCGCGAAGGAAATACCCATGTATCCGCCAGAGCGGCTGTAAATCTGTGAGTTGATGCCAACGACTTCGCCACGCATGTTGATTAGCGGGCCGCCGGAATTACCAGGGTTAACCGCCACATCGGTCTGGATCAGAGGCAGGTAATCGCCGGTGTCGCGTGAGTTGGCGGAGATGATGCCGGCGGTCACGGTGTTCTCGAGACCAAACGGCGAACCAATTGCAATCACCCACTCGCCCACGCGCAGCTTGCTGGAATCACCCATCGTCAGACGAGGCAGATTGTTGCCTTCGATCTTTACCAGAGCCACATCGGTGCGCCGATCCGAGCCGATGATCTTGGCCTTGAATTCGCGCTTGTCGGTCAGCGTGACGAATACCTCATCCGCCCCTTCGACCACGTGCGCATTGGTCAGTACAAAACCGTCAGCGGAGATGATGAATCCCGAGCCCACACCACGCGGGACTTGCTGTTCTTCCTGAGGCGAAGGGCGACGACCGCGCGGCGCAGGCCCTTGGCGGGGCGGCACGGGCTGCCCGAAAAAGCGCCGGAAAAATTCCTGCATTTCCTCGTCCTCGGGACTGCCCTGAACGCCAGGCTGCATCGCCTTGGACTTCTCGGTTGTACGGATGTTGACGACCGCCGGTCCGACTTTATCGACCAGGTCGGTGAAATCCGGCAATACGGCGGCATTGGCAACACCCGGGGCCGTCAGGCCAAGACCCGCAGGCACAAACAGAACAGCTGCCGCGGCGAAAAAAGCGGCAGAAAAACTGCGGTTTACCTTGATCATCGTTTTCATGAAAGTTTATTTGGGGTCGGGAGCGGCAAATTCAAGCGCTTCGGCAACTTGCCGGATAGTCACTAAGGGAACTTCGCCGACAATGGTAAGCCAAAATTTACCGTGCCGCTTGCCGAGCATATTCAGTGATCCCCGCTGCGAGGACAAAACCTCGAGCCGCGCCGACCAGGGCTCGATGAAGACGGAAATCCCGGCCAGACCGTCGGAAAAGACCAGTTGAACGACTTCCCCCGACTCGCTGGCGCTGCCTGCAGGGCCGAACCTGCGCTTGACGGCCCGGATGAGCTGGAAGCCCTCCGGCAACCAGCCAGCTTTCCACCCTGACGAATCATTCTCCGTGACATGGGCATTTTCAATACGCCAGCCACGCGTGTTGGTGTGGCTGGTTTTGATCTCAGATGGCCGGACCTTGCCCAGCACCAGCTGGGTAAATGCGATCTGCTCGATCACCTCACCTTTCTCACTCAGCGTTTGTGCGCGCAAGAGAAGACCTGATGCACGATCGGACCAGAAACGATAGCCATAACGCAGTGCATCGCGCGGCTCCAGCGCAACGCCCTGCACAACGCGGCCGGCGACGCGATCGATACCGAGGTGTCGCGCCGAGTAATGGCGGGCGAGCGCCTGCGGTTGAATAAAACGCATGTCGGGAAAATGGCGTTCACTGCCTCGATGCTCAACGATGATGCGTCGCTCTGATGGCAGGTAGTGAAGGATTTCCTCACCATTGCGAATGGTTTCCTGCGACTGACCATCGAGAATTTGCAGCTTCTCGATGACTGACTTGCCTTTGCGCATGCGCGTGATGCGGGAAGTTCGGACCTGTACTCCCTGCTGAAAAACGAAGATGCCGGAATACTCGAGGTCCCGCGCTGCGCGCTGTGATTGATAAAGCCAGTTCACAGGATCAGCGGTCTGCGCAGGCGACTGCGGCGGGCTGGCCGCTGTCGCGTTCAAAATCCCTGACGCAAAAAACGCAGAAACACACACAGAAACCCGCGCAGAGACTCGCGCAAACATCAGCAGCGCTTGGCGCAGCGTAGCTACTCTGCGCATGATTTCAGTTGTCGGGTTGATTCAGGTCGACCGGCCGGGCCAGCTGTGCCGTTCCGTACAACGAAGGATGTGAACTCTGATGAATGCGAATGTAATCATTGATGACGCGCCCAGACACTTCGGACCGGGCGATATCGGATAACGCGACATCAGCTTTGGCGATAACGGAAGCATGAGAAACCGTTTCTTCGACCTTCGCTGAGAGCGTGGTGTCCGCAGCATCGTCACGCATGAGCTGTGGCGCGATCACAAAGCCGGTCAGTGCAGCCGCCATGGCAGCTGCGGCCACTGGCCAGGCTTGAGACAAGCGTTCACGCAGACGGGGCCTGGGAGCCAGTAGCGCTGGCTCAGCCGCCAGACGTGCGGCAAACCGATCAGAGAATCCCGCACTGAGCGGTGTGGCCATCGTCTCAGAGCGAATCGTGTCACCGATCTGATGATAAATGTCCCAGTCGGCGCGGCTGCCGGGTGCTCGCAGTGCGGCCATCGCAGCCTCCACTTCGTGATCGGGAAGTTCACTGTCGGCCAATGCCGAGATCTGCTGCTTGCTTAATTCACCCCTGACCATGACGTTCCCTGCCTTCGTAATCCGGTTATTCAATTCGGCTTTTTCATTACTCACCAGCGCTTGTCAAGGGCGGTATCAAGCAAGGGCCTGAGTTTATCGGCAATCGCTTCCCGCGCACGGAAAATTCGGCTGCGTACCGTTCCTATCGGACACCCCATCACCACCGCGATCTCATCGTAGCTCAACCCTTCAATTTCTCTCAAGGTGATTGCTATTCTGAGCTCCTCGGGTAACGCTTCCATCGCAACATTGACCGTCTCGGCAATTTGCTTGGTTGCGAGCATGGATTCCGGGGTGTTGATATCTCTTAGATGCTCTCCGTCATCAAAAGTTTCCGCCTCTTCTGCGTCGGCTTCCGTGGAAGTCGGCGCGCGCCGGCCCTGCGTCACCAGATAATTTTTAGCCGTGTTAATACCAATACGATAAAGCCAGGTATAAAAAGCCGAATCGCCCCGAAACTGCGGCAAGGCCCGATAGGCTTTGATGAAGGCCTCCTGCACGACATCCTCCGCCTCGGCCTGATCGCGCACAAGCCGCGAGACCAGGCGCATCAGCTTCCTTTGATATTTGGATACCAGAAGCTCGAACGCCTTCTTGTCGCCACGCTGGACGCGATCAACCAGGAGTTGATCAATGTCGCGTTCTGTTGTCAATCCCAAATTCCTCTTGCTGATGTCAGAGCATCGTCTGACCGCTAACTGTGCGACCTCAAAAAGTTCAATCGAACTGAGATTCGCTATAGGAAGATGCTGATGCGGGGCGAGTATTTTGCGCCGCTATCCAATGACATGCAACGCATACTGAACGGAAAGCATTTTTCGTCATGCAATCGCGCAGTATCGGCAAGACAATGACTTTTCCTGATCCGTTACGCAGGCGAAGTATCAGCATGGACGACCACAGCGTTGAATCTTTCAGTAACTGAACAACCTCGCTTTCTTCACCGGCCTTTGCGTGCTGATCATGGCCGGGAATGAAAGCGTCATGGCTAGTGTGGGTCAATCGGATCTGACCGGTTGCAGTTATATCAATGCGAAGGGTTTTTACTTGTGTGCGACAGGACAAGGCGAGCAGGCACCCGGCAAAACCGCAAAGCAGACCAGCGAACACCTGCGCGCTATCGGGTGGCGCCGGCGTGGCCATCGTCATCAGCTGCCATGCAGTGACGAACAGCACGCAGGACATCACAAGCTTGAGCAGATACAGGATGCGCGAAGGCCTGACGACAGCCGAAGTGGCAATCGACATCAGCAATCAGCGGGAGAAGAAGTGAGGCGCACCGCCGTCATGGGTCATGACAGGCGATGCGTTGCAGATCAGAGTTTGGAGAAGACGAGACTACCGTTGGTGCCACCAAAGCCGAATGAGTTTTTCAAAGCGACATTGATGGGCATTTCGCGCGCCGTATTGGCGCAGTAATCGAGATCACAATTAGGATCCTGATTGAAAATGTTGATGGTGGGTGGTGAAATCTGCTTGTGTACCGCCAATACGGTAAACACCGACTCAAGGCCCCCGGCACCGCCGAGCAAATGTCCTGTCATCGATTTGGTGGAATTGACCACGACCTTCGAGGATGCATCGCCCAGTGCACGCTTAATGGCGACGGTCTCTGCCACATCGCCGAGCGGGGTCGATGTACCGTGCGCGTTCACGTAATTGATCTGGTCTGCATTGACACCGGCATTGCGCATCGCAGAAAGCATGCAGCGGCGGGCGCCGTCGCCATCCTCCAGCGGTGCGGTCATGTGGTGTGCATCGGCGCTCATACCAAAGCCGAGCAGTTCTGCATAAATTTTCGCGCCGCGGGCTTTCGCGTGCTCATACTCTTCGAGCACCATCACGCCAGCACCTTCACCTAGCACGAAACCGTCACGATCGACATCCCACGGACGCGACGCAGTCGCCGGATCGTCATTCCGAGAGGAGAGTGCACGCGCTGCGGCAAATCCACCCAGACCGAGCGGCGATACGGTTGACTCGGCACCGCCGGCAATCATGACATCAGCGTCACCATATTCAATCAGTCGACCGGCCTCACCGATGCAATGCAAACCGGTGGTGCAAGCCGTCACGATAGCAAGGTTGGGACCCTTGAGGCCGTATTTGATCGACAAATGGCCCGAGATCATGTTGATGATCGATGCAGGAACGAAGAATGGGCTGATACGGCGGGGACCACGATTGGTCAGCTCGGCGTGGGTTTCCTCGATCATCGGCAAGCCGCCGATACCCGAACCCACGAGCACGCCGATACGCTCTGCGTTGGCCTCGGTGACTTCAAGACCGCTGTCCTGCATCGCCTGCATGCCAGCCGCCATGCCGTAATGGATGAAGGTATCCATATGACGCGCCTCTTTACCGGGAATGTAATCCTCGATATTGAAGCCCTTCACCTCACCCGCAAAATGCGTGGAGAAGGCAGATGCGTCAAACTTGGTGATGGTCGCGATACCGGACTTTCCGGCAATGAGCGCGTCCCATGAGGCAGCTACTGTGTTGCCCACAGGTGATATGCAACCGAGACCTGTGACAACAACCCGGCGACGATTCGGACGAGTCAAACAATACTCCTGGAAACAATCAGAAACAGATCACTCAGGCCTTGACGTTGGCCTTTGCGTAATCGATCGCCTGCTGAACAGTGGTAATCTTTTCAGCCTGCTCGTCAGGAATTTCCATTTCGAATTCATCTTCGAGCGCCATGACCAGCTCAACGGTGTCGAGCGAATCAGCACCGAGATCATCAACGAACGACGATTCGTTTTTAATATCGGCCTCAGCCACACCAAGTTGCTCAGCAACTATTTTTTTTACGCGTGCATCGATGTCAGACATCTTGGTCCTCCGGGGTGGGTTACATAAAGTGCGCGCATTTTATCAGGTTTGCGCGCCGCAAATTAAGTTTTAACTTTTGCTTTTATTAACAATCTGGCCCTGCAAATAGCTCGTTGCGGCATGCGTACGCTCAACCGCCGCTCATATACATGCCGCCATTGACATGCAGGGTACTGCCCGTCACATAAGAAGCGGCATTTGATGCAAGAAAAGCCACAGCAGCAGCAATATCCTCGGGCAGACCAAAGCGCCCGGCCGGTATTTGCTGGAGCAAGGCGGCGACTTGTTGTTCAGTCAATGCCCGGGTCATGTCGGTATCAATGAAACCCGGCGCGACGCAATTGACGGTGATGTTGCGGCTACCTACTTCACGCGCCAGCGCGCGGCTCATGCCGGCGACACCCGCTTTGGCTGCCGCATAGTTCATTTGTCCCGGATTACCGGCTGAGCCGACAACGGAGGTAATGTTAATGATGCGACCGTACTTGGCTTTCATCATGCCCCGCAACACCGCACGCGACAAACGGCCGACGGCCGTCAGATTGGTGGAGATCACGGCATCCCACTCGCTGTCTTTCATCCGCATGGCAAGCTGATCCTGCGTCACGCCTGCGTTATTGACCAGAATGCTGATACCGCCCAGATCCTTGCTCAGCGTATCGACGAGCTGGCCTGCAGCCTCGGCATCATTCACGTCGAGCATGACCCCGTGCCCTGCCTCGGGGCGCACGGCTTTCAGATAGTCCGATATGGCCGCCGCACCCGATTCGGTGGTGGCCGTTCCGATCACGGTTGCCCCGCGCTGCGCGAGTTCGATAGCAATCGCACGACCGATGCCACGCGATGCGCCGGTCACCAGCGCGACCTGTTTTTCCAGTGTTTGTTGAGTCATTGTCACTTGCCCGCCTCCAGAAGAGTGTCCATGGATGCCTGATCGACGATGGCATCAGCGGCCAATGTGCCGTCGATACGCTTGGTCAGCCCGGTCAGCACCTTGCCAGGACCACATTCGATCAGCCGGGTGATACCCAGTTCAGCCATTCTCTGCACGGTTTCAACCCAGCGAACCGGACTGGCTGCCTGACGTACCAGCGCATCCCGGATGGACGCAGGATCGTCGACGATCGCAACATCCACATTGTTAATCAGAGGTATTTGGGGCGATGCAAAGCGGACGTCTGCAAGGTAATCGCGCAGCCGGTCCGATGCCGGTTTGAGTAACGATGAATGAAACGGCGCAGACACCGGCAGTGGTAACGCACGTTTCGCGCCTTTGGCTTTGGACGCTTCGCAGGCACGCTCAACAGCGGCCTTATGCCCAGCAATCACGACCTGCGCCGGCGCATTGAAATTGACCGGCTCGACCACCTCACCCTGTGCAGCTTCGGCACAGGCAGCCCGCACGTCGTCATCCGACAAACCAAGAATCGCCGCCATGCCGCCCTGCCCCACCGGCACGGCCTCTTGCATGGCTTGCGCGCGGAAACGGACCATCGGTACCGCGTCTTTGAACTGAATGACACCCGCGGCAACCAGTGCCGAGTACTCGCCCAGGCTATGACCCGCCACCATCTGAGGCAGCTTGCCACCGGCAGCGACCCAGGCGCGATAAAACGCGACCGCACAGGCCAGCATCACGGGTTGCGTATTGGTAGTGAGGTCCAGATCCTCTTTAGGGCCTTCGGCAATCAGTTTCGCCAGATCGAACTGCAACGCGTCCGAGGCCTCGGCCAGCGTATCGCGGACGACGGCGTTATCAGCAAAACCATTGAGCATGCCGATGGCTTGTGAGCCCTGGCCAGGAAATACAAAAGCAAATGAAGTCATGATCGGGAAATATCAGAATCGGGCCAGTACCGCGCCCCAGGTGAAGCCGCCACCGACGCCTTCCAGCAGCAGGTGCTGTCCGGCTTTGATGCGACCATCGCGCACGGCGACATCGAGTGCCAGCGGGATCGATGCCGCAGAGGTGTTGCCATGCTGGTCTACGGTGACCACCATCTTTTCCGTCGGCAGGCCAAGCTTTTTCGCGGTGCCCTGCATGATGCGGATATTGGCCTGATGAGGAATCAGCCAGTCGATCTGAGAGGCTTCCATACCGGCTGCCTGCAGCACTTCGTTGGCCACTTTTTCCAGTACCGATACCGCCAGTTTGAACACCGCCTGACCATCCATATACAGGAATGCGCTGCCGGCAATCGCGCCGCCCTGCACAGCGCCGGGGACGCACAGAATATCGGCGTGGCGGCCATCGGCATGCAAACGTGTCGCCAGAACGCCCGGCTCGTCAGAGGCGGAAAGAACCACTGCACCGGCACCATCACCAAACAACACGCAGGTGGTCCGGTCGTTGAAATCAAGGATGCGCGAGAAGACTTCGGCACCGATCACGAGCACGCGCTTGTACATGCCGCCGCGGATGAAATTGTCTGCCACTGACATCGCATAAACAAAGCCGCTGCAGACGGCCTGAACATCCAGTGCAGCGCAGTCATTGGTGATGCCAAGCTTGCGCTGCACCACGCAGGCCGTGCTGGGAAATCCTCCCAGAAAATCCGGCGTGGAAGTCGCCATGATGATCAGATCAATGTCATCAGGTTTAAGTCCCGCCATGTCGATGGCCTGCCGCGCGGCGGCAGCACCAAGATCACTGGAGAGCATGCCATCATCGGCAAAATGCCTCGCCGAGATACCGCTGCGGGAGACGATCCATTCATCCGACGTTTCCAGACCTTTGGCAGCGAGCAGCTGCGTCATGTCGTGATTGCTCACGCGCCTTGGCGGCAGGCAACTGCCTGTGCCTACAATTCGAGTGTATTTGCTCATGCCGTTTTCTGTTCGTTGATCTCTCGGGGAGTGGCTGCCTGAGGCATCAGCTCGGCGATCGAGGTTTCTATCCGCGAGAGGACATCATGACGCGCTGCTTCATAAGCACGACGGATCGCCCATTCAAAACCGTACGCACTCTCACCACCATGGCTTTTGAATACCAGACCGCGCAAGCCTAAAAGGCTCGCGCCATTGTAGCGGGAGGGATTGAGCCGTTGCGAAATTCGTTTGAGTGCCTGACGTGCAATGAGCGCGCCCAGCATCGTGATCCAGCCCTTGCGGAATTCGGTGACCATCACACCTTTGATCAGCCGACCCAGACCTTCAGCTGCCTTCAGGGTGACGTTGCCGACAAAACCATCGCAGACAACAATGTCGGTCGTACCTTCGAAGATGTCATTGCCCTCGACATTGCCGTAAAAATTGATCAGCCCTTTTTCGTGATCCGCACGCAGCAGCTGGGCCGTTTGCTTGACCAGCTCATTGCCTTTGATATCTTCCTCGCCGACATTGAGCAGCCCCACCGTTGGCCTGGCGTGTCCCTCAACGGCGGAGACCAGCGCCGAGCCCATCAGCGCAAACTGATGCAGATGCAAAGGCTCGCAATCGACATTAGCGCCGAGGTCGAGCACGTAAGTCGGACCGTCTTTCTGATTGGGCAGGATGGTACAGATGGCAGGACGATCAACACCGGCCAGGGTTTTCAGCAAGTAGCGGGAAACGGCCATCAGGGCACCGGTGTTGCCGGCCGAAACGCAGGCTTGCGCGGCACCGTCTTTAACCTGCGCAATGGCGACACGCATGGAAGAGTCTTTTTTACGCCGCAATGCCACTTCGAGCGGATCGTCCATCTCGACGACTTCTTCGGCGTGCACCACCGAGAGCCGGGGGTGCTGGCTGGCACCCAGTTTCGCCAGCTCGGCACGCAAGACGGGTTCACGACCGACCAGTATTATTTCTACATCGGCGACCTGGCTCACAAATGCGACAGCAGCAGGCACCGTGACTTTGGGGCCGTGATCACC
>JACCDX011583064.1_pt1 | contig 23142 bp, 24 predicted proteins | sample 7449681 | NCBI WGS metagenome assembly JACCDX01 (sample SAMN15323450, study PRJNA562643) | freshwater metagenome | isolation source: river surface water | place: USA:Blue River Watershed | collected 2017-08-18
AACTTACATTTATTGCTGTAGAAACATATGTATGTTTTCGCTGGGGCTGCACTCATTACTAACATGGGGTGTTTTTTCCATGTATGTCCAAACGCCAATGTTCTGATGTTGGGGGAGGTTACATATGTATGTTGACTGACGTCTGACGCCGAGGGATTACACTATAGGGTATGTATGTTTGGATGTTGATGTTGGGGTTGAGGTTGGGGCTGGGGTTGGGGTTGGATTCACGGACAGGTTAACAACATACCCTACAATTAAAATTGAAACCGGTGCCATCAGGAATTTGATGTAAAGATATAACATTCTTGTAGTGTAGAAGATGGCCGTAGAACCAGCAACCACAAATGTCTTTCAAAATTACGCCGAGTCCGGTCTGACGGCACAGTGGACTATGTCCCCGTCCAATTATGCCTACGCAAATACGCTGCGCCGGCTCATTATGGGGCGTGTACCTGTGGTCGGATTCCGTGCGGAGATGACCGACGCCGGCACGACGACCGATGTGGAGATTCTGGCAAATACTACACCCATGACGAATGAGATGCTCGCACATCGTATTGGTCTGCTTCCACTTCATATCCAGGATCCTGATGATTGGGCGAAGGAGGGGAATGGTGACTCCTACGAATTCGTCTGTAATGTAACCCACAATGCGCCCCAGGCCCGTGATGTGACGACGAATGATATTGAGGTCTTCCGTGTGGCAAAGGACGGAGAGCGTACTCCTGTGGACGCCGCGAAGTTCTTTAAGCCCTTTGGTTATGCGGGTCGCACCGGTCACATTCTATTGGCAACGCTGAAGGCACAGCTGAAGGGAAGCCAGGGGAAGCCAGAGGCGCTCTCCTTCAAGGCGAAAGCCAGCGTTGGCTATGGTACGGAACATGCGCGCTTTATTCCCACTTCACGTGCGACGTATGCGTATACACCGGACCCGGACCCCGCGCGTCTAGAGGAGGTCTTCTATGATTGGGCCGCGCGGCACAAGAAGCTGGAGCGGGGGGCGCTGGAGGCCGACAGTGCGAAGAAGGACAAGCTCATGAAGGAATTCAATACAATGGAGGTCCAGCGATGCTACCTGAAGGGCGAAGACGGCGAACCCTATAGTTTTGACTTCGTGGTGGAATCGGTGGGTGTATATAGTCCAAAGAAGATTATGGATTATGCGCTGAAAGCGGGGGAGCGCATGTGTGAGAGTTATATTACAAAGGACGGCGGGTCGCTGCCGGCGAACGTCCAGGTCCTGCCGGCGGATGCGGAGATTTACGCCTTTGACTTCATCTTTGATGGGGAGGACCATACGCTCGGCCACATGCTCCAGACATGGATTGATATCAACCTCTATGGCCGTGGTGTGGTAAATTTCGTCGGCTACGACCCCATGCACCCGCTTGCTGGCAAGCTCTATTTGCGGATTGGTGTCGTAGATAATAGTGAGGAAACAGCGCGCGGTGTTCTACAGGAGGCACTGGCTGGTTGTGCGGCTCTCTTCCGTGCGTGGCAGGGATACTGGGTAAGTGCAACAGGAGGCGCGGCATCCGTAGAAGCACCCGCCCAAGCATCAGCAAAGAAGTCCATTCGTCGGCTCCTGACCCGCCCCGCTCCTCCGTTGTAAGTGAATTGAACATAATTAGTAAGTAAATAAAAATAATTCCCTATAGTTCAGAACTATAGGGAATTGGTTATGGTTTTTGGCTTAGCACTTTTTTCTAAAAAAGGTGTCTATAGTGTTGCATAATAGGAAATTAATTGTTAAGGCGCAATATAATAATATTTTTATGAGGCCAATTATACTTTACTCGTGGCACTATCTTCAAAACTGCCACGGATAGACATTATTTTATGAAGATAATCTGTATCTATATCTTCATCCTTAAATACGTATGGGCTGCGAGGTGGATATCTTAAATATTCACGATTTGCAGTGTATTTTGATAGACATTTTGAGCGGTCAAAGATACGAAGGAATGCAGTATTTTTTCCTGCATTATTATAAACATTGTCATCTTTATCGTCAATATTTGGAAAGTCAGGCGTATAACGGACAATTTTGTGTACAAGGGAAAGATTCCAGACATCCAGTGTGGGATAATGCAATTCACTATCATCTACATACATATAGTTTTCCCAATGTCTGCCACAAATCATAAAATGCTTTTGGTTATTATCACAGTACATTTGATAAATCAGCATGCCATTCTCATTATATACAAACTCTGCAACAAGTGATTTACCAAAGTACTCCTTCTTTACAATAAGACCATTTATTAGCTCATTAATGAATAAATAATTAACACTTTTAGGATTAACCACTGTCAATACATTTTTAACGAGGATACCATCTTTATATGTACTTTCAACAAGATGGTCGTCATATTGACCTGGCAATATTACCGTAGGCGATAGACTATAGAATGTTTCCATTTTCGGAACTTCCTTTCTAATTTTTTCGTAGTCCATTTTCAGAAATTTAAATATATAAATTATGTAATTAATTATCTAACTAGCGCATTGTCAATTTTTTTGAGAGGGTGTCAAAAAAATAATTATATGTTATCAATATCATATAATTATTAATCATAAAGTAAATGCATATTTAAGCAACAACTGACGCACCCTTCATGATATTGCCGAGATTCTCCACATCCAGGGCATTCACGTACGTGATAACATAGGCAAGGCTAATTTTGCCACCCGCCGGCTTTTCGTATTCCTTGAAACGACGGTGGAGAGCAGCCACATGGTACTTGTACGGCCAAGGGAGTTCATCGTAGACCTGGGTCTTGGTCACATTCGTCTGAATGTAATATTCATAGAGCTTCTTGGTATGTGCACGCAGACGGTCCTCCAGGCCGAAGAACTGGTCCTCGTCCTCCGCGTAAATCTGGATATACTTCTTGATCTTGCGCTCCTTACGAAGGCGGGCATAACGTTCCTCAATGCACTTATCATTGCCCCGAAGCTCCTTCGCATCGTTGTAGAAGGTGCTGCGCTTCTTGGTGCGCTGGCCATCTGCACCGAAGAGCATAATGCCCTGCCAGCCATATTTGAGGGTGAGGCCCTTCATACCAATCCAGGTATCAATCGCCTCTGCCGTAGAGCCAACTGAGGCAAGATCATACGTCGGCACACTGTAAATGCGCAGGGCTTCAGGAAGGTCCTCGGACTTGTAGCTCATGGCCAGGACACCATCCACACCGACCTTGGTACTAGACACAATATACAGCTTCGGCAGCAGTACAGGGCAGACAACACGGTTATCCTTATGCTGGACAACGACCGAGATAGACTGGGCATCCGCAGGAAGAAGATCCTTATAGTTCTTGACTGGGGTAATGCTAAGAGCCTCTTCCATCATAGTGGTGAAGGTCTTATCAGAGAAGAGAGTCTTAGAATCACCAATGCGGCTGCGTGAGGCAACATGGACGGTGCCATCCACACCACGGAAGATGTTGAGCATTGTACCATCAATGAACTCCTGGGCCATTACTGCACCTGCACCTGCGGCGGACCCAAACCAAGCACTATAGGGTGTGGAGAGGACAGGGGCAACCGACACGACGCGCAGGGTCGGCTTGTGAATGACGACACTGCGGAGTTCGCGAACAAGAGCCTCCTTGAAATCGGACTTACCCTTGACGTAGCGAACCAGGGCATATTCACTCTGCGGAGGTTCCACAACACGAACATCCAGGTCATCCACAAAATGGGCACGGACGGACTCCCAATCGGCCGCCGACGAAATGTAGGAATGGAGATTGCTAAAGGCGTACATTTTTTATATGAAACTAGAAGCTTCTTATATCTAAATGTGCTGTTATTCTTTAAGCGTACCTATCTTAGCCGACTGTCAGGTGGCATCAATTTTTCTGAACCAGGTCAAATTCCTATAGTGTTTGCGCTGGCTGTTGATTTCTATGTCCTTACATTAGATATTCTCCGATGGAAAACGAGAGCGGGAATTCGGAGAATTATTCTTCTTCAAATAATGAAAATAATAGCGGAAACAGCTATGAAAGTACTCCAAACTCGGAGGCAAATATTAATGCGGTGTCTCTTTCAAATTCGGACTCAAATTCGGACTCAAACTCTGAGTCAAATATGAATGTAGTGTCTCTTTCAAATTCGGACTCAAACATTGAAGCCGTGCCTCTTTCCAACACAGATGAAATTAACATCGCTGCCTTACCTCTTTCCAATGGAAATGCCCCAAATGTCGTGAACGCCGAAACCGAGGACAATTTGCCTGTAGATCTGACTCCAGCACTTGAAGAAGGGACCGGCGCGGAAGTCCTTCCATCCGCCCCTCAACCAACCGAAGACGACGGTACGTTGTACATTGGCGACTACGTCAAGATTGAGACCCCAGAACGCACTATAGAGGGTACTATTTACTACTCAGCGGAGGACTTGATTCGTATTATGCCTATTGGTGCGAGCGATCGACTCATAGACATTATTCCGGCCGAGCTGGAGCACATGGATATTCAGGATTTTATTCATAATCCTGGTCCACGCACATCCTTTGTCAACCTCTATAGTTTACGCCCTGGGCTAGTCATCCTGACAACAAAAGCGGACGGTACGCCAGTCGGTTCTTATACAATTCAAACGGTGAATCGCGAACAGGATAGTGCTGTTATTGCCGATGAAACGGGTGCAACACAGGACCTACAGTTTAACTATAAGGGTATTCCTCGTGAAACGGAGTTTGATGTGATGCATGTAAAGTCGTATGACCCAGAGGAGGCCGCCGCGGCGGAGCCGTATGTGATGAACAATCAGACCGCTGCGCAGAATATGGTAAATGCGGCGGAGGGTGAAGCGGAGAACATGTATTATGAAGATGAAGAGAGTTTCTTGGAAGGAGAGGGTCTCGCCGGTTTCAAACTGGAAGCTCCTCCGCCGATTGTTGTCTACACGAAAATCAAATCATCTGAACTCATATATCCTGAAACGACACAGAAGAATGATCTTCTCAGTAATCTCCTGGAAATGTACGAACCGGCACAGCGATTAAATCCGGTCATTATACGCCGAATCCGTGGCCTGGTGGAAGTAATATCCTCACTCAAGAAGGATGTCATAGAAAAGAAAGAGGACGGATCCATTGTCGGTGAAAAGAGAACGTATCTTCAAAATCTGGAAGAGCTTCTTCTTGAAAATAGTGTTCCACTTGCAATTCCAGTCGTGGAAGCATCACGTGCCGTCTATTTGGATAAACCAACGACGACTCGTAAAGTGTCCATGCTTGATGAAATGGAAGAGGGGACAAGCTCTGAGTCCGAGTCCAAAGCCGAAGCCGAAGCCGAAGCAAAAGCGGAAGACATGATTCCCTATAATGAAGACGTTGTGGCCTCCATTTTTGCAGAAGAGTTTGGCTCCATAGCCAAAGACTCCTTAGAAGCCTCCTTTGATGCGTATCCAAAGAACGACAATCCTGATTACCCACGCTGGTATGATTATCAGCGTCATTCTATGCACATACATCCCCCTGGGTTCATTTTCCAGTCGGTAGAACAGACACCCTTTGAATTTTTGCACGATAAAGAATTCTTTCGTGGTGTCCCTGGGGATGCTCTTGGGGGTCTGAATCAGGGCTGGCAATACAGTGATAAGAATCTCTTGACCGAACGCTACATTAATAACGATATTCTATTTAGCGTCGGCCGTGCGCTAGGTCCTACATATCGTCTAAATGGACGCGGCGAAATTGTGAAATCAATTCCTGGAACAGAAACCGATGTACATGGGTATGTTCTTTTCCCACCAGGTTCCGCCGCCTTCCACGGCGCCCCGCGTACTGGCAAGCTCTTTTATGACATTGCACGTAGCCGCGGTCCGTCAATGACAATGGAATCAATTATTAAGGCAACAGAGGGTGTACAGAAAGTGGGAGAAGGTGACGCATCCACTGATATACAGAAGGTCCTCTATTTTGACAAACTGACGTCCAATATGGCCCAGTTTTCCTTTAACGATTTCCTGAAAATCATTTTGAATACTGTGACTCCTCTTGGTCCAGGCGACCTGATTTCTTATAAGAATGATTATGGAATTGGGGAATACGAATATACCCAAGAACAAATGACCCTTATAGATACACGCATTCGCACCGTCATTGGGGCAGTTCGCTCACGGATTACCGAACTCCGCTCCGTGCCACAGCCAACACCTGGGACGGCATACCCGCTTCTTCCAGAAGCCAATTTCTATAGCCGACTGAAGGAGCTGACTACTGCACATCCGTATCTCGCCGAACATATTACCCAGTTTGAGACCATGATGCCACACTATAGGGATAATGATGTTGCGTTGATGGCATATTTACTGACAGTGGCACAGGATTACACGAATGCGGTGCTGGGGGGTGTAGGGTCCATTGTGGAACGTGAGAGTGCACGCTACCGTATGGTGAAACGTATGAAGGAGCGGGCGCAGGTGTATCGTGAGCTGGAGCTGACGTCGCTGAAGGCCGAGCCGCCGGTGGAGAATTCATGTCCGCACGTGAAGGAGTTGGCGGCAGTGCGTCTTGTGAAGGACGACGATGCGCGCATGGCCTTACTCGTGCAGTTTATGAATATATATCAGGGGAAGCGTGATGGGAATTGGTTTGAGTGCAACATATGCAAGAAACACCTATTGTGCCACCACGAGTATCTCCAAATTCAACAGTATCTACACCCGCGTGAGAAGGAGGTGCTGGAGAAGAATCTGCGATTGACCTATACGACTAAGGGGGCGTATAATGGGGGATATATATGTGGGAATTGTGGTGTGAATGTGCGTGAACTGGAGTTTGATACACATATGGAGCTGGACGACGAGGGTCGGCCGATGATGGGACGAGCGGAGTTAGACCCTGATGCGGCACTAGAGGAAGATGCCGAATTGAATAAGCAGCTTGGTCTGACGGATGAAGAAGACCGACGTGTTCACGAGTTGAAGGACCCGCTGAAGAAGGAGATTTATGAGATTGAGCGCCAGATTTTGGGGAAGTTGGGCGTCCAGTTTGATTGGAAGTCACAGAAAGACGTGTTCAATCGCACGAAGGCGGTGATTGAGAATGAGAAGTTCATGAAAACGGAGGAATCATACAAGGCGCTTATTAAGAAAAAGAAGAAGGAGGACCCCAAGTTCACTGCGATTAGTTATGAGGGGTATCGTGCTACTCGTATGATTCAGTACACGGCGGCGTTCATTATTTTTGAGATGCAGAGCCACATACCCAACTACTATCCCATGTATACGGAGCCAGGATGTACAGCTGGGTTTGACGGCTATCCTCTAGACGAAGTGTCAGAAGAACCGACATCCGAAAATGTTGGGCTGTTTATTCCCTACATGGCATGTGTTCTGACATCTCTTCTTCGTGAGCGATTCCCATGGAATGTGACTGAATGGGTCACGATGTACCGAAGTACAAAAGACCGGACCACCGCACTCACGGAGAGTCTGATTAAGGGTGTGAAGAACATCTTGGGTGAAAATGGTGTGGAAAATAAGCTACAGAAGAAGCGTGATTACATTGAAAAGACTTTTGGGCGTCGCACTATAGGAGAACGTCCTTCTGAGTCGGTACCGGACCACTTTTTGCCGGCGATGATGTTCAAGGAGGACCAGGCGTTGGCGGCGGTAGAGAATCCGCAGCAGACGGCGGTGGTGGTACGGAACAATGCGAATCGTCGCACCTATAATGCTTCTGCGGCCTATATCCAGTCGGTCGGCTGGATTCACAGTGCGCATGCGCAAGCGCGGGCCTCGGTCTTGAAGGATGTGGGGCCACGGGCGGAGACTGGGTCGTGTTTTGGTACGTATGAGATTCCAGGTGCGTATGCACTGGCACATGCCGAGGACTATCCAGCGCTGCCACCGCGAATTTTCCCGTCGCCTGTTTATAAGGTTCGTTCCATTCTGGGAGTGACCTATCAGGCGCGAGAAATCCTGGATGTGGACATTCGTCTGGACATGAAATATGCCTGGCAGGTCTACATGAAGATTTGTTATCAGGGCGACCGCAAGGGGCTGCCCCATGAGCTGTCCTGGCATATCCAGGCGCAAGGTGATCAGCCGCAGGGTCAGGCCCAGCCGCAAGCTAACCAGACCCAGAAGCAGCACGCACATAAATGCGATTGGTGTGGCCTGATTATCCCAGTAGAATATATTTATCAAGACATTGATGCCAAAGGAGTCCCCCAACTTGACATACCCACTGTAAAGCAGGCGCTGATTAACCAGGGGATCGCCGTGGATTCCGAGGAGAATTTCATTGAGCTCCTGACGACGGCCCATAAGAAGACCATCTTCACACCCTATAGTGCAAAACGTACGGCGCGTTCCGCGGTCTTTGATGCCTTGCCTGCTCTGACTCCACCACCATTTAATTATATGGAAGTGGAGGCTGGCGCTAGCGCAGCCGCTGGCGCTGATGCTGATGAAGAGCCCTCTCGTTTACGTTGGTCGGATTTAATGGGCTCAGTAAAGACAGTTGTTGAGTCCAACAGTGCCCGTACTGAACTGGATTTCCTACAACAAATTAGTCAGTTTGCGACCCAGGCGGATAAGCTCCGAGATGAAGTCTATGAATATTTCAGAAATCGTGTACATGACAAGTGGAATCGCCAGACACTATTTGAAGTATTTGAAAACCGTCTCTTAAAACTTGGTGGTGAAGAAGATGGTACATCAAAACATAAGAACCGTATGTCCACCGCCTTAGAAAATATTCGCACATATTATCTTCTTCCACTTCAATCCATCCGCAATGGATTTGACGGCGTGAAAATGATTATGGCGCATAAGAAAGAACATTTGAATTTTAATGATGTTAATGAAAAACTGCTTGCCGGCCTAGAAAATAAGAAATTATGGAAGGCGCATGTATCTATGGATACACTTACGAGTGCCGACTTCCAGCCAATTCTTGACTCATACCTGGCGCGTCTTTCAGCCTATCTTCGCCTCGGTCTAGAGCTGAATGAGAGCCGTGTGCCGTTCCGTGAAACATTTATGAAGCCGCTCCTGAAGATTCTCTTTTACGGACCCATGTACGAGCTACTTAAAGAAGCCCGTGGCGACCAGCGTATTCAGTTCATGAATGCACTCATAAGTCTGACCCGAATTTTCACTATAGAGAATCAGGTTTATAACTTATCACAGATTCGTGAAAGTAAGGCAAAGCTGAAGGAACAAGAGCAACAATCCTTCATTGATATTTTTGACCGTCTGACAGATGAACAAAAGCGGCTTGAAAAGATGTGTAAGAATCTGGGGATTAAGAGCTCAATTAGTGGGAAGGACTGGTCCGTTGGTGGTACAAAGGCGGTATATTCTTATGACCCGTCCTTCTGGGGTGTACAACAGCGCGAATTCGGTCGCAATGAGATGGATTATGGAGACAGCGGTGGCTACAATGTTACACAGCATGGGGAGGATGAGTAAAGAGTGGGGAGGATGACTAAACGAATAAGTAAGGGAATTTTCCTATAGATACACTATAGGGATTGGACTCGGCGATTCAATCATGATATTCTTATACGCGGGTCTACTTTATTTAGCGGCAATTGCGGTTGTGCTACTTCTGAAGCCGGCCTTTATGTTTCGGCCCGATGGCACCTGGAAGGAGTTTGGGATTGGGCGGAACGCGAAGAACTACACGCCGCTGCCTCTGTGGCTGTATTCCATTGTGGCTGCGCTCGTGAGTTATTTTGTGGTCCTCTTGATTTCACAGGTGTTTGGCTCAGCTAGATCAGGCCCTAACGCTAACCGCCGCAACATGATTAATATTGATGAAGAACTTATTACAAACATTTCACCTAAGGACGTCAGTCCCGAATTGACACCTGGGTATTATGTCCTGAATAAAGCGGCTTCACGCGCGGCAGGTATACCGAAGTACGTGTATATTGGCAAAGAGGCTCCATAAAAATATATAAAGAATCAAAAACTATTATTGAGAGAATGGAAACAAAAATGGATACTGTTTCTTGGTTAAATGAATCTTTGATTCGTATGAACGACAATACTATAATTCATCGTGTTGGAAGACAGTGGGAACAAGTTGCTGGTTTTTCTAGAGTGGGTTGTATTTTTGGAATTTATAAGGATACGAATGGATATTGTGCTCATGCTGGAGATGAATGGAATGAAAATGAAGAACCATTATTTGGATATTATGATATCAATTTATCCTGGGACGAGCTTATCTCAATGATTGCGAATAAGTACGATAGTCTTCGTAAGCATTAACAAATAATTACTTTCAAGAAAAATAGAAACAATTCCTATAGTGCTACACTATAGGAATTATTGATTGGAGGTTTTGAGGTTTGAGGTTTGACAATTTAGGCAGGGCACATACTACTGAAACCGCCGCTGAGCATTTGGCCGAAGAGGCCGGCCCAGAACATGTAGTATGCGTTGGTGTATGAGACGACCTCACGTTCGCCGACTTTATGAACGGAGTCAGGGAGGGCATTTTCCACGGCGGTACGGAAGAACGGCATGTAGCTGACACCGAGAAAGAAGACCATGAGACCAGGAATCCAGCCACTGTTTTTGAGGATATGTTCGTAATTGAGTTTCTCACAAGAGCTGGCCTGTATAATGGCATTGCCGGCGAAGTTCAAGAGTGTACCCCATAATAAGAAAGTGAACCAGAAGACATAAGGCCGACCGAAAAATGACGAGCAACCAAGAGTAGTGTTATAAATAAGTATGTATAACGCGAGTAAGAGTGCCCAGACAACGGATACACCCGCAATTGAACCGGCACTGGCCATAATTCCTATAGTGTGAAAGCGAAGAATGTTTTGTCGGAAAAAAACGAGAGGTCTAAGCAGATGGCCGACATACAGTGGGAAACATTGAATATAGATGACAATGAAAATCCGACGGATATCCTGGAGCCTGTAGTGGAGACTCAAGCGCCAGTTCCTCCTCCAGCGATAAATGCGAGGGTTGGGGTGCCACAGGTTGTGCCGCCACCGCCACCGCCTCCTCCTCAGCTTGCACCCCCATTAACACAACGACGACTTGTTGCGCCTCCCCCACCTCCTCCTTCAGAGCCGAGACGACTTCTTGCGCCTCGTCAGCTTGCGCCTCGTCAGCTTGCGCCTCCCCCGCCTCCTCCTTCGGAACCAAGACGACCAATGCCACGTCTAAATATGAGTCGCAGACAAGGAACCTCCCAACAAAGAACAGCTGCTCCACGACGAACCCGAAGAAGTATTAAGTATGCAAAAGAGGAAGATCTTCCTGTTGCAACCGATGTTGAAGAGTGGATTCAATATCGTATTGAACAGCCACTTCGGTATAGTGTTGCGAGCGACGGGAGTTATCAGGCAAGTCCTGTAGATATTACTGGTAAAGCAACGGGCCGTAATAAAATACAACCGGCACCCTTTTATCGTGCATCCAAGGAACAAATCAATGCGGCATACATCAATGACCGATCGGACTCAAAATTGGTTGAAGCAGATAATCTTTATAAAGAAGCACGGGAAAACCTAATGCAGCACTATAGGGAATATCAGGTGGCAGCGGCCGACCCGCGCATTAACCCGCAAGAGAAGTTGGCTCTGCGGCATCAAGTGATTCAGGATAACAAGGATGTCGCACTAGCGGAGAAGGCACGGAATCGTGCATACCGGCGGAATTGTCGCGTGGAAACATATAGTGGGACCATGCGACCTCTTTTATTTCAGATGTTGCCTGATGAGGCGGTAGATAAAGAAAAAGCTTTTCTTAATGATGTACATATATGTTTCCGTGGGAATTTCCCATGGCAGCATTTCTATACGGACTCACTGCCCGCGGTGGTGGTAGTAGAAGCACCTGTAGAAACCGCGGGGCAAGCGCAAGCGCAACAGCAAGGCGGTAGTGCAACTCATGAATACACTGCGGAGCAGAAACAAATTATTGCGCGCAAGAAGATTGCCGAGTGGCGTAGCAGTCGGCGTGCGGTCCGTTTCTAAGAAGGCAGGACCCTCAAACCTGCGGCCCTCAGACCTGCGGCATTAAACCTGCGGCCCTCAAACCTGCGGCTCTCAGACCTGGTAAGGGTAGTTCTTTAGGCCCTCCTTCTTCGCCAGCTCGCCCTCGCAGTCCACCATTTCCGCGCTGAACTTGAAGCAGCGACCGTTTTTATCCTTGAACACATCCTCGTCCAGAGAATTAGGATGTGGCCAACGTGGGACCTTATCCACGGGCAGTTTGACATGGAATGTGAGTGCCAGTATGCCGACGCCTACGCCGACGAGAAAAGGCAGCAACATAAAATGGTCTCCAAACATGGGATCTAGAATTCCTATAGTGGAAAGCCGAAAAAATGCCTCATGGTCTAGCAGAGTGGTAAGCACTATAGGAAATGATGGGTATGAACTTTGATTTACGGGCATTTATGCGCAGCCGTCGCTTCAACATCGTCTTTTCATTTATCCTGGGACTCTTTCTTGTACTCCTGTTTAGTCCCGTATGTCGTGGCGGGGCATGTTATACATACCGTCCCCCGCCGGTGGCCGAGGTATGTAGCGGCGTCTACCGGCTGACAGACAAGTGCTACAAGTTCCGAACCGAAGATGTCCCATGTCCTCCATCAGGTGTGATTGAGCCGTACACTGGTGTGTAAACATGAGCGCGTAAACCCTATAATGAAAACCCTTGAACTTCCATTATAGAGAATATTATGGATCAGCCAGGCACAGGCCCGATGATGGGAACGCCAATTGATAAGCTGGATTCTTCCCCTATGAATTCCTCGGATGGCGATCTTGTTGCTTCCATTTTCAATGACATGCAGAAGCCTGGGCCGATGTCCAATCCTGTAATGTCCCAGACCACAGGTATGAACATGGGTGCACCCATGCCGCCGGCGGGTGCTCGTGCGCCGATGGTCATAAACAATCAGGGCCAGCAAGTACCACATATGCCTGACCCAATGGTCGCGACGGCACATATGATTGGAAGTTCGCACCCGACGCAGGCCGACTTTCAGCGTATGATGATGGCCTCCAATTCCTATGGTGCGCCTCCTGTTGACTATGGGCAAGGAGCCTACGGACCCGCAGGGCACGCTGGCCCTGTGATTCACACGGACGGTCCGAAGAAGAACTGGAATGCCATTTGGGTGGATGAACTCCGTCAGCCGTTCATTGTAATGATTATTCTGTTTGTAATTACTCTTCCCTGGTTCCATCTTCTCACAAGTCATTATGCTCCTCAGCTCCTGAAGCCGACCGGCGAGTTCACTACAGTGGGGCTTCTTGTTCGCGCGGCACTAGGAGGGACACTCTTCTGGTTCCTGCAACGGATTGTGGCACCGCTTATTGTAATCTAGAGTATCAATTCTATATTTTAGACCCAAAGAAGAAAATATGGAAGAAACTATAGGAATGGTCTCGTTCATCAAAGAAACAAAAACCATGGTGTCGCTTACATGGCTCATTCTGGCCTTTTATGGTCTCTATGCCCTCTTCGGCATTGGGTTCAACGGCCTTCTCTTCAGCATGGCCGTTGGCCTCATTGCCTATAGTGTAGTGGATAGTATGCTCATTGTCGCCGCCTCCGTGATTCTTTCAGGGATTCTCTGGCGCACGGTGATTGCCCCACGTGTAGTGGATGCTTTTGCCGATGTCGTGGTGAGCAAACTCCCTGATGGCCAGGAGGCGTACCCGCGAAGTGCTGTGGCCCAGATTGTGAAGCGCGTCACTGGTTTCGGCCAAGATAGTGTACAGGGTGTGGGCTCCAAGATGACGGAAGGATTCGCGGATGTGAACTCCCTGGATCAGGGCCGACCCGATGCTGGTAGTGTAGCGGCGGATAAGACTGCCGCCGTTTCTACAGGTAGTTCTACACAGGCCTCCACTACTACTGCGACGGCGTCTACTACTCTTGCCGAAGCCGCGCCATCCAAGGAGGCTGCAAAGGAGGCCACCGCTGCCGCCCAGGATGCCCCTAAGGCCGAGTCAGCAATTCCCACTATAGGGATGCAATCTGGCAAACCGGATGAAAAGAAGCGGGACGGTTTTCATGTGGACGCGGCGTCCACTCTTATGAATGCGCTCAATACTCTGGACCCGAAGACGATTGAGAACATGACCGCGGATACTCGCAACTTGCTGGAGACACAGAAGTCGCTGATGGGGATGCTTCAGTCAATGAAGCCGCTCCTGTCCGATTCGCAGGATATGATGGCGACATTCAATTCCATGTTTGGATCAGGAACGGCAGCCGCAGGCCCAGCCGTTGGAGGTCAAAAGAAGTAACTCTTAGACTAGTGAACATTCAACAGTGAAAATGGGGGAGGGCGTCAGTAATAAATCCATTATAACATCATAGTAATAATTCCTATAGTGAAAGCATTATAGGAATTATGAATCCTAGGTAGGAATGGTCGGTATTCTAGACATATTTAAAAAACGCAAGTCCGACTTTCGGCACGTGTATGAAGAAGCGCAGTCCTTCTATCATAAAAAGAATATAAAAGAATTACATTCATTATTGAAGGCCTTAAAAGATAAATATGATGGTCATGTTTTAATAAAGAAGGATGAATGTAAATTTGAATATGTAAAAACCGTAATTCGTATGTACATTTGCGCGATTTTACGACCACAGGACCCGTCCAAGTATAACAAGAAAATACACGAGCTATATACCCATGTATCCGAACATTGTATGTTTAACACGGAATTAACAAAAGAAATATATACTGAAATGCGTCGTATTGTATCTACAAATGGTGGGCGACGTGTTGCGAAGACACGACATGGTCGTAGTCGTAGTCGTGGGTATGGTCGTAAGCACACTCGACGATGCCGCAACTAAAATAAATCAGATAGACAGTCCTATAGTGTAATACAAAAGGCAGTACACTATAGTAGATATCATGAAGAAATTACGTATATCAGGCTCAACCGCTGGGTCAGCAGGCGGAGCAAGTCCTTCAGTCGGCCTTCTTCTCTTTTTCGTTGTTCTCATTTTGGCCATAATGGCGGCCCTTATATATATCCGTACACGGAGCACTATACAGGTTGCTCCTACATCTTATTATTCATCGGCCTATGATGCTCTTAAGCCCCAACCCGTTCATATTACAAATGTGATTCGTAGCCAAGGAGGGGACGGTCGTTATTCCATGGCTCCCGAGGCAGCACGTTCATGGGGCGCGCCACCAGACATTCGCGGGGCATTTATACCACCAGGTGCTGTGCCAATCAATGTGGCGACACATGGGATTCCAGAGGCGTACCAGCAAATGGGCATTATAGAGATTGGGAAGGATCTGCTTCCCTTGTATGGTCGCCGCAATGGCCGTGGGACCGACATCTATAATTATTACACACGGACAGACACCTATAATCCTGTCCAGGTACCGGTCAGTTTCGGTCGTCGTGATTGCACTGAGGACATGGGATGTAAGGAAGTGAGTGATGGAGACATGGTGAAGGTTTATGGCAAAGGTGAAGGGCGAGTCAAACTATATGCAATTGATGCCCCGCGGTATATACCTGGTATTGTTTAGGAGCTGTGCTGACCGCGGTACCTGGTGTAGTTTAAATCCTTATGTAAATCAGAGTTAGACATATCATGTCTAAAATTAACACTATAGGAGATGGTTTTCGGTCGCGCGCGAGTCTAGATTCGTGTTCGGTGGAAGGTCTCCGTGGATTCCCAGTAAAACTTTCCTATAGTGATTTCAATAATGCTTCCGAGGAGCCGAGTTTCCAGTTTCGGCCGCTCTTTCAGGCGCGGCCTGTATGGAGCTACAACTCCGCGCGCGGCTCGTTTGACAATGGCGCATATGCCCAGTCCACATTTTACATGCAGGGCAAGACATACAATGTCGCGGCGGTCCGTGTTGCCAATCGCGGGACACATTGGGTCGATGTCCAGATTCCTGAACTACAAGTGTGGGGACAGAATGCCGAGGGGTCATATGCCGTTATTTGTATTCCAATTATTCGCGGATCGCCGAACATGGAGGGGTTCAATCTTGAACGGATGTTCAAGGGGGACGGCGCCGTGGACCTCTTGAATGTTTTTCCGAAGGGAGACAATGTGAATCAGTATTTCTATGTTTCATGTAATCCGTATGTGACGGTGGACAAAGCATACAAACCCGTTTCCTATGGTTCAACTAATGTCAATGTCATTTTCTTTGCCCGTTGGATTGCACTAGAGGAGGATGTATATAAGAAGTATGTGGAAAATAGTATACGACCGGCTGGTATTCCTATAGAGCTTGTACCAAAGGATACTGTCTATAGTGAATACATGGAGACGGATACGGCACGGACTGTGAAGATTACGAAAGTATTTGATACCACGGCGGAATTGAAGAAACGGACTGTGTATAAGAAAGTGGGATTTGGTTCAGATGAAAGTTGTAAAAAAACGGACGTCAAAGTTTTTGAAGTGAGTGAGGAGTCTTTGAAAGATGGGGCCTATGTTGCGGATATGAATAAGGCGGAAGACCTGGGGGCTTTCCTGGAAGAGCGGCGGAAGGAAGAAGAGAAAAAACGGCAGGGACTTTCACCTGTTATTCCGAAAGAACCGGCTATTACACCTGGCGGGTTGGCTCGCACTATAGGAGTGTTTCTTGGTGTGCTGGCGCTGATTCTTATTGGTGGATTCATTTGGAAATGGTATCGCCGGCCGCTTGTGGAGATGTATCCTCTAGCGGTAGCGCCAGTGTCAGCGCCAGCGGTAGCGTCGGTGTCAGCGGTAGCACCTGGACCAGCTGTAGCGCCTGGCCCAGCTGTAGCGCCTGGCCCAGCTGTAGCGCCTGGACCCGTCTCCAGTGTATAGAATAAAAACGTGTCTGGTAGATAGGTATGGACAACAATATGTTTCCATTAATCATAATAATGGTTATTTCTCTGGTGCTGACATATGTTCTCATCCGAATTAATTCCATGTGTGGGAAAACAAAAACAGAGTCATTCGTTGGTTCTATTGATGCACCAAACACATGCCCCGCAGGGACGACTCAATATTATGATGTGAAAGACAACATTCTATGTTGCGACGGCCAGGTGGTTGGAAATGAATGTATGGCCACATCGGTATGTCGTATTTCGCCCATGACCGATCCTAATGCTCCGCCGTATTGTTCAGACTACATTGCTTCCAAGAGTTTTGATCTGAATAATTCCCAGATTCAAAACCCGGATACTGGGCTATGTTTGGCAAAACATAAAGTCTGGGGTGTTGCTGTTGGTGAGAAATGCGATGGTTCTAAGGTCTGGAAAAAGAATGCGCTTGGGCAAATTGTGTATGGACCGACTGGGGAATGTTTAGCACGAAAGGAAGAAATTATTGGACCAGTATACGCTCTTGGCACATGTAGCCCAGTTCCAGAACAGACTTTCACATACGATTATAAGAAAAATACCCTCAAGTCAAATGTGAAAGGAGCAAAGGATGTATATATACAAGAACTATATTTTGATAACAAAACGAAAATATTACTTGAAAAAATGACAAAGGAAGAGTACAAGAAATTCTTAGAAGGAAAAAATTATAAAGTAAAAGAAACTGAAATTGATTACATTTACAAAGAATTTTATTCTGATGTACAGAAGCCAGGGCGTGATACCCTTCTTTCACTCCAACCAAATGTTACTGAACTTGTAGCAAAGGTTGGTGAACTTTTTGGAAAGAAGGCCTAAGTTGTGGATTATAAGTAATTCCTATAGTGTCGCACTATAGGAATTAATTTTGGGGGGATGTTGATGTTGAATGTGAAAACGGATGTTAGCAAAAAATTTTTTGAAATTGAATTTTTGGATGTCTTCGAAAAATTTCCAGACGATGTCCTCGATGCCGATGTAGGCGCATGTCTGGAAAAAGTTTTCGAGAATGTTTAAATTTACATTTTTAAAAAATTTTTTCAGGAACATCGCTTCGAAGAAAATCTGTAGATGACATACATTCGAAAAGTTTTGGAAACATTGGTTTGAAAATTTTGGCAACATCGGTTTTCACATCCAACATCCAACATCCTAAATAATAATCCCTATAGTGCTGCACTATAGGGATTACTTCTTATATTTATTTATTATTTTATGAATCAACTCGCTTATGCTGAGGCGCTTATGCTGATCCATAGCCCTTATCCGCATCATCGTACGCCATACGGTCGCCGCGCATCGCATATTCGTGTGCAAAGAGATCCTTTTCCACTGCAGCGGACCCACTCACTGGCGCAGTAGGAAGGATGACCTTATGGTCAATAGTGGGTGCCACGGCCTTGAACTCGTCCGAGCCACTGTCTACACCAGGGGCGAAAGGGTGGACTTCCATTGCAGGGGTGTCGTAGGTCGGCTGAATGGGAGCAGTTGGCGGGGCCTTCAGGACTTCCAGAGCAGGACTCACAGTATCAATCTTGAACAGCTTCTCGTCGTGTGAGGTGTAGCCGGCGGCGAGCTTGTACTTATTCCGTTGGATAAACACGAGACCGACAACAAGAAGTGCCATAATACCGAGCATGGGACTGTCCATAGAATAAATCAGGATGAGGAGAATGAGAACCGCGCGTACAACGACGTTATCGGTCAGGGCCAAAAGACCCGCCGGTGCAAATGGCACAAGGAGGAAGAGGAGCGCAAAGGCGAGAAAAGTTTTCATATTACGAGTCATATTCATTTTGAATGAGGACACACCCAATTTCTATTTGTGAGTCCCATAAAAATTGACAGTTGCGCTCCCACGAATCATACCCTATAGTGAAAATCCTAGAACGCATATTTTGGAATATTCCCTTCAACCTACACTATAGGAAATGTCTACCGCATCGGCACAGGCGAAGCGTCTTTTAACAAGCAAGGGATATGCTATTCCTAAGATGTGTCTATCAACTGACGAGGAAGAACGGATTCAGAAAGAGCTAACGATGACGCCACGGGTTAACACAAAATTTGTAGGAGCAAAAGCGGCATCCTTTCCCATTTACTTTGAAAGTTCCACGCGCTATTACCTGCCTCGGCACTGGGCGCGGAAATATTATGGTCGTGAAGAGGGCACGACTTTACCGGAAGGCGTCCCGTTGCCGGCATCGGCTGCCTTTACAGGGAAACCCTTTGACTATCAGGAGGCGATTATCCAGAGCTTCTTTGACGCCGGCGGGGAGGGTCTCGTCTGTGTTCCTTGTGGAAAGGGAAAGACCTTTATGGCACTCGCCATTGCCGCGCGTGTCGGCCGTCGCTTCTTGGTGGTCGTGGACAAGGAGTTCTTCTTAGAGCAGTGGCGGGCGGAAATGGGTCGGTTCTTTCCAGGCCTGCGCGTGGGAATCCTACAGGGAGACCGATGCGAGACGGACGCGGCGCGCTGGGATTGCACTATAGTAATGATTCAGACACTGGTCCAACGGCCGTTCCCAACAGAGACATTCGCCGGCTATGGACTTGCCATCTTTGACGAGTGTCATCACCTTGGCGCGGCCCAGTTTTCGCAGAGTCTCGCCAAGATTCAGATGCGGTACATGCTCGGTCTCTCGGCCACGCCAGAGCGGGAGGATGGTATGGAGGACGTGTTCCATCATCACATTGGCCCACCGGTCTACCGTGAACGGACACGCGAACAGGACGACGGTGTTCAGGTCCGTGTCATCCAATACCGCACAACGGACACATCCTATAGTGAAGAACCGACGGACTGGCGTGGGGAAGTTGTCATGGCGAAGCTCCTGGGACAGGTGGTGGAACACGATGAGCGGACCCAGATGGTGGCCGAGGTCGTGCGACGAATTAAACGGGAGAACAGTGCCTACAATATTTTGATTCTGAGTGAACGGAAAGTCATGTTGGAACGTCTGGAACAACTCCTGGGGGGACTCAAGGGCAGCACTGTAGGATGGTATGTTGGAGGGATGAAGGATAAGGACCGAGAGAAGACGGCGGCCGAGGCGGACATTATCCTGGGGACCTACAGTATGGCGCAGGAGGGGCTGAATATTCCCAAGTTGTCATGTTGTATATTGGCGAGTCCGCGGAAGCGGGTGGAACAGAGTGTGGGGCGTATCCTGCGACAGAAGAAGGAAGAGCGGAAGTGTGCTCCGCTCATTGTGGATGTGGTGGATATGCACGGTCTTTATCAGGGCCAATACAGAAAACGGGCGAAACTCTATAAGGAATGTGGCTATCGTATGTACACACAGGACTATGAAGCGGGGGAGTTCAGTGAGCTGCGTGAGGTGAAGGCACGGGCTTCGCGGAAAGCGGGCGCTAAAACGGATGCCAAAGGCAAAGCTTCCGCGGAAACGGATAGCGACTCAGAAGTAGAAAAGAAGCGAGGCCCCCAGATTGCCGATGACAGTGACGAGGAGTAAGTATACAACAATCTAAAGAAAATCGTAGTTTGCACTATAGAGAATATTAGGTAAAATGTCGTGGGAAAAGTGTGATCGTGAATCTTTTTTTCCTTCTTTTGAAGCGGGTGGGGGTCAAATTACATTAGAACAGCCGATCGGTCAAGCGATCCGAGATCTTGTTGCTCTTCCAACGGTTCGTTCCATTCTTGAAATTGGGACATGGACTGGCCACGGGAGCACAAAGTGTATTGTAGAAGGCCTAAAGAAAAAGCCTATAGATTCCTATATTTTTTATTCACTGGAGGCAAATACCGAGAAATGCGAACTTGCACGTGGACTTTATAAGGATGTGCCGAATGTTCATATTCTTGATGAAGTTATTCTAAATGGGCGACAGCCGGATGAATATAATATTTTTCCGGAACTTTTATTTAATCCTACATTCCAACATTGGCATGATGTGGATATTCAGAACATGGTTGGGAAGAAACTTTTTCTAGAACGGCCAGAATTGCCTGCGATCTTTGACATTGTTCTTTTGGACGGTGGTGAGTTTACGACCTGGTATGAATATGTTGCCCTACGTGATCGTTGTCGTATTCTGATTCTGGATGATACGAATGTATCTAAATGTGCGCGCATTGTTCAGGAAATTAAAAATCAGCCAGAAAAATGGCAGATTCTTTTTGAGGGAAAGGAACGAAATGGAAACTTAATTGCCATACGAAAAGATATGTAGAAGACCAAAGAACATAAATATGTATTTATAATATAAATATATATTTTCTATAGTGTATTTCCTTGTAGAGCGGCCTTATAGTTTTTCATGAAGTGGTCCTCCACCGAACCGAAGAAGGATTCCATACATGAGGCCGCGCCGGCGCCGATTTTCTTTTCGCCTTTGACATGCGAGAAGAAGAGTTTCGGTACGCGTGTAATAATATCACATCCATTTACATAGCGTTCACATACATCAACATTGTCATTGAAGTAGCGAACAAAGTCGCGATTGCCGACGCGGGGGGAGCCGAAAGTGAAACATGATACATGGATTTTCTCGCCAAAATGGGCCTTCGCACATGCCGCGGCAAGGGTACTTAAAGCACCACCAAGCGAATGGCCGACGCAAATGACTTTTTTGGAAGCATGGCCGCCGTGAGTCCAGAGGTGGCTGTAAAGAGTCGCCATTATCGTGTATTTAATGGTGTTATATTGATTTAAGAATCCACTGTGGACTTTGATATTTTTATAGGCATTAGTGTCAACATTATTACAATAAATCAGGTCCTGGAACTTTTCTTTCCAGATGGAAATATCCACAACGGCATCCGAAACCGATTCAGTTCCGCGACATGCGAAAATGATTTGGTCTTCCAAAATGAGTGTATAGAGTTGGGCGTCAGATTGTCCGTCTCCTTTCCGCCGAGCATCAAAGAAAAAGGCATGTTTAATACCAGATACATCCGCCTCAAAAATTCGTTTAATCATTTCCTCCTCGGACTGCGCTCCACACGCACACACTTGTGGAGTGCGATATGCAAGTTCCGCAATACGAGCGTAGTTCATTCTATTTACTTTGTAAGAATAATCCCTATAGTGTAGCACTATAGGGATTAGTTATTAGTTTTATTTAGTGTTTGCGATGGGTACGCTTCTTGGACTTGCGAACCTTGCGAGTCTTACGTTTCCCTGAGCGCTTTCCACCTTTTTGGGCTGGGGGCTGAATGCAAGGACCAGAAACAACGGCCTTGCTGGCATCATACCCCTTATAGATTTCATATGGGGGTTGGCCTGCATTATTGCCACCTGTGGGCGGCACAACTTCAAAACCGGCCTTGGGTGCCTCATACATTGGGTTGGCTGCACTATAGGGAGCAGTGAGAGTGAGGGGGGATGTTGGGTTCATGGGAGGGGCGAAGGCACTGGCGAGGTCTGAGGCACCACCACGCATTTTGCGGTGGGTACGACGCTTACGTTGAGTTGAGCGCTTCGCTGAGCGCTTGCCACGGCGCCCGCCCCAGAACTGATACCAAGGCTTGGCGGCGGCGGCCATAGGGAGGGCCGATGCGGCAGAGGAAGGACCGACGGCGCCACTTTCACAGCCGAGGGCACGCTGGTTGGCAATTGGGTTCACACCGCCGACGATTTCAAAGTCGGTGCGCGAGTAGCCAATACCACCACCGCCACCTGCCTGCTTGCGAGTAGAGCGCTTACCCTTGCGACCAGAACGTTTCCCACCCCAGAACTTCAGGAAGCCGAGAGGACCTGAAGAGGCGGCAGTAGCAGCCGGTGCAAAACCGGGAAGCCCACCTGCAGAGACATTAATAGATGGTGCCTTGTAACCACAATCACTAAAGACCTTGTTGACCTGGCCGTAGTTATTCACACCGGCGATCTTGGAGCCATCAAAGGTCCACTGGTTGGTAAGGACACCGCCCAGTTGGTTGCTCTTGCGCCCATTACGGGCACAACGATTTTTACGTAGCTTACGGGAAAGCTTGACCATTCTAATTACAGGGGATGTAAAAAACATTTCCTATAATGCATTCCTTGAGTTTACACTATAGGAGTTGATTGATGATGGTTGGTTAGTGGTTGGATTTAGTCTTTTAGAGACAACACTTCCCACTTCTTGAATGGCTCATACCATGCGACTTGTACGCGCACGGACTCCTTTGTCTTGAGTTTCTCGCGCAGCTCCAGAGAAATGAAGAGGGAACGCACCGCGGCCACGCCGTAGTCGGAACCGGCTGGACCTTGGAGAATGTAGCTGTCAGGAAGAGGATTCTTTGTATCCAGACGGAGAGTACATTCCGTAATGCCCTCTTTGG
>JACCDX011432736.1_pt1 | contig 23141 bp, 21 predicted proteins | sample 7449681 | NCBI WGS metagenome assembly JACCDX01 (sample SAMN15323450, study PRJNA562643) | freshwater metagenome | isolation source: river surface water | place: USA:Blue River Watershed | collected 2017-08-18
AAACAAGTGTGTAACCAAGGGCGATCAACGCATAGATCAAGCCGTTACGTAATCCGGAGATAGCAACCTGTGCAAATTGGTCCGGTGCCTTAATTAAGTTGGCCAGCATCCATACAGCTGCTAATGCGCTGATAGATATCGCGCCGATTCTTTCAACTCTTTGTTGGCGGATCTGACCAGGAGTGCCGCTAAATTTCTTTGCCTCAACTACTTTGGCCAAGGTAACTCCTTACTTTCTACTATCCCCTAAATTCTAAGGGTCCAACCTCGAAAAGCTTATGCCGAAAGATACAACAGTAATGCCTATCTAGGTAATAGATCTCCGACTGTATTAACTAAGAGTTTGGGTGGCCCACCTAATGGCGGGCCACCCAAATCTATACCTTATATAACTGGTATTACTTAACTGTTATCTTCTTTACGAAGGTCTCAGCTTTGTCCTTAACGATCAGAATTGTGATGTCCTTTGACAAGATATCACCGTTCTTATCGAACTTAAGGGCGGTTCCTACAACAGACTTGTTTGCAGGAATGTTTACTGTCTTCATCTTCTCGAAGATGTCCTTACGTGTTCCGTTTGAGCGAGAGATTGCATCAAGGATTACTTGAGCAGCTGCTGCACCATAAACAGAGAATGAGCTTGTTGGAGCCTCACCGTAAGTTAGAAGGTATTCATCCTGGAATTGTTCTGCTACTCCACCCTTAGGGAACTGATCAATTGAAAGACCAGTAAATGAAAGGTAGGCACCAGCTGCTTCTGGCAGAGCCAAGAAGTCTGGGTATCCAGTGAAGCCGTCTGGCATCATGAATTTAACAGCGGTGTTAGATCCAAGGTACTTAACCTTGTCCTTAACTAATTGTCCACCGTTTAGATCAAAGATTCCGCCAACATAAACCATGTCAGGTGAAAGTGCCTTGATCTTTGTGAATAGTGCTTCGTAATTTGTGGCCTTGTCATCCCAGCCTTCACCAGCATCGCCAGTTGATAGAACTGTTAGTCCTAGCTTCTTAGCATTTGTTGTGAATGACTTTGCAACACCTTGTCCGTATGTTTGACGATCGTTAAGAACGTAAACCTTCTTAACACCTTGTTCTTTAGCGAACTGTGCAGCTGCTGCACCTTGGTTATCATCAGTTGTTACAACACGGTAGTAGTTGCGCTTTCCTGTTGGATAATACTTGCCAGGCTCGCCTGGATCCCATGCCTTTGTAAGACCTGGGTTTGTGTTTGCGTTAGATACCATCACCATTGGACCACGAGGATCTTGGTTCAAGATTGGCACAATAATTTTTGCGCAACCTGAGTTATATGTACCCATTACCGCAACTTCGTCACGAGCTGCAACGTGTGCTTGTGCGTTCTTTGCGCATTGAGCATCATCCCATGAGCCTTTAGCGGCTGTTGAGTTGTCATACTCGCGGAACTTGATTGTGAACTTACCAGCTTTGTTATTGCGTTGCTTTAATAGCAACTTGATAGCTTTGTTTGTTGATGCGCTCTGATCAGCAGATCCACCTTGTTTTGGAAGATCTGAAGAAATATACAGAGTTGTGGCAGCAGATGATGAGCTTGATACTAGTGTCAAGCTAACAGCTGCAGCTGCAATAGCAACAATCGCTACCTTTGCAGGATTTTTCTTCATTAAGAGGTATACCTTTCCTAGGTTTTCGACACCACAGACTTATGTCCATAATGTTGTTGGGCAAGGGTAGAGGTTTGGGGTGATTTTGACTAGTTGGTTTTTGCTGTGAATCTCATTATCTGGGCTTAAAAATTGCCATTTAGGTTTGATATTTCACGCGTAAATAACAGTTTTGTTATTCGCTATCTAGGCAAGCTCTAGGAGTTCTCACAACCTACCGGCGCGTACAGGTGAGCCAACTTTTCCAAAGTAGAGCAGGGCCAACATCATCACCGATGCAAAAAGTAACGCAGCAGTTATCGAGGTTAACTCAACTAACCAAGCCAAAATAGTTTTTGAAATGAAGATTATAAAAGTATTAACAAAACTTAATTGCGCAACTGCAATTGCATTTCTGCCATTTGAAAGCCGGCCAGCAATAGAGAAAAAGATTGGCGCAAGGGCGGAGGAACCTAAACCTGCTAAGAAAAATCCAAGAAAGGCAATTAGATAAGCAATTGTTTTATTGCTATCAACTAAAAGGGCAGAAAGTAGGATCATGGAGATAAATCCAGCACCCCCTACTGCACCCCCTGCTTTAATCCAAAATCTTTCTGATTGATGATTTAAAGCCCAGCCAATTGAAAATCTGCCAATGATTAAACCAATTAAATAAACTAAGTAACAGAGTGTGGCAATTGAGGCGCTCATCTTTAGCTCCTCTTTACCAAATAAGGTGGCCCAATCTGCGATGGTGAACTCCATTATGGAGGCGCAGAAAAAACCTAAACTTAAAAACCAATTAACTTTAAACTTAAATTGCTTAAATGAACCAGCCTGATAATCATCATCTGCCGCTGGATTTGCTGGAAATGTATTTGATAATTTGGCGATACTAAATTGGGTAATCAGCCAAACCACAATCATCAAGATAGTGATATGCCAGGTGATTGAAACATAATTAGATATTAAAAATGCAATGGCAGCGGTACTCATCGCCCCAACAGCCCAGGCGCCATGCAGCTTTGGCACGATTACAGCACCCACCTCATCTTGGCGATGAAGTGAGTGACCACTTGATGCAATGTGATAAATCGAGATTGAAGCACCTGCCAAGATATTTAAAAATAAAAATAAAATTGGTGATCTAGTGTGAACCAAAGCGGTGAACATAACTGCCACCCCAGTTGAGCCGATCTGCAGCGCTCTCTTTGCGCCAATGGCATGAACAATCTGGCCACCAATTAATAACATGATGATGGAGCCAATAGATGAGGCGCCAAGGAGTGTGCCAAAGGTGCCGTTATTAATATCTAAGTTAGCTTTAAGGTCGGGGGTGCGTGGAGCCAGAGACATGATGGATATGCCAAAGAGAAAAAAGATAATACTTAAGTAACGCTTTTCTGCTTTTGAGTAAGTTGTTTTTTCAAAGTTTTTCAAAAGAGTGCACTTGCTAACTGACCACGTGCCTTAACAAGTCTTGGATCGGTTGGATCTACCAAATTAAAGAGGGTGATTAAATGCGCCTTTGCCTTATCCCGATCATCCCCGGCCATACTTCTAACTGCATTTAGTAATCGATCAAAAGCGGCTTCATAATTTCCAGTTGCAATCTCAATATCAGCACACATCATCTGGCTAGTGACATCATCTGTCTTTGCATTTTTCAAAGTTAATACCGGATCTAGGCCATCAATTCGTAGCATCAAATTAACTTGAGCTAATCCAACTACTGCAACCTGCTCATTTGGTTTTCGCTTAAGCCATGCCTCATAAGATGCTTTGGCAGCTTTGTAATCTCCTTTTTCCATTGCAGCATATGCAGCTGCCTCCTCCGCCTCCATTGGGATCTCAGTTGGACCTTCAGGTGCTGTTCCAATTCCTTTGCCAGCAGCTAGCTCTAGTAATTTATTAATTACTAACCGCACCTGATCAGCAGGTGGAACTGATTCAAATAAGGGAAGTAGTTGCTCGCCAATAATTGCAATTGCAACTGGTACTGATTTTATCTGCAACGCTTGGGCAACCTGTGGCTGGGCATCAACATCTACTACGCCAAGTAGCCAGCTGTTTTTATCGGCAATCTCAAGTTTTCCAAGAGTTTCAAGTATCTCCTTTGCCTGGGCACTTCTGGCAGACCAAGCCAGCAAAATAACAACAGACTCTTTTGATTTTGCAACAAAATCCGATACTAAATTCTCCTGTGTTACCGCCTTGCCATGAGTGGGTGTAATAACCTCACCAGTTGGTTTTTTTAAGGTTGAAAGATCAAAGGCGTTGCCAAAATTGGCACTACCCATTCCAGGAATTGGCTTATTGGTACTCATTTTTTAATTACAACCCCTGAATCCATTCGGTATGGCAATACCTTTTCGATGTAGTCGGCCGTGGCAAAATCTAGCCCAACATCTCTGCCTAATTTCTCACCTAGATACCAACGATTCTCTAACACCTCATGGAAAAGCTGGGCTTGCTCAACTCTTCCCTTTAACTCCTCCGGTACTTGATTAACTACTCTCTTAAACACATCACTTAACCATTGCTTAACAACTACTGCGTGTGGTGTGGCAGGTGCAAACTCACGTGCTTTATATCGATCATAGGAGGCAAGCAATCGCTTTGCCTGCAGCTCCTCTGCCTTTAATCCCATTAACTCCTCTAGGCGATTTGCATGGTATCTGGCTGCAACTAACTTAGGTTGAAATCTAATTGATCCCTTATCCCCTGTTGTTGTTACCTCAACCTCTTCAACTGCAAAGCCTAAATCTTGCAAACTTCGCATCGCTCGTTCCACCGCTTGGCGATCTGATGAATCTAATATCTGTGGCTCCTTTAACATCTTCCACAATCTTCGATACCTCTTTATAACCCCATCAGATGCTCTAACTGGATTTATATCCTTAGATAAGACACCTGCTGCTGCTAAATCCTCAAGCTCTGCCGCCACATTAAAGTGCGCAAGCTCTAAATCATGCTCACGTTGGCCATCACTTAAAGATCTTTGAAACTCACCAGTTTCTGCGTCCACTAGGTAGGCAGCAAAATCATTGGCATCTCTTCTAAATAATGTATTTGAAAGTGAGCAATCCCCCCACCAAAAACCAAGTAGGTGAAGTCTCACTAAAAGTAAGGCGAGCGCGTTAGCCATATTTAATATCTCAGTTGGAGTAACTGATCCACTTAAAATCACCCGATAAGGAAGTGAGTAAGGCAGATACTTTGTGACTAAGGCAGCTGGCAACTCATTTCCATCACCATCAACTCTTCCCTCAATAACAGCAACTGGTTCAACACAAGGTGCTGTTTTTTGATTTAAATCCCTAAGTAATGAGTACTCACGATTTGCAAACTCAGGCACAGTCTCTTTTACTGCAAATATTTGGCTATTACTCTTGCTTGGATTTGATCTGATCAACCTAACAACATGGCGAGAGATACCGCGCATGCTGGTGAGCACCTCATCCTCAGGCCAGCCCTCAAGTGGTTTATCCCAAGGCAGGTTAGCTAAGGTGGCAATCTCCTCACCTAATCCTTTGATTCTTAATCCACTCATAGGCTTATTCTCTCGTATTTAATCCACTACTTGCTCATTAATCGGTCTGTGGTGTTGTGAAAAGCAAGATAAAATTCACCTATGGCTAGATTTACTAAACCAAAGATCACTTCAAAATTACTTCGGCGCAAAGTGAGCAAAGTTGCCAATGAAGATTTTGGCACAGCCGGCAAACCAGTAAATACCTCCCACCCTTTTTACTTTGGCTTTATGGTCACCATTGGCGCACTACTTGCTCTAACCATGTTGCAAGCACTTGCCTCAGCAAGTGCGGTATTTATACTAATTATTATCTCTATCTTCCTAGCTGCTGGATTAAATCCAGCGGTTATGTTTTTCCAAAATCGTGGGCTAAATCGTGGGGCATCAGTGGGTATGGTCATGGCATCTGTTTTACTCTTTGTCGCAGCCTTTATCGCAATCGCTGTTCCACCACTGATTGATCAAGGAAATCAATTACTTGATAACGCACCAGCCTTGATCAAGGATTTAAATAACAACGCCTTTATTAATGATCTAAATAATAAGTATGGGGTAATTGACTCACTGCAAACCAAAATAGATTCCCTTATTAAAGATGGTCAATTTGCGATCACCGCCTTTGGCGGAGTTATCGGCGTTGGAAAGGCTGTGGTCTCAGGTCTAGTTTCAACAATTACTATTCTTGTGTTAACTCTCTACTTCCTAGCCTCGCTTCCGCAGGTAATAAATATTGGTCTTAGATTTGTGCCAGCTACAAGGCGGGATCGAGTCTCTAAATTAACCAACGCGATTGTTGGAAGAATCGGCTCCTTTGTTGGTGGACAAGCAATTATTGCCGCCCTTGCCGCCGTATTTATCTTAATCATGGGCTTAATTATTGGTATGCCATATCCAGGACCACTTGCGATGGTGGTTTTAATCTGCGGCTTTATTCCATTAATTGGCCACTTTATTGGTATGACAATTGTTACCGTGGTTTCACTAACTGATTCACTTACCACCGCTGCTATTGCACTTGGTGCTTATATTGTTTATGTTCAGATTGAAAATTATGTAATCACGCCAAGAATTATGCGAAAGTCGCTAGCAATTCCAGGGCTAGTAACAATTATCGCTGCCCTCCTTGGCGCTTCCCTACTTGGTTTAGTTGGCGGCCTACTTGCAGTTCCAATCGCAGCAGCAGTACTTCTTATTTTAGATGAGGTTGTTTTTCCAAGAGCTGATCAAGCTTAAATCTCTTGTGGCAGCGGCAATGCACTTGGCGCAATAACTTTAACAATCTCACTTAATACCAAATGGACCATGGGCTCACCCACCCAAAGATGCTTTGCCCCTGCCACATCAATCTGCTTTAAATTTTTTACCTTTGAAAACTTTAATTTGGCTGCCTCAGGTTTTAGGTAATCATCTAACTCGGGAATTAATGCAGTGATACTTCTGCCATCTTTAATCCAAAAATCTAGATCATCTTCAGTTGTTGAAAGCATTGGCGGACTAAGCAGGATCAACTCTTTAATTCTTTTATCTCTTGCATATTGCAAAGCAAGCTCGGTACCAAAGGACCAACCAATTACATATAAATCTTTTATCTTTAATTGCTCAAAGCAGTAATCAAGAGCGGCCAGAACATCTTGCTTTTCACCTTTTCCATGGTCATATTCACCCTCACTTTTTCCTGCCTCACTTGTTGTGCCACGGGTGTTAAATCTAATTATTTGAATTCCTGCCATGGCAGGTAAGCGATTGGCTGCCTTTTTATATATATGTGAATCCATCATTCCCCCACCTGAAGGGTTGGGGTGCAGCATCAATAATGAGCCAGTTATCTCACCCTCTGGTGTTGCCACCTCACCAACTAAATTGAGTCCATCACTAGTTTTAATGGCGATTGGGGTGCGAAGTGCCGGTAATACTGTTGAGGGGCGGATTAACTCGGGCATGAAAAGAGTTTACTCTTAACCTCATGAGCACACCTGCCACCTTTGAAAAGTTTGATCCAAAAACTGGGCTAGTACTTGCAAGCTATAAGAATTTTTCGCAAGCAGAGGTTTTCGCAGCTGTTGATGCAGCGCACCTTGCAAGTGTTAGATGGGTTGAGTTTGGCTTTGTAGCACGAAAACGAGTGCTACTTAATTGGGCGGCTTATATAACTAAAAATCAAAAAGAGATTGCGCAATTGGTGGCGAATGAGTGTGGCAAACCGATTGGCGATGCGTCCCTTGAAGTTTTAATCGCAATCGATCACATTGCCTGGGCTGCAAAACATGCTGAAGAGATTATGCAAAAACAAAACAGGCCTTCAGGATTGTTAATGTTTAATATGAAGGCGCAGGTTCAACGTTCTCCTCTTGGTGTTGTCGGGGTTATTGGTCCTTGGAATTATCCAATTTTTACACCGATGGGTTCAATTGCATACGCGTTAGCTGCGGCAAATGCAGTTGTTTTCAAACCATCTGAATTCACACCAGGTGTTGGTAAATGGCTAGCAGATTCATTTGCACAGGTCGCACCTTTTGAAAATATTCTTACAACTGTTACTGGTCTACCAGATACTGGAAAGGCATTAACTGAATCAAAGGTAAATAAGATCTCATTTACCGGCTCTACTAGAACTGCAAAAAAGGTTGCTGCAAGTTGTGCTGAACAAATGATTCCAGTTGTGCTTGAGTGTGGTGGCAAGGATCCAGTAATAGTTGATTCAGATGCTGATCTTAATTTGGCGGCTGAATACGCCCTCTGGTCTGCGATGGCAAATGCTGGCCAATCTTGCATTGGGGCAGAACGGGTTTATGTTGTTGAATCTGTGGCTGATCAATTTGTTGAAATTATTACTAAGATGGCAAAAAATATTGAAGTTGGTAAAGATTATGGCCCGGCCACAATGCCATCACAATTGAAAGTAATTCAATCTCATTTAGATGATGCCAAACAGCGTGGTGCTAAGTTTTTAGTAGGTGGAAATGATTCGGTAAAGGGTGCCTTTGTTGAACCTGTGATCATGTTGGATGTGCCCGAGGATTCAACTGCAATGACACAAGAAACCTTTGGGCCAACTCTTGCAATTAATAAGGTAATGAACACTGATGAGGCGATTAAATTATCAAATGCCAGCTCCTATGGATTAGCAGCTGCTGTTTTCTCTAAGCGAAATGGTGAGAAGATTGCTGCAAAGCTTGCATGTGGCATGGTTTCAATCAACTCAGTATTTTTATTTGCCGCAGTTCCCACTGTTCCATTTGGTGGCGTTAAAGATTCTGGATATGGTCGAATTCATGGAGCTGAAGGTTTGCTCGAGTACACCTACGCACGAACTGTTGTTAAAACTAGATTTAAAATCCCGTTGAAATTTACCTCATTTAATCGAAGTAAGTTCTCAGAAAAGATATTAAGTACCCTAATTAAAAGACTTTACGGTAAAGGTAAGAAGCGCTAAATACTTTTTGTAATCCGATCAAAGGCTTCAGTAATAATCTCAGGGCTAGTTCCAAAATTAAATCTAATAAACTGGCCATGCTTTGGTCCATACATATTTCCACCGTTTACCGCTAACTTGCCCTTTTCTAATATTACCTTCGCCGGATCTTCGCCAAGATTTAAACCGGAAATATCAAGCCAAGCTAAGTATCCAAACTCTGGAATCTGATACTTAATCGCTGGCAGATTTGTATCAATAATTTTTTTGATTAATTTGCGATTTTTATCTAGTTGTATCAAGAGCGAATCTAACCAATCAGTGGCCTCAGAAAAGGCAGCAGCGGCAGAGGCAGCGCCAAAGAGTGAAGCACGATAGCCAACTGCAATTGGCATCGAGTTTATTTTTTCTTTTAAAGATTGATTTCCAGTAATAATCATGGCGCATTTCAAGCCAGCTAAATTAAAGGCTTTACTTGCGCTAGTTATGCAAATTCCGACCTCTCGAGCAACATCACTAACATTTAAGAATGGAGTGAAATCTCTAGCGTTATAGGTAAGGGGTGCGTGAATCTCATCGCTAATAATTATTACCTGATATTTTTTAGCAAGAATTGCTAACTGCTCAAGTGCACTCTTTTTAAAAATCGCACCAACTGGATTATGTGGGTGGCAGAGAATATGAACCTTTACACCATTTTTATACTCTGCTTCAATCGCCGCTAAATCAAGTGAGTAATCTAAATTATTTTCAGCAAGTGGTGTATCGATTAAGGTTGCTCCAACTTCGGCAATCCAACGCCAAATATTGTCGTAAACAGGTGAGTTAAGCATTACCTTGTCCCCGACCTTTATCAGGGTCCGCATTACCTCAACAGTGCCGACACCAACATCAGTTGCAGTTCTAATTTGAGATTTATCAACCTGCCAACCCCAACGTTTTGCAGCAAATGCTGCAAATCCATCAGTTAACTCTGGAAATGGTCCAAGGTATCCGGTGTCTGAACGATCCAACATATCTTGTAACGCTCTTTTGATTGCCGGTGCTGTTTCAAAATCCATCTCAGCAACTGGCAGTGGCAAAATATCAGCGGGAAATTGCCGCCACTTAACACTTTTTCTTTTTCTTAAATCTGCTAGCGATAAAGCTCGGACATCCTCGGCCATAACTGCAAGTATGCCACTAAATTAGTAGGTTGCCCGGCCCCCAGAAATATCAAATGTGAAGCCGGTAGTAAATGAGCAGGCTTTTGATCCCATAAAGGCAATAATTTCTGCCACCTCACTTGGTTCACCAAGTCGGCCTGCTGGAATTTTTGAAATCATGTAATCCAATGTTTCTTTAGCAGTATTAACATTAATTGGCGTTGCAATAACCGCAGGGGCTAGTGCGTTAATAGTTATGCCATCAACTGCAACCTCTTTAGCAACACCTTTTACAAAACCAATTAAGCCAGCTTTAGCTGTGTTGTAGGGGGCCATCTTTGGGTTTCCCTCTTTACCGGCAATTGATGCCACCTGAACAATCCGGCCATACTTTTGTTTTTTCATTATTGGCAACACTGCTTGGGTTAACCAGATTGCGCCATATAAATTAACCTCAATCACCTTTTGGTAATCATTCCATGCAATATCTTCTACAAATTTTCCAGTTGGCCCTGGGTAGCCGGCGCAATTAACTAGCGCATCTATTTTGCTATATTTTTTAGCAACAGTTGCAATCAAATCCATCACACCTGCCTGATTTGAAATATCTAAAACTGCGCTCTCAGCAGTTGCACCCGTTGCCTTTATCTCGGCAACAGTTTGATCAACACCAGCCTGATTTAAATCAAGACAAATTACCTTTGCCCCACGGGATGCGATTAATTGCGCTGCTGATTTACCAATACCACTGGCTGCGCCGGTAACAACTACTACCTGTCCTGCGTAGGAGATCTCTTCAAAACCGCTGTTGTTACTCATTATTATCCGATTATACTTGCCTGGTACTTAAATATAAAAAGTGAATTTGGATGGAGCATCATGGCATCTTGGCCAAGCACGAGAGATCCTAAAGGGCCAATGAAGCGCTCAATTGGCATATTAAATAAGCAAAAGATTCAATCTCAAGATGCAGATGGCTTACCTGAGTCAGGCAAAAGATTTGCTGATGGTTCTCGTTACAAAATAGAGATTCCCTCCGTTGAAGGACCTGCTGCATTTAAGACGGTAATTGATGAGGCTAAAAAACATAAATTAATTATTCACCGCATCTCCCAAGGCTCAGGAATCATGTTGCAAACAGATGTTGAGATTAAACAGATGGTTGCCTTGGGCAAAAAGGAAAAAATTGAGGTCTGCCTATTTGTTGGTCCAAGAGCTTCTTGGGATATTGGCAAGCAGGTAAGTGCTAGTGCTGGCGTGATTGCATCTCCAACTCTTCGCGGTGGCGATCAACTTAGATTTGCATTAGAGGATGTAATTAATGGCGTAAATCTTGGGCTTCGAAGTGTGCTGGTGGGAGATCTTGGATTACTTAAAGTACTAGGGGATGCAAAGCGCAAGGGTGATCTGCCTAAGGATTTAATTCTTAAAACCTCTGTGGCGATGGTTTGTAATAACCCAGCAACTGCTGCGCTGTTAGAAGATTTAGGTGCTTCGACATTAAATCTGGCAACTGATCTTTCATTACAACAAATTGCTGCCATTAGATCACAGGTTGATTTACCAGTAGATATCTATGTTGAGGGCCCAGATGATTTTGGGGGTGCGGTCCGTCATTATGAGACACCAGATTTAGTAAGAGTTGCCGCCCCTATCTACTTAAAGTTCACACTTCGTAACTCACCTGGGCTTTATCCATCAGGTGCGCATATTCAAGGATTAGTTGAGTCCACCGCCCGTGAGCGGGTAAGAAGAGCTGCAATAAGTAAGGCGATATTAGATCGGTATGGGTTTAAAAAGTAATGACAAACTCATCCCCTCTTAAGCTTTTAATCTTTGGTGGCAGCGGTGTTTTAGGAAGTGCAATTGCTGAAAAGTTTAAAGCTCATAATTACAAAGTTACATATGGTGTTCGAACCATTACTAATCCAGTAGATCAATTTCTGCTGCCAATTACTGATGGACCAGTTCCTGAGCTACTAAAGGGTGAGTTATTTGATGCAGTGGTATTTGCCCAAGGAGCCAATAACAATGACTCAGTTATCAACCACTCACCTGATGATTTAACTAGATTATTTCAAGCAAATGTCTCATTTATCACCGATACAACCAAAGCTTTGATGCTCCATAATCTAATTAAACAAAAGGGCAAGATTGTTATCTTGAGCTCATTTTGGGAGCAGATCACAAGACAAGAGAAGATGTCCTACACAATTACCAAGGCAGCAGTTGGTGGTTTAGTTAGATCAATGGCGGTTGATTTAGGAAATGCTAAAGGTATTTTGGTAAATGGCTTACTACCAGGAGTAGTGGATTCACCAATGGCTAGAGGATTATTAAAGCCAGCTCAGATTGAGAATGTGCAGAGCCAAACCCCAGGACACAAGATGGTAATTCCACAAGATGTGGCAAATGCTGCCTACCTACTTGGCTGTGAAGATAACAGCGCAATCTCTGGACAATCTTTATTTGTTGATTATGGCTTTGCTATCGCCCGAGTTCTTTAAGGGATAGCTTTTTGTGAGCGTTGAGTTACTAAACCAGGACTCAGTAGTTGAGTACTTAATAGAGAAAAAAGTAATAAGTTCTAGTGATAATCCCCAGGTTGAGGTATTAACTGGCGGGGTTTCAAATGTAGTACTGGCAATTACTACCAGTAATCAAAAGTTAGTTTTGAAACAAGCTTTAGCTGAACTTGCAGTAAGTGAAAAATGGGAGGCAGATCAACGCCGAGCGATTGTTGAGGCTGACGCGCTTAACTTATTTAATCAACTAAGCCCAGATCAGGTTCCTAAATTAGTATTTCTAGATCCAATTCGATTTATCTTAGTTTTAGAGCGAGTTCCAGTGGGTAGCACAGTTTGGAAATCAGATTTATTAGCCGGGGTAATTAACCCAGATATTGGCGCAAAGCTTGGCAAAACCTTGGCAACTTGGCATAACTACGGCCAGGAAAATCCACAGGTAAAGCTTAAATTTATGGAGGATGCCTTATTTGATCAACTTCGCATAGATCCTTTTTACCGATTTGTGGCTGCAAAAAATCTGCAAATAGAGGTGGCAATTAGAAAGTTAATTAATGAGCTAGAGGCCGATAAAACCACCATTGTTCATGGTGATTTTTCACCAAAAAATATTATGGTGGCGATGAATGATGAGATCTATATTTTAGATTTTGAAGTTACCCATGTTGGAAATCCAGTTTTTGATCTAGCTTTCTTAATTGCGCACTTGGTATGTAAATTCTTTAGAACTGATGACAGATTGCATGCAAAGTTATTGGCTAATACAGCATCCTCTTTTGTGAAGGAGTATGAAAAAATACGTCCTATTTCACCATCGGTGGCAAAACATGCCGCTTTAATCGCACTAGCAAGGGTGGAGGGAAAGTCCCCAGTTAACTACCTTTCAGTTGAACAACAGCGCAAATTACAAAGCTTCACCAAAGCAATCTTGGGAAATAACGCTAACCTTGAAGTTGCCCAGCTTTTTGAAATGAGTGCAAAGTGAAGATCAGCAAAGTTTTTGGGTTTCAAGTATTAGATTCAAGGGGCAGGCCAACAGTTGCAGCTGCCATCTCATTAACTGATGGAAGTGTTCATACTGCCCGTGTGCCATCGGGGGCATCAACAGGTAGGCATGAAGCAAAAGAGCTTCGCGATGTGGGAAGTAAATTTGCTGAAAACTTTTATGGTGGTCTATCAGTTCAACAAGCTGTAACAAATATCAATGAAAAAATTGCGCCAAAACTAGTTGAAGAGCAGATTGATTTAAATCTCGTAGATGCCCAACTCATCGAGTTAGATCCATCAGCAGATCATTCTTCCCTTGGTGCTAATGCCACATTGGCTGTTTCTTTGGCTGCAAGCCTTGCCACTGCGCACTCACAAAATAAATCACTTGCTAGGTACTTCTCACCCGATGGTCCGCTGCAAATTCCAATGCCGATGGTCAATATTTTATCCGGTGGAGCACATGCAAATCGCACCATGGATATTCAAGATATTTTGGTTGTGCCAGTTGGCGCTAAGACATTTACCCAAGCACTCTCCTGGATTGTTGCAATTAGAGAGATGGCTGCCAGGTTAGGTAAAGAGGATGGCCAGGTTACAAATTTAATTGCTGATGAGGGTGGCTTAGCTATCTCTTTTGCCAGCATTGAAAAAGCTTGTGAGTTTGTAATTAAGGCGATTGACAAGGTTGGGCTAAATGTTGGTAGCCAAGTTGGCTTGGCTTTAGATATCGCAGCCACCCAGTTTTATGATGGCAATAATTACAACCTAGCTACGGTGGGTAAAAGTTATAACCGAAGTGAGTATCTGCAATTTATTAAATCTTTGGTGAGTAATCAGCCAATTATTTCCATTGAAGATCCATTTGCCGAAGATGATTGGCAAAGTTGGCAGGAGTTTTCATCCCAGATGCCGACAAAGCTGCAACTTCTAGGTGATGACTTATTAACCACAAATTTAGATAGATTAAACAGAGCAATTGCAGAAAAGAGTGCAAATGCGATATTGATAAAGCCAAATCAAAATGGTCTAGTAAGTGCAACTTTGAATGTATTAAAGCAGGCCAGAGCTAATAACTTTAATACAGTTGTTTCAGCAAGATCTGGTGAGAGTGAAGACTCTTGGCTTGCTGACTTAGCAACTGGCTGGAGTGCAGGTCAGATAAAGGTTGGCTCCACTCATGGCTCTGAGCGAAATGCTAAGTGGAATAGATTGCTTGAGTTTGAGGCAACTGAAAATACGCGCTTTTTAAATCCCTTTAATTAATGTGAATGGCGTGGCACATAGTCGCCACTGCTGCCAACTAAGAAATCTAAATCAGCGCCAAGGTGTGCTTGTTGCACATGCTCGATATACATCTTGCTCCAACCACGCTCAGCCTTAGGTTTTGGTGGCACCCAAGCAGCTTTACGTTTTGCTAACTCCTCAGGTGAAATAAGTAAATTTAATTTACGGTTTGGAACATCTAACTCAATCTCATCTCCATTTTCAACAAATGCAAGTGGTCCACCAGCAGTTGATTCTGGTGAAACATGTAATACAACAGTGCCGTATGCAGTTCCACTCATTCTGGCATCAGAGATTCGAACCATATCTGTTACACCTTGATCAAGCATTTTCTTTGGCATTGGTAAATTGCCAACCTCTGGAAATCCTGGGTAACCCTTAGGTCCTGAGTTTTTCAAAACCAAAATTGTCTCTGGTGTTACCGGCAGATTTGGATCATCTGCAACCTTTAAGTACTCCTCGATCTCATTAAATACTAAAGCTTTTCCTTTATGTGTTAATAATTTAGGAGATGCCGCAGATACTTTAATAATCGCGCCATCTGGAGCAAGTGAGCCACGAACAACCACAATGCCAGCACCTGCTGCTTGGAATGGTTTATTAGCTGGGGTAATTACCTCTTTGTTCCAATTTTCAGCACCTTCGATATTTTCTTTAACAGTTTTGCCAGTAACAGTAATGTGATCGGTATGAATTAGATTTGCAATCTCCTTCATCACTGTTGGTACACCACCAGCGTCGAAAAACTCCTCCATTAGGAATTTTCCACTTGGCATCATATTTGCAATTACTGGAACATCTTTTCCTAACTTATCAAAATCATCTAAGTTCAATGGCACGCCAACACGGCCAGCGATTGCAAGTAAGTGAACTACTGCGTTAGTTGAGCCACCGATAGCGGCTAAAATTTTGATCGCATTTTCAAATGCTTTTCGATTTAACACCTTTGAAAGCTTTAAATCTTCTTCCACCATCTTCACAATTCGGCGGCCAGAAAGATGAGCAAGTGTAAATTTACGTGAATCAACCGCTGGAATTGCAGCCGCTCCTGGTAATTGCACACCAAGCGCTTCAGTAACACATGCCATTGTGGAAGCGGTTCCCATAGTCATACATGAACCTTGGCTACGTGCTGAGCATGACTCCATTGCCATAAACTCTTCAAAAGAAATCTTTCCACTTCTTACCTGCTCGCTATATTTCCAAACTAATGTGCCAGAACCAACTGCTTCACCTTGGAATCGACCATTAAGCATTGGTCCGCCAGTAATCATTAATGTTGGTAGATCCACACTTGCAGCTCCCATTAATAATCCCGGTGGTGTCTTATCGCAATTACCTAGCAAGACCACACCATCTAGTGGGTGGGAGCGAATTAACTCCTCAACCTCCATCGCCAACATGTTGCGATATAGCATGGTGGTTGGTCGCTGCAAAGATTCACTAAGTGACATTGCTGGGAACTCAAGTGGAAAACCACCCGCCTCCCAAACACCACGTTTAACAGCTTCAGCAACATCATTAAGTGAGCCATTACAAGGATTTAACTCTGACCAGGTATTTGCAATTCCAATTACAGGACGGCCATCAAAAACATCTGGGGCATAACCTTGATTTCGAAGTCTTTCGCGGTGGATATAACCACCCTTATCTTTTAATCCAAACCAGTATTGGCTGCGGCGATCAAACTTCTCTTCGCTCACGCTCGCCCTTTCCTACTCTCAAATATTGAGAAAATTCCTATGTTAAGGTTTTCATATTCTAGTTCATTACCGCCAAAACTTCACCTCAATGGAAATGTGAGAATAATGAGAATCACACGCTTAGGTCAGTTAAATAAAGAAAAGCCAGCAGTAGTTGTCTCAGATACTGAGGCGATCTTTGTTGATGATTTAATTAGTGATTTCAACCGAGTTGAGTTAGAAAATGGCGCAATCGCAAAATTAGCTCAAGTGAATTTAAGCAGCAGACCAAAGGTGAAGATTGCTGATTACCGAATTGGTTCACCAGTTGCTCGCCCAACTAAAGTAATTTGTGTTGGATTAAATTATGCAAAGCACGCAGTTGAATCAGGGATGACTCCGCCACCTGAGCCGGTAATTTTCATGAAAGCGCCAGATACCGTAATAGGTCCAAATGATGATGTAGTTGTTCCACCTAATTCGACTAAGACTGATTATGAGGTTGAACTTTGTGTTGTGATTGGTAAAAATGCACTTTACTTAAAATCTCCAGATGAGGCAGCCGCCCACATTCTTGGCTACACAATCTCCCAAGATGTTTCAGAGCGACACTGGCAGGTTGAACGAAGTGGGCAATGGGTGAAGGGCAAATCATTCCCCACCTTCAATCCAATGGGTCCTTGGATTGTTACCGCTGATGAGTTAAAGCAAAAGAATTTAGATCCAAATAATTTAGCGCTTTCTTGCACTATTGATGGTGAGGTTAGACAAAACTCCAGAACTAATGATTTGATCTTTGGTATCAATCACTGCGTTTGGTATATCTCCCAATTCATGGAGTTAAAAGCTGGAGATGTAATAAATACTGGAACACCAGAGGGTGTTGGTATGGGCTTTAAGCCAGAGAAGTACTTAAGGGGCGGGGAAAATATTGTTACAACTATTGAAGGTATTGGAACAATTAAGAATAAGGTTGTTAACTACAAGTAATTAGTTAATCGCCTTATTACTTCGCACGCCATTTACTACCCGCTCAATTGCATATGGATTAGCGTTTTGTAATTCAGCTGGTAATTGGTTATCTGGAAAGTTTTGATAAACCACTGGACGAACAAAGCGGAATAGAGAATCTAAGCCAACCGAGGTTGTGTGAGAGGAAGAGGCAGGCCATTGGCCGCCATGATTTTGCGCTGCGGTAACTGAAACTGAGGTTGGAAAACCATTCCAAATTACCCGGCCAGCTTTTTGGGTTAATTGTGAAACAAGCTCCGGCAACTTCTCATCATTGCCAGCATGAATTGCAGAGGCTAACTGACCACTCATCGCCTTTGCGACAGCTAGGTATTGATCAAATGGAGCTCGAATGATTACTGAGGTTGGACCAAAGTGTTCCTCTAATAAATCATCATGGTTTTTAACATCTGCCCAATCAACTACAAAAATACTTGGGGTTACGCCATAACCATCTGGATTATTTATTCCAGTTAAAACTTTTACGCCATTAGCTTTGCTAATTGATGTTATTGCTTCAATAAATCTTGTGGCAATTCCTTTATTTAATAATGGTCCGACTTTTTGCTCTGAGACATAACTTTGAACTTGTGCAATAAATTTATCTCCGGATGCATCATTTGGCACAATAATAATTCCAGGTTTTGTGCAAAATTGGCCAGATCCAAGGAGGGCTGAGTCCATAGCAGCCTTTGCTAACTCATCTGCTTTTTCGGCTAATGCATTCGGTGTAAAGAAGACTGGATTTAAAGAACCCATCTCAGCAAAAACTGGAATTGGAACAGGGCGCTCTTGCGCTAATTTAATTAATAACTTCCCAACTAAACCAGAGCCAGTAAAACCAATTGCAGTTATCAATGGGTCCTTTGCTAACCAATGGGTTATCTCTGGGTTTACTCCCTGAACTAATGAAAAAATCTCTTTTGGTAATCCTTGCGCAGTAATTGCTTTAATAATTGCTTCATAAACTGCTTGGCAGGTATTTGGATGTGATGGATGAGCTTTAACAACAACTGGGCAACCAGCAGCCAATGCTGATGCGCTATCGCCACCTGCAACTGAAAATGCTAATGGAAAGTTTGATGCTGCAAATATCGAAACAACTCCCAATGGTTGTTGAGATTTACGAAGATCAGGACGAGCAACTGGTTGAAAATTTGGATCAGCTAAATCAATAATTGGCAGCAGGTGTCCGCCAGTTTTAATTAAATCTGCAAATGCGCGGATTTGAATAACTGTTCGCATTACCTCACCAGTAACTCTAGCCATTGGTAGTGCGGTTTCTAAATGAGATATTTGAGCTAAAGCTTCTTTTTCAGATTCAATTGAATCAGCAATCGCATGAAGCAGAGCGGCTCTTTGGGTTGGAGAGGTAGCGGCAAACTTTGCTTTTATTTTTTCAGCAGCTGCAATGGCGGCGGTAACCTCTTCAAAACTGTGCTCAATAATTGGATTTCCAACAGCTTGGCCGGTGGCTGGGTTGGTTGCGGTGAAAGTTTTACTCATTTGATAACTATAACTAGAAAATGCAATTTTAAATATTCCGCGCTAGAAATTTCAATATCTAGGAGCGCTTCTAGTTCGCTCAACCTTTGGTTTTCTTAGATTTCGCTTGCTCCAACAAATGTTATGCCAATGGCGCCGACCTGATTGATCATGTTCTAGCCACGCCACTGTATGTGGGGTTGCCATTGGAATTACCTGATCACAACCAGGACATCTATATGGTTTATTTGAAGTAGAGCCACTAATTTTTCTTACAACAAAGATTCCATCATCATGTTCTTCGATGGATTCATTTGATGTGGATAACTCCCGCTCATCATCATGAGTGATATCTCTCTTGCCTTTGCGCTTGGGCTTAGCTTTACGTGGACTCACAGGATTATTCTCCCGAATAAATTAAGTATTTATTACCAATTACGGCAGGATGTCGCCATGAGCGTTAATGCAGCAATACAGGTGCGTGGGCTGAGTAAAAAGTATGGCGCAAAAACTGCAGTTGATGGCATCGATCTAACTGTTGAACGTGGCGAGATATTCGCACTCCTTGGCCCCAATGGAGCTGGTAAAACAACAACAGTTGAGATTCTTGAGGGTTATCGCAAAGCAAGTAGCGGGGATGTAAGTGTCTTAGGTTTTGATCCAGCAACTAAAGGTAATGCAGCGCAAAGATGGCGAAACCAAATCGGAATTGTTTTGCAATCAACTTCAGATGCGGCAGATTTATCTGTTCTTGAAACCATTTCACATTATGCGAATTATTATGAAAATCCTAGAGATGTTGAACAAGTAATTGATGAGGTTGGATTAAGAGAAAAGGTAAATGCAAAAGCTCGTGAGTTGTCCGGTGGTCAACGCCGTCGCCTTGATGTTGCGCTCGGCATCATCGGCTCTCCAGAACTTTTATTTCTAGATGAACCAACCACTGGATTTGATCCAGAGGCAAGAAGATCTTTCTGGGAATTAATTAGAGTATTAAAGGCAGAAGGTACAACTATTCTTTTGACCACTCATTACTTAGATGAAGCACAAGCATTAGCTGATCGAGTTGGCGTAATAAACAACGGAAAAATTCTTGAGATCGCAACTCCGCAAACGCTTGGTGGTCGAAACCATGCGCCAGCAAAGGTAACTTGGCTTGAAAATGGAGTGACAAATCAGATCCACACCCAAGATCCAACAGCTGAGGTTTTAAAACTTAGTCAACGCTTTAACGGACAAATTCCAGAGCTAGAAGTGCTTAGACCTAACTTAGAAGAGATTTATTTAAAGATGATTGGTGAGATTAGATGAACTCACTAGTTGAGACTATTCGTATCGGCTTACTTAGAAGCGGACTAGAGTTAAAGCAATTCTTACGGCAACGAGAGTCTGTTGTCTTTACATTGTTTTTCCCAGTGATATTGCTATTTATTTTTGGCACAGTATTTAAAGACACAATCGCGCCTGGCGTAACTTTTAGCCAATACTTTGTGGCTGGCATGATTGCGTCCGGTTTAGTAAATACTGGTTTTCAACAACTTGCGATCACAATTCCAATGGAGCGTGATGATGGAACCCTAAAGCGCTTGCGTGGCACACCAATGTCAGTCTCTTCATACTTCATTGGCAAGGCTTTGCTCGTAACCTTTTTAATGATTATCCAAACCGCCTTACTATTATTTTTTGGCTCAGTTGTCTTTGATCTAAATCTGCCAACCCAAGCCAATCTTTGGTGGAACTTCACCTGGCTGGTCTTACTAGGTAGTGCCTGTTCAACCATTCTTGGAATCGCATTTTCAATTGTGCCCAAAAGTGGTCGTGGTGCATCAGCGGTGGTCTCACCAATTGTGATTATCTTGCAGTTTTTTAGTGGTGTGTTTTTTGTCTTCACCTCACTGCCATCTTGGATGCAGCAGTTTGCTGCGCTATTTCCATTGAAATGGTTAACTCAAGGAATGCGTTCAGTTTTCTTGCCAGATGATTTTGCAACACAAGAGGTTGCAGGTAGCTGGGAGATCGGCAAAACTGCCTTAGTTCTAGTGATTTGGTTACTTCTTGGCCTAATCTTTGCAATCAAGAAATTTAAATGGAGCAGAGAGTGAAGCGAAATTTACTATTTGCAGTAATTACATCTTCATCTCTCCTACTTTCATCAGCACAGGCAGCTTCACCAACACCTAAGGCAAGCCCAACTGCCAAAGCAACTCCAGCGGTTTCAAATAGTGCAAAAGCAACTCCAGCAGTTTCATCAACAACCAAGAAGCCAACTAAGAAACCGGTAAAGAAGAAAAAGAAGGTAAAGAAGACTGCAACACCAATACCTTCACCATCTCCTGTTTGGCCACCAATAAAATTCACTTCAAACAAAGGTATTTATGCAAAGATTCCAACAAGCAAAGAGTTATTGGGCTTAATCTCTGCAAAAGCTGGACTTGCTGAAGTAGTTAAAAAGTGTGAATCAAATGCATGTGGTGCTGTAATTGTGGCAGCCGATTATCGTTGTGAGTGGTGGGAGATAAAATCAACTGTTTATGGCGTTGATCCTAATGATGCGAGCAAGAAAGTGACTTTAGGAAAACTTCGAACCTTATATGGTCCACTTTCTGCACAGACTTATGCAAATATTATTTTAGTAAGTGATGAGCCACTTTATGGACCATCTGTTTTAGATCCAAATTCTGGCCAAACAGTTGCAGGCCCTGCTCGAAATGGCATTTCAGTTGGCGGAATCTCTGCGATCTGTCATAAATCTGGAACTGATGAAAAATTTCCAGCAAATATCTACACACCAATTAGATAGCTTTTAGGAGGGTTTGTAATTGCTTGGCGGAATTAATAATGGGCTTTATCTAATATCTCTTTCTGGCTTTTTAATTGTGGGAGTAATGGCGCTTATTTTAAAATGGGCATTTTCAAATAATAAGTCTGTTGTTGAACGGGCTAAAAAAATAGGAAATGAAGATGAGTATGGATTGCTTAAGGTTGCTGCCTCGCCAAAAAACCATATTGAAGGTGAGATGCTGCGGCAGAAATTACTTTCAGTTGGGATTAAAGCCACCCTATCTCAGACCAAAACTGGACCTAAGATTCTGGTATTTGAAAAAGATTTAAAGATTGCCAAGGCAACTCTAATTTCTTAGCGGTTTGCTCCTGGTACCCAAAGCTGATCGCCTTCATCTTTATTAACAAATCTTGCCAATACAAACAATAAATCAGATAGACGATTTAAATACTTTGCTGTTATTGGATTAACACCGCCACCGAAGGCATGGATTGCATGCCAGGTAGTGCGCTCTGCCCTTCTAGTTACAGTTCTTGCCACATGCATTAGCGCTGCAGCAGGTGTGCCGGAAGGAAGTACAAATGAGCGAAGTGGTTGCAAGCTTTCGTTGTAATGATCGATCTGATTTTCTAAATAATCAATTTGCGACTCTAATACTCGAAGCGGTTCTGATGCTGGGTTATCAACTACTGGTGTACAAAGATCTGCACCAACATCAAATAAATCATTTTGAATTCGAATTAACAACTTCTTGATACTTTCATCTTTGATATCACCCATTGCCAACACAACACCGATTGATGAGTTTGCTTCATCAACGGTGGCATATGCCTCAAGTCGTGGATCATTTTTTGAAGTCCGGCTCATATCCCCGAGTGAGGTTGTGCCATCATCGCCAGTTTTTGTATAGATGCGGGTTAGGTTGACCATGACCTCACCCTACCCCAAGCAATTACAATGGGGAATTATGGAACGCTTGCGGGTAGTTGGAGGTGCCAAATTAGTTGGCACAGTTCGCGTTTCTGGGGCAAAAAACTCAGCACTTAAATTAATGGCAGCGACTTTGCTAGCACCTGGTCAATCAAAAATTACAAATCTACCGGCGATTGCCGATGTTGATTATATGGCTGAGTTGTTAACTAGATTAGGTTGCCAAGTTGAAATTAAAAGAGATAGCAATGAAGTGCTAATTGATGTTCCACAAAAACTTGGTCATCGCGCTGATTACGACATGGTTAGAAAGATGCGGGCGTCCATTAATGTATTAGGGCCATTAATTGCTAGGGAGTTGGTAGCAGAGGTTGCACTGCCCGGTGGAGATGCGATTGGTTCACGAGGATTAGATTTTCATATAAATGGTTTAACTGAGATGGGCGCTCTAGTTTCATCTGAACATGGTTTTATTATTGCTAAAGCTCCAGCTGGTTTAAAGGGTGCAAAGATAACTCTTGAGTTTCCAAGTGTTGGTGCTACTGAAAATATTATGACCGCAGCCACCTTGGCAACTGGCATAACTGTTATTGATAATGCAGCGAGAGAGCCAGATGTAGTAGATCTAGGTGAATTCTTGATATCGATGGGTGCAAAAATATCTGGTTTAGGTAGCCACACAATAACTATTGAAGGAGTAAGTAAATTAACTCCAACAACTCACGCAACCTTAGCCGA
>JACCDX010490607.1_pt1 | contig 23134 bp, 22 predicted proteins | sample 7449681 | NCBI WGS metagenome assembly JACCDX01 (sample SAMN15323450, study PRJNA562643) | freshwater metagenome | isolation source: river surface water | place: USA:Blue River Watershed | collected 2017-08-18
CAGGGCGTCCAGCACGTCACCCATGTTTCCAGCCTGTGGGTTCGAAGATGAGGTCTTGTTAGTAGCCATGGATTTGCTCCTTGATGCCTATATGCAGTGGTTTCATATAGGTTCATACCGGTTGGCTACGCGTTTGTTCTCAGCGGGGGGGGGTGCATCCCAAGGGATGGGCTGCTTTCGGCCAATTGCTGTCGGTCATGAGTGACTGCTTTTGTGTGTGCAGGCGTGACATCAAATTGGCACAAAACTAGACGAGCCATTTGAATCTGCACATTTTGGCGTATTTTGATTGCTGATTGGCGCGCTTGGACAGTGTCAGTTCCTTGCCTCCCGTCTACATTTATTGCAGGAGGTTCAAGACCATGAACAAGACTGTATTGATCACCGGGGCATCCAGCGGGATCGGCAAAGCCACCGCAAAACGTTTCCAATCAGCCGGCTGGAACGTTGTCGCAACCATGCGCTCTCCCGAAGACGAACGGGAGTTGAATAACCTGGATCGCGTCCTCGTCACACGGCTGGACGTACTGGACTTGCCCTCCATCCAGTTAGCCGTGCAAGAGGGATTAGCTCGGTTCGGCAAACTTGATGTACTGCTGAACAATGCCGGATACGGTGCGTATGGGCCGCTGGAGGTCACACCCATGGAGAAGATTCGTCGGCAGTTTGACGTCAATGTAACGGGTCTGTTGGCCACAACTCAGGCTGTATTACCGTACTTTCGTGCCCAGCGAAGCGGCACGATCATCAACATCTCGTCGATTGGAGGGAGAATAACTTTCCCCCTCGGTACGTTGTACCACGGCACCAAGTTCGCGGTGGAGGGCCTTTCCGAATCACTGCACTTTGAGTTGCTGCCTCTGGGGATTCGGGTGAAGCTCGTGGAGCCTGGCATGGTGAAAACAGACTTTTCTGGACGTTCGTTCGATTTCAACAACGAACCTGCACTGCCCGATTACCAGCCGTTAGTGCAGGCCTTCATGTCGGCACTCGGGCCCATGGCAGAAAATGCCTCTCCAGCGGAATTGATTGCCGACACCATCTTCGGCGCTGCAAGCGACAGTGCCGATCGACTTCGCTATGAAGCGGGTGCTGACGCTGTTCACCTATTGAACGCTCGTCGCCAATCAGACGATGCCACTTTTATTGGTGGTATGCGATCACAGTTTGGATTGAGTGCATGATTGGCTAAATGCACTCCACTACCTACGCTCTGGACTCCACCTGGCGCCCCCTACTCAAAGATTTGGGGGTGTCTGGTGCGAATATATTGCGGCGAGCGGGATTGCCTGAAGATTTGCTACTCCGTCCATCGGTCCGCCTAGAGGCCGAGGATTTTCACAGGTTTTGGCAAGGCATCGAGGCGGAGATTGCTGATCCGTTGCTTCCCCTAAGACTCTGCCGCGATGTGCGCAGCGAATCGTTCTCCCCGCCTCTTTTTGCTGCATTGTGCAGCCCCAACTTGCTCGTGGCTGCACAGCGCATAGCGCGTTACAAGGCCCTGGTTGCCCCTGTGCGGCTGGAGGTGCGCGAAGACGAGCAAGAGGTAGCGTTCGAGTTTGTGTGGCTGAGCGCGGGTAACAAGCCTCCTACCTCGCTGGTGGTGACGGAACTGCTCTTCGTTGTGACATTGGCGCGCATGGGTACGCGTGAGGTGGTCAATCCGCTGATGGTCACCACCACCGCATTGCCGCTGGAAACTACTCCGTATGCAGACTTTTTGGGCGTGAATTTGAAAAAAGGCAGTGCTCACTGCATCACGTTCTCCAAGGCTGATGCTTTGCGTCCTTTTCTTACCTCGAACGAAGAAATTTGGGCAGCATTCGAACCGGAATTACGAACACGATTGGCACAGCTCGATGCTTCCGTACAAGTAGGTCAACGGGTCCGATCGGTCTTGCTAGAAGCATTGCCGGGGGGAGGGGTGGGTATGGAGGCGGTGGCACGGAGGCTCGGGATGAGCCAGCGATCGCTTCAAAGACATCTTGAGCAGGAGGGCCTGACCTATACGGGATTGCTGCAAGCCACTCGGCAATCGCTGGCACAGCATTACCTCCTGAAGACTGATTTGCCAACAGCTGAGATCTCATTTCTTCTCGGGTTTGATGAGCCAAACTCATTCTTTCGAGCGTTCAGGGGTTGGACTGGACAGACCCCCGACGGTCTGCGCCAACTGCTACGCGCCGCACCTTGATGAATCATCTTTCACGCTTATTCCGATTAGGCGCTCAGACAGTAATTGAAAGGAATTTTTATGACCGGCACACCATCTGATTCAGGGCTACTTGAAGCCATGCAAATTTACTTCCAAGGCGAGAAATTGGAAGCGTTGGTCTTCATCCTCCCGGCCGGTCTGATCAGCCTTGTGGTCGGAGCCTGGTTGATGACTGACAGCCCCACCAGTTTTGCACGAGGTGTTGCAATACCTTTCCTTCTGATGGGATTGCTTATGACTACGGTGGGCGCTGTAGTGGGCTACCGCTCGCCAGCACAAGTGCAAGCTCTTGAGCAGTCACTGAAAACTAATCCCCATGCGGCTGTCACAGAAGAATTGACACGGATGAGCAAGGTCAATAAAGCATGGCCCGTCTACTTGGCCATTTGGGGCCTGTTGGGCGTTGCCGGTTTAGCACTCCGCTTTTTAACCTCTGCCGATTTATTGCAAGGGATCGGCATTGCTCTGGTCTTATTTGCCGGAGTAGGTTTGCTGGTTGACGGATTTGCTGAGCGAAGAACCCATCCCTACACCTCAGCACTCCATGCTTTGGGTTGAGTGCGGCCAGTTACGTGAGCGAATGGGTGCTCTATTTGAAAATATTGCAGTGAGGTATGACTGCTTGAGTGACCACTCAACCTGTTCCCACTTCCGCTTTGGGTCGAAAGCCGACGCTTTCCAGCAGCACGTCCAACGACGGGTTCCACCCTAAAGCTGCCCCCTAGATTTCTCCACAAACATTTTTTCCATGACCCAGGGCTGCCTCAATGCCTGCTAAGCAGGTTTGAGGTCTTTGTACTGGCGGAGAGGGAGGGATTCGAACCCTCGGTGATGTTGCCACCACGCCTGATTTCGAGTCAGGTACATTCGACCACTCTGCCACCTCTCCTACACTCACCTTTGCGGCTGGTCACTGCCGCAAATTCTATCAGCGCGCTGAATTAAAAATTCAGGCGCGCAATTCTGTGATGCCGCCCATGTAAGGACGCAAGACTTCAGGCACAGTGACCGATCCGTCTGCGTTTTGATAATTCTCCAGCACAGCCACCAACGCACGGCCCACAGCCAAGCCTGAACCGTTCAAGGTGTGCACCAACTCGTTCTTGCCTTGCGCATTTTTGAAACGCGCTTGCAAACGACGTGCTTGGAAAGCTTCACAGTTAGAGCAAGAACTGATCTCGCGATAGGTACCTTGTGCAGGCACCCACACTTCTAGGTCATAGGTTTTGGTAGCGCCAAAACCCATGTCACCCGAGCACAACAACATGACGCGGTAAGGCAAGCCCAACTTTTGCAAAATGGCTTCTGCATGGCCTGTCATTTCTTCCAGCGCTTCGTAGCTTTTCTCTGGGTGAACAATTTGCACCATCTCTACTTTGTCGAATTGATGCTGACGAATAAGACCTCGCGTGTCACGGCCTGCACTGCCTGCTTCTGATCGGAAACAAGGTGTATGGGCTGTGAGCTTCATGGGCAAATCGGTCTCGGCCAACACCTCATCTCGCACCACATTGGTCAAGGTCACTTCTGAGGTGGGAATCAAATACAGCGCTTGCGTGTCAGCACCCTCTTCGGCATCTTGGCCACCTTTTTTGGCAGCAAACAAATCGCCTTCAAACTTAGGCAACTGGCCAGTGCCACGCAATGTTTCTGCATTCACCACGTAAGGGGTGTAGCACTCGGTGTAACCATGGGCTTGCGTTTGGGTGTCCAACATGAACTGCGCCAGCGCGCGGTGCATGCGCGCAATTTGGCCGCGCATGAACGTAAAGCGTGAGCCTGACAATTTGATGCCGGTGTCGAAGTCGAGTCCGAGCTTTTCGCCAATGTCGACGTGGTCGCGCACTTCAAAGTCGAAGGTTTTGGGTCCTTTGCCGTCGACACTCCACTTGCGCACTTCTACGTTGCCATGTTCGTCCGCGCCCACAGGCACGCTTTCGTGGGGCAAGTTGGGAACCGCCAACAGCATGTCTTGCAGTTCAGCTTGCAAGGCTTCCAAACGAACGGCCGAAGCATCGAGCTCTGTTTTGATGCTGGCCACATCGGCCATGACTTGGTCGGTGCTTTCGCCTTTGGATTTCAACATGCCAATTTGCTTGGACAGGTTGTTGCGTTGGCTTTGCAGTTCTTCGGTGCGTGTTTGCAAAGTTTTGCGCTCGGTTTCCAACGCACGGAACTTTTCCACATTCAGAAATGCTTGTGGATTTTTACGAGTTTCTAGGCGCGCGACAGCCACGTCGAGGTCTTTGCGGAGTAAGAGAATGTCTAGCATGGTCAGATTGTAGTTTTAAGCCCTTTGGGCAACGGAAATTGAATGTGTTCGGTGACGCCGTCTAATTTGCGAATGGAGGTGGCGCCCAAGGCACGAAGTCGTTCAATGACTTCTTTCACCAGCACTTCAGGGGCGGATGCACCTGCCGTAAGACCCACACGGTGCTTGCCTGCAAACCACTCATCTTGGAGTTCGGCGGCACTGTCAATCATGTAGCTGTCGGCGCCCAAGCGTGAGCCCAGTTCGCGCAGACGGTTGCTGTTGGAACTGGTGGGACTGCCCACCACAATCAGCACGTCCACTTGCGGGCTGAGCAACTTGACCGCATCTTGTCTGTTTTGGGTGGCGTAGCAAATGTCTTGCACTTTGGGCTCGCGCACTTGAGGGAATCGCTTCTTGACGGCGCTCAAAATCTCGGCCGCATCGTCTACGCTCAAAGTGGTTTGTGTCACCACACCCAATAACTGGGTTTGCGCTGGGTTGACTTTGGCCACATCGGCCACGTCTTCCACCAAGTGAATGCCATCGGGCAATTGGCCCATGGTGCCTTCCACTTCAGGATGGCCTTTGTGACCAATCATGATGAATTCGTAGCCTTCTTTGTGCAGCTTGGCCACTTCCACATGCACCTTGGTGACCAAAGGACAGGTGGCGTCAAAAATTTGAAATCCACGTGCTTCAGCTTCGTGCTGAACGGCCTTGCTTACGCCGTGCGCACTGAAAATAAGGGTGGCACCGGGCGGCACATCGTTCAGATCTTCAATGAAGATGGCGCCCTTTTGTTTCAAGTCGTTGACCACATAGGTGTTGTGCACAATTTCGTGCCGAACATAAATGGGTTTGCCAAACTTGGCAATGGCGGCTTCCACAATCTCAATGGCGCGGTCGACACCGGCACAGAAGCCCCGTGGTTCAGCCAATAAAACTTCTTGCACGCCCATGATCATGTCGCCAGTTGTGTTGCGATTCAAATTACAAAATGCCGATGATGTGAACTTCAAACGTGACTGGCTGTCCTGCCAATGGATGATTGAAGTCAAACAGCACCGCACCATCTTCGGCCACTTGCATGACAGCGCCGGCATAAGTGCCGTGGCCATCGGGCGTGGGAAACTGCACCACGTCACCGGGCACATAGTGTTCTTGCGCGGCACCCAACTGGGCCAGCAACTTGCGCGCCACCCACTGCTGCATGTCTGGATTGCGGTCACCAAAGGCAACGCCAGCAGCCAACTCAAAGGTGGTGCGCACGCCCTCCTCCAAGCCCATCAAACACGCTTCCATGCCAGGTGACAACTCACCTGAGCCCAGAGACAGGGTGGCAGGTTTGTCCTCAAAGGTGTTGATGAGGGTGCCTTGTGGCCCTGCCAAACGGTAGTGCAGCGTCAAAAAGGATCCGGCTTGTACGGTGGTCATAGGTGTGTCAATGCAGGTAGGGGGCAATTCAATGCAGGCCAATGAAAATCAAAGCACCGCCAAAGGCGCGCTGAGGGCACAGACTTGAAGTGTCCAGCCCCTCATTGTAAAAAGCTTCTTGGCCTTTGGCCGGGAAATGCGCTTCAAAGGGGCATTTATCTGAAAGAACTGGCCCATGAAACTGCAAGAAATCCCACCTGACACCCGTCCTCGCGAAAAAATGCTGGCCAGAGGGCCTGGCGCCCTCAGTGATACCGAGCTATTGGCGCTGCTGCTCAGAACCGGTGTGGCTGGGCGCAATGTACTGCAATTGGCACAAGACATGCTGCTGGCCAGCGGCGGTTTGGCCAACTTGCTCATCACCCCGTCTTACCAGCAAGGGCACATCAAAGGGCTGGGGCCTGCCAAACAAACCGAGCTGTTGGCCGTGATGGAATTGGCCAGACGGGCCATGTCGCAGCAACTCCAAAGCCGCGAAGTGATGCAGAACGCCGCCAGTGTGCAGCTGTATTTGCAAATGCACATGGCACACAAAAACCATGAGGTCTTTGCCATGATGTTTTTGGATGCGCAACACAAACTGCTGTGCCTAGAAACTCTGTTTCGCGGCACTTTGAACCAAACCAGCGTCTACCCCCGAGAAGTGGTCATGCGGGCACTTCACCATCACAGCGCCGCTGTGGTTTTGGCGCACAACCATCCCAGCGGCTCGGTCCTGCCCAGCCCCGCCGACTTGCACCTCACGCACACGCTCAAATCCACACTGGCCATGGTGGACGTCAAGGTGCTGGACCATGTCATCGTTGGGCCAGGCCAGGCCTTCTCCATGGCAGAGCAGGGTGTTTTGTAAAAGACACCTCAAAGGGCCTTGGCTTGTGGCAACATTGGCTTGTGAAATTTCAATCGCTTCAAGACCTCAAACACGTTCAAAAGCACATTGCCCAGGCGCAAGCCAAAGCAGCGGCTGAGGCAGCTGCGCGTGCGGCGGCTTTGAAAAAAGCCGAAGCCGACAAAAATCTTTTTGCCCGGGCCATTGGCAAAGTGGCACCCTTGCCCGTTCACAACAAGGCCCACCTGCCCCAAACACCGCGAGCACCCGTGGCCACGCAGCTGCAAAAAGACGAAGCCAAAGTCATTCAAGATTCACTGAGTGATGAGTTTGATGTCGGCACTCTGCTAGACACCGACGAAGCCCTGAGCTTCAGAAGGCCCAGCGTTGGGCCGGAGGTCACACGCAAATTACGCAAGGGCGACTGGGCCATTCAACGCGAAATCGATTTGCATGGTTTACGCAGCGATGAGGCTCGGTTGGCGCTGACCACGTTCATTCGTGAAGCGCACAAATACGGCATTCGATGCGTACGAGTGGTGCACGGCAAGGGCTTGGGTTCACCGGGCAAAACACCCGTGCTCAAATCCAAGGTGCACAGTTGGTTGGTGCAAAAAAACCAAGTGATGGCCTTCGTGCAAGCCAAACCTGCCGAAGGTGGCGCGGGTGCCTTGGTGGTCTTGCTCACGCCCTCAGACGCACGCTGAATTTATTCGGCCGCTTGTCGCAGCGTTTGTGCCACAGGTTGACGCAACACTTCGGACAAGCCCCACCAGCCAGCCAACCAGGCCAACAATGCGCCTGCGCAAGCACCCGCCAAGGGCACCCACAAAGACGCCGTCCAGTCAAATTCAAAAACGTAACGGGCCAGGCCCCATCCCACACCAACGGCCACCGAGCTGGCCAAGAAACCGGCCAACAAGCCAACGCCCACCAACTCTGCACTTTGGACTTGGCTGAGCAATCGGCCGGTTGCGCCCAAGGCACGCATGATGGCAAATTCTCGTTTTCTTTCTTCGCGCGTCGATGTGACGGCAGCCATAAGCACCAACAGCCCCGCCATGAGGGTGAAAGCGAACAAAAACTCAACAGCGCGGATGACTTGGTCTAAAACTTTTTGCACTTGCGTCAGGGTGGCACGCATGTCAACGCTGGTGATGTTCGGAAACTGTTGCAACAAATCTCGTTCGAAGGATTTTTGAGCAGGTGTTTTGAAAGCGGCCATGTAGCTCAATGGCACCTCAGGCAGTTGGTCGACCGGGTACATCACAAAGAAATTGGCGCGCATAGAACCCCAGTCCACTTTGCGAAGTGAGGTGATGCGCCCCTCAGACAGCACGCCCCCCACATCGAAGCGCATGCGATCGCCCATCTTCAAACCCAGGGTTTGGGCAATGCCCACTTCTACGCTGACCGCATCAGCCTCTCCGTCTGTCCAGGCACCCTGCACAACTGCGTTGTGCTCGGGCTTGGCTGCTCTGGCAGACAGATTGAATTCACGGTCGACCAAACGCTTGGCGCGGTCTTCTGCATAATCGGCGGGGCTGACCGGTTTGTCATTGATGGCCACCAAGCGGCCGCGAATCATGGGATACCAGTCGTAGTGCTGAACGCCCGCTTGCGACAGTGCCGCCTGGAAGGCCGCCGTTTGATCGGCCTGCACATTGATCACAAAGCGATCGGGCGCATTGACGGGCGTTGCTTTGCGCCAGCTGCTGATTAAATCGGTGCGAAGCAACACCAACAGCACCAAGGCCAACAAACCCACCGACAAAGCACTGACTTGCACCACGGCATACACCGGACGCGCCATGACTTGGCGTGTGGCCAGCAGCAACCAACGCGGTGTTGTTTGACTGGGCACCCAATGGCGAAGCGCCTTCAGCATGAGCCACGTCACCGCAGCAAAGAACAAGGCGGCAGCTGCAAAACCACCCACGGTCATTAAACCCAACTTCACATCCCGACTGGCCCACATCAGAGCAGCGGCAAATCCCAGCAAGCCCATCACCAAGACCCCCAGCGAGGCAGCTTGTAAACCGCCCACCTCTCTGCGAATGACGCGAATGGCGGGTACTTTGGCCAGTTGCAAAACCGGCGGCAAGCCAAAGGCCAGCAACAGCGTCAAGCCCATGCCCAGACCTAAGAGGGCTGGCGCGCCAGAGCTAGGTGGCAACTGTGCATCGACCAGACCGGCCAGCAACCAAACAAAGGCGTGGTGAATGCCATAGCCCAAGGCCAAACCCAACAAGCTGGCCAACACACCCGCTGTGACAAATTCAAAACCATAGGCCAAGGTGAGGTTGCGCTGACTTTGACCCAATACCCGCAACAGCGCACAGCCATCCAAATGACGTGCCGCAAACGTGCGCGCTGCCAGCGCAACAGCCACCGCACACAACAAGGCGGCCAACAGCGCCACCAGGTTTAAAAACTTTTCTGCACGGTCCAATGTTTGGCGCATTTCAGGACGGCCACTCTCCATTGACTCGATTTGCACGCCACGTACAGAGGGCAACTGCACTTGCTCGCGCGACCAATTCAAAAACTGCTGCACATTGCGCTGATCCTCTGCACCCGCCACGGCCATTCGGTAACTGATCCGGCTGGCCGGTTGGACCAAGCCAGTGGCCTCGACATCTTGCTGATTCAACATCACACGGGGTGCGAAATTCATGAAATTTGCACCGCGGTCTGGCTCGCGTTCGATGAGCGCGGCAATCTGAAAATCTTGATTGCCCAACCACAAACGGTGACCCAACTGCAAGTTCAAAGCTTCCATCAGCGCTGGATCGACCCACACCGTGCCAAGCTTTGGAACCTCGCGCGTGGTGATGACCTCGTCACTGGCCCGATTGGGCTGCGAGAGATCGGCTTTGAACAAGCGCATATTGCCTCGCAAGGGATAGCCCTCGGACACCGCTTTCAAAGCCACCAGCTTGGTCTCGCCCCCTTGCGCATCGTCGGCCCGGGCCATGCTTGGAAAATTCAAAGAAGTTTGTGTTTTCAAAGCCAGTGACTGGGCTTTGCGCACGAACGCTTCTGGTGTGGGTTTGTCACTGACCACCACGGCATCACCGCCCAACAGTTGGCGTGCGTCACGCCACAAGCCCGCCTGCAATCGGTCGGCAAAGAAGCCAACGGCTGACAGCGCGGCAACGGCCAAGACCACAGACACCAACAGCAAATTCAGCTCACCTGCCCGAAAATCACGCCACAGGTTGCGCCAACCCAATTGAAGGGCCAACTGCCAAGCAGGTAAGGCCGTAGGTGCGACGGGCTCAGTCATGCGCAATTGGTCTGGTGGCGTGTTCGGCCAACTCAGCTTGCCAAATAAGCCGGTGCGCGGCGCTGAAACACAAGAAGCGCTTGTGGGTGGCGCGGCCAATGGCACACAAGCCCACACGCTGAGCCACTTCTAAACCCATCTGAGTGATGCCACTTCGAGACACGGCAATGGGCACCCCCATTTGAGCCGACTTGATCACCATCTCGCTGGTGAGGCGACCTGTGGTGTAAAACACTTTGTCATGGCCACTGACATCGTTCATGGCCATCCATCCTGCAATGGTGTCGACCGCATTGTGGCGTCCAACATCTTCCACAAACATCAGCATTTCGGCACCCTTGAACAACGCACAGCCATGCACTGAGCCTGAAGATTTGTAAGTCGTTTCTTGCAGCCGAATGGCATTGACCAATGCATACAAAGTGGCTTGATCAATGCGTGCTGTGGGCGCCAATTGAATGGCATCGATGTCGTTGACCAAATCGCCAAACACACTGCCTTGACCACACCCTGTTGTGACCACACGTGCCGCTGTTTTGCTGCCCGCCTGACTTTGTCCTGCGCGTGTCTTGATGGCCGCAACGCCAGGTTGACCCATTTCACCCTCACCCAAAGTCCAGTCCACCGTAATGGACTCGATTTCTCCAACCGATTGAATGAGGCGTTGGTTCAACAAAAAACCCAGCACCAAATGCTCTGGGCTGGCGCCCAAGGTCATGAGGGTGACCAACTCGCGTTTGTCCAAATAAACCGTGAGGGCGCGTTCTGCGGGAATGTGCACATGCGAGGGCTGGCCAAACTCATTGACCACGTCAATTTGCCGCGTCAGTTCGGCTCGCGCTTGCGTCAGTCGAGGTTTGAGAGGGTTTGGGGAGGACAGCATGGGTAATTCGGCATTGCAGAAGCGAGCCTAACGTAAAAAGTCCCGCGCCGATTCAGCGAGGGACTTTTGGCCTGATGAATTCAGGGAAAAATCAGGATTTTTTAGCAGGTGCTGCGGCAGGCGTGGTCGGTTTGCCGGCTGCAGCAGCTGCAGCGGCAACGAATGCACCTGGATCCACGCAGGCAGGCGTGGCCACTGGCGGCGTGGTGGGTTTGCCACTGGCTTTGGCTGTCTTGTAATAGTGGGCTGCAACTTTTTCGCGTGATTTGCACAGTTGGTAGTCGGCTACTTTGTTACCGTGTGCTGTTTTAGCGGCTGCCTCGGCTGCTTTGGCTTTGGCCTCGTCGCTGGGGGCTGGCAATTTGGCCATGACCGACACGCTAAAGCAGGAGGCCAACAGCAAGCTGGCCAATGAGATGAATGATTTTGTCATGGTCTGTATCCTCTAACTTCAGGCAGATGCCGATGTAGAAGCGGTGCCGCCATGGGCGCTTGCTTCGGCAGATCTTTGCGCAGGAATTTTGCCTGCTTTGATGTCGTTGTACCAAAGCTCGTGGTGTTCTTTGGCCCAAGTTTCATCGACATAACCATCTCGCATGGCGCTATAGGCACCTTGCATGCCAATGGTGCCCATGTAGATGTGCCCCATGAACATGACCATCATGAGAACCGTGGCCACGCCGTGAACCATGTTGGCGATTTGCATCGTGCCACGCTCGTAAATGAGGCCAGGAATGAGTTTGTCCAACACCAAGCCGGAAGCCACCACAATGACACCCAGGCCTAAAACGCCAAACCAGAAGACCACTTTTTCACCTGCATTGAAGCGGTGAGACGGCACTTCGTGACCTGACAACAAGCCGCCCCCTTTGAGCAACCAAGTGATGTCCTCTTTGCTGGGCCAGTTGTCCTTGATGAAGGTGACAAACACAATGATGAGCGACACAGCAAACAAAGGGCCGGCAAAATTGTGCAGGTTTTTCAGGGCATAGGTTAGCCAGCCAAACAAAGCCGTGCCAATGACGGGCAGGATGAAAAACTTGCCAAAAGCGATGACGGCACCCGAAACGGCCAAGCAAACAAACGCAATGGCGTTGGTCCAATGGGCCGCGCGCTCTAGGGGGGTGAAACGTTCAATCTTGCGGCCAGTTTCAGCGCCATGCAACTTCAGGGTGCCCTTGCCGTAGTAAAACAGCGCAATGGCCAAAGCCGCAATCAACAGCAGGGAGCCACCATAAGGAATGATCCAATTGTTGCGCACTTGACGCCAGGCTTCGCCTGCATTGGTGAGCTTGGCACCTGGGTATTGAACAAAAGGCTGAATGAGATTGCCTGCCTCTGGCGCTTGTGATGCCGGCAAGCTGCTGTAGCCCGATACACCTGCACCGACTTGTCGCCAAATGGGTGCATTGTTGCCAGGCTGAACCTTGGCACGCTCACCATTGTTTTGGTCTGCGTATTTGGGATCGGTATTGGCATCGGGTGCGATGGAAAAAATGTTGGCACTTTCCACTGCCACGGGCGCAGCTGCTTTGGGTGATGTTTGTGCGGACACACTCAAGACGCCACCCAACACCAAGCCAACGGCCACGAGGCTTGACTGAATGTATTGTGTTACCGAAGATCGGTTCATGGTTGCTCTCCCACCTTCAGTTGGAACGCGAGTGATCGTTTTGCCCGTATTGAGCACGTGTTTTGAGTTGCTGAGCCCAGCTGTTTTTGTCGCCGGTCTTCCAGTCGGACGTGGTGAATACTTGAACACCCGTACCCGTGTAAGGGGCTGCGTCTTGTCGGGGCTGACCCGCCAACTCTTGGGCTTTGTCACCGCACGCAGCAAGACTTGCCAACACGGTCATGGCGCTGGCAAAAAGGGCAATTCGTTTGAGGCTGTTCATGATTTGGCGCCTTTCGAATCGGCTTTGCTGCCATAAGCAGTACCCCAACCCCAGACCTCTGCACCTTTGCCACGTTGCACCACGCGATTGCGGAAGATGTCGGCCACGACATCACCGTCGCCGGCGAGCAAGGCTTTGGTAGAACACATTTCGGCACAAGCAGGCAACTTGCCCTCTGCCAAACGGTTGCGACCGTATTTTTCAAATTCGGCTTGACTGCCATTGGCTTCCGGGCCGCCTGCACAGAACGTGCATTTGTCCATCTTGCCGCGCACGCCAAAGGTACCCGCGCTTGGGAACTGCGGTGCGCCAAAAGGGCAGGCATAGGAGCAGTAGCCACAACCGATGCAAACGTCCTTGTCATGCAACACCACACCCTCTTCGGTGCGATAAAAACAATTGACAGGGCAAACTGCCATGCAAGGTGCATCTGAACAATGCATGCATGCCACAGAAATGGATTTCTCGCCAGGCACGCCGTCGTTTAGAGTGACAACACGGCGGCGGTTGACACCCCAAGGCACTTCGTGTTCATTTTTACAAGCCGTGACACAACCGTTGCATTCAATGCAGCGCTCTGCATCACAGATAAATTTCATTCTTGCCATGTTTTACTCCTGTGTGTGTTGAAAGCTTTAAGCCTTCTCCACATCGCAAACGGTGGTTTTGGTTTCTTGCATCATGGTGACGCTGTCGTAGCCGTAAGTGGTACCGGTGTTGATGGCTTCGCCGCGCACGATGGGGGCTGCACCATTGGGGTAATGCGCCAACATGTCGGCACCCTGCCAACGTCCTGAGAAGTGGAACGGCAAGAACACTGTATCGGGGGCGACGCGCTCGGTTACAAGTGCCTGCACATTCAAGCGCGCACCTGTGGGTGTTTTCACCCAAGCACGTTCACCATTGCGAATGCCACGCTTGGAAGCTGTTTGGGGATTGATTTCCACAAACATTTCTTGCTGCAATTCGGCCAACCAAGGATTGGATCGGGTTTCTTCGCCACCGCCTTCATACTCGACCAATCGGCCAGAGGTCATGATGAGTGGGAACTTCTCGTAAACCTTGTCGGCAATGTTCTTGTCTTGAATGGTTTTGTACAAAGTGGGCAGACGCCAGAATGCTTTCTTGTCGTCGTGCGTGGGGTACTTGGCGGCCATGTCGGCACGCGTGCCGTACAAAGGCTCGCGGTGCTGAGGAATAGGATCGGGGAAGTTCCACACCACTGCGCGCGCCTTGGCATTGCCAAAGGGGTGGCAACCGTGGTTCTTCATGAACACGCGCATCATGCCGCCAGAAGAATCGGTCTTCCAGTTTTTGCCTTCAGCGGCTTTGGCCTCGTCTTCTGTGAGCTCACCCCACCAGCCCAGTTTTTTGAGCAACACGTGGTCAAGTTCTGGATAGCCCGTGGTGATGTCTGCGCCTTTGGAGTACGAGCCATCTTCGGCCAACAAAGACTTGCCTTCACGCTCAATGCCAAAGTTGGCGCGGAAATTACCGCCGCCATCCATGACGTGCTTGGAGGTGTCGTAGAGGTTAGGGGTGCCAGGATGTTTGAGTTCGGGCGTGCCGTAGCAAGGCCATGGCAAACCGAAATAATCGTCGCCAAAATCGTAGCCCGTTTCCTTGTCTTTGCCGCCTTTGGACTTAAGGGTTTTGACATCGAAAACGTGCATGTTGCGCATGTGCGCTTTGAGACGCTCGGGGCTTTGGCCGGTGTAGCCAATGGTCCAAACGCATTTGTTGATTTCACGCAGGATGTCTTCAGGCACGGGCTCGTCCATGCCTTTGACTTTTTGCATTTTGTAGTTCTTGACCAACTCTTTGCCAAAGCCCAGCTTGTCGGCCAATTGGTACATGATCATGTGATCGGTACGGCTCTCCCACAATGGCTCAATGACCTTCTCGCGCCATTGCAAAGAGCGATTGGACGCAGTACAAGAGCCACTGGTTTCAAACTGTGTGGCGGCAGGCAACAAGTACACCGCACGGTTGGGGTTCAGGTCTTCTGGCTTGCCGGGCATGGCGGCCATGGCGGCTGTGGCAGAAGGATAAGGATCGACCACCACCAACAAATCGAGTTTGTCCATGGCGCGCTTCATTTCCAAACCACGCGTTTGGGAGTTGGGTGCATGGCCCCAATAGAACACACCGCGCAAGTTGCTGTCTTGGTCGATGAGTTCGTTTTTCTCGAGCACACCATCAATCCAGCGTGACACGGTGATGCCGTTTTTGCCCATCATGGCAGGGCTGGCATAGCGGCCTTTGATCCATTCAAAATCGACGCCCCAGGCCTTGGCAAAGTGCTTCCAAGAGCCTTCTGCCAAACCGTAGTAGCCGGGCAAGGAGTCGGGATTGGGACCGACGTCGGTTGCACCTTGCACGTTGTCGTGGCCACGGAAAATGTTGGTACCACCACCGGACTTGCCCACATTGCCCAAAGCCAACTGAAGAATACAAGAGGCACGCACGATGGCGTTGCCGATGGTGTGCTGTGTTTGACCCATGCACCACACGACGGTGCTGGGGTTGTTTTCATGCAGCATTTTGGCCACTTTGAAAACTTGCGCTTCTTTCACACCACAGGCTTCTTCCACATTCTCGGGTGTCCATTTGGCCAACACTTCTGCTTTGACAGCGTCCATGCCGTAGACACGATCGTTGATGTATTTTTTGTCTTCCCAACCATTTTTGAAGATGTGATACAGGATGCCGAACAAGAAAGGAATGTCGGTACCGGAGCGAATGCGAACATACTCATCGGCCTTGGCCGCAGTGCGCGTGAATCGTGGGTCAACCACGATCATCTTGCAACCGTTTTCTTTGGCATGCAACATGTGCAACATGCTGACAGGATGCGCTTCGGCCGCATTGGAACCAATGTACATGGCGCACTTGCTGTTTTGCATGTCGTTGTACGAATTGGTCATGGCGCCGTAGCCCCACGTATTGGCCACACCCGCAACCGTGGTGGAATGGCAAATACGCGCCTGGTGGTCGGTATTGTTGGTACCCCAGAAGCTGACAAACTTGCGCATCAAATACGCTTGCTCGTTGTTGTGCTTGGAGGAGCCCACAAAGTAAACGCTGTCGGGGCCGCTGGCTTTGCGCAGGTCCATCATGCGCTCGCTGATTTCTTTCAGGGCCACATCCCAGCTGATGCGCTGGTATTTGCCGTTGACCAGTTTCATGGGGTAACGCAGACGGTATTCACCGTGGCCGTGTTCACGAATGGCCGCCCCCTTGGCGCAGTGCGCACCCAAGTTGATGGGGGAATCGAACACGGGTTCTTGGCGAACCCACACACCATTTTCGACCACCGCATCAATGGCACAACCCACTGAGCAGTGGGTGCAAATGGTGCGTTTGACTTCAACTTTGCCTGCGCCCAGGGCTTCAGCCACCGGGCCGTTGCCCGCTTGCGCTTTTTTGACAAGACTGAGCTGAGAAGCGGCCAAACCGACGCCGACGCCTAGGCCAGAGCGACGCAAAAATGTACGACGGTCAAGGGTTGGCAATGCTTGGGTTAGGCCACGGCGCAAGCTGTGCACGAACGGCGACGAGGCAGCACCCGAAGTGCCTGAATTCTTTTTGGTCAACAACATGAAACTCTCCAGAAGAGGTGAGTGTTTGAGAAAGGGCTTAGACCAGGGTGGTCTTGTAATAACGCTTGACGTGCTCGGAGAGCTCGTAGCCACCCCCGCGCTCGGGCTTGGGTTTTGGGGCTGCTTGGGGCGCCAAGTCTTGAACTTGAGGCAACAGGGCGGTGGCTGTGGCGACAGCACCCACGGTGCCCGCACCCGCAAAAAGGGTACGGCGCGACAGTTTTGGATTTTGAGAGCTCATGATCGCTTCCTCGTGTTGATGCCTAGGAAATACTTTGCATACCCCTTGATGCTAACAGTTTGCTCAACGTAAACAATGGGAAAACCCTTACCCGACTGAGCTTAAGTGAGCAAATCAAAGCCCTGGGCTTCAATGCCCAGAAACGACTGGGTAAATTCTGCAAGGGCACCGAAAAATTTGGCCTTGGGGTGCTTGCCAATTGTGTCGGTCATGTTGTGAGTCCACGACTGGATGTGATTGGCAAAAAAAGCCCTTTGGTGGGTCAAATTGGCCACCGTCACGTCGTCACCGGCAATCAAATAGCGCATGACTTCGCACAAATAAGAAAAGTGGTCTTCGGTCTCGGACATGCTGTCGTGGCGGTCAAGACCCAAAGCCTTCAAATCGTCGCGCAATCTGGCCACGGGCTTGTCATTGAGAAAGCCACTGACGTAATGGGAGGCATACAAATACACCTCCGGCTTGCCCACCCCACCAAACAAGTGGTTGTATTCGTTGGCGATGTCTTCGTCCGAACTTTGTCGGGCAGCCGCGACCAATTGACGCCATGGCTCTTCCAAAAAACCGCCGGCGACCGGTGCATCGGTTACAGCCACTCGCATTTGAGCCAACATCTCGGGCTGTGGCACCTGATAAAACAATTGCGCCAACAAGCCGTAAATTTCTGCGCGCGCGGTTTCTTCGTCAAGGGCAGAGGAAGCTTGCAGGTTGGAAGTCATGGGCTAATTTGAGAAATAAGGTTTGAAAACAAGCGCAGAGGGGTCAAGCTTTGGGCGGAATGTTGGCAATTTTGGCTTCGTCGGCATTGGAATAAAGGTCAATGACGCGGCAATCGCCACACATTTTGAGGCGCTCCAAGGCAGCACCTTGGAACATGCTGTGTCCCGACAACTTGCCCAACATGGCCTCAATGGCCTTGAGGGTGCCAAAAGGTTTGCCGCATTTCACGCAGCCATAGGGCTGCGACTGGTTCAGCACCTGGGCTTGCTTGCGCTCAGGCGTGCGCAAGAATCGAGGAATCAACTCAATGGCGTCTTCAGGACAGGTGGTGGCACACAAACCACACTGCACACAATTCTTTTCGATGAAGCGCAGTTGTGGCAAATCAGGGTTGTCTTGCAGTGCACTGGCAGGGCAAGCACTCACGCAACTGAGGCACAAAGTGCATTTGTCTGCATTCACTTTGAGCGCGCCAAGAGGCGATGCCACAGGCAACGCAATGGCACTGTTGTGGGACTGCAAGGCCGATGGCGCATGCTCGCTCAAATGGTCAAGCGCCAACTCAAGCGTGCTGCGCTTTTCGGGCGCGACAGCGTATTTGGCAAACGCTCCAGGCACTTGATTTTTAAATTGAGCTTGTGCAATGGAAGCCCTGTTGGCTTGCAAACTGCCGTCCAAGTCCATGGCATTTTTGGCACGCACAATTTGGAAGTGAACACCTTCATACCCAAGGCCCGCCAGCAAACTTTGCGCGACGGCCATTTGGGCTGTCAGCCCCTCCAAGTATTGCGGTGCTTCTTCGTGTGTACACAAGACCAATACTTGGTGTGCGCCATAAGCCACAGCTGTCAGCCAAACTTCCAAACCCAAACTGGCGGTATGCCACAACGACATGGGAATGACGTTGGCTGGCAGGCCTTTGGCCAATTTGAGTTGCGCAGCACGACCCAACTCTTCCACCACTTTGAGGCCCGCATCTTGGCTGTGCAACATCAGCACAGCATCTTTGCCACCTGCCGCATGGTAGGCAGACAGCAAGGTTTTGATTTTCAAACCTTGCTCTTGCGCCTTGGGATAGGCGTAGCTTAGCGCGCCCGTAGGGCACACGGTGGTGCAAGCACCACAACCCACGCACAAGTTGGGGTTGACTTTGATTTGCTGGCGCGATTTATCGCTAGAAATGGCCTCTGCCGAACAAATGTCCACACAGGCGTTGCAGCCCACGGTTTCGTTGCGACTGTGCGCACACAGCTTTTGTTTGTAGGCAAAAAACTTGGGCTTTTCAAACTCGCCCACCATGTCCCGAAGTTTGATCAGCATGGCCAAGTCGCGGCCATCCCATCTGAAATAACCCTGTGGGGGGGCGTGTTGCAAAAACTGAGGCCCTGAACTGCCGGCTGTCCGGAGGTCCAAAATGAGGTCGAATTTTTCAGAGGCTTCTGCAGGCACACGGCTGAAATCGATGGCACCTGCTGATTGACACACCTTGACGCACGCGCGGCTGGCATTGCACAGGCTCATGTCAACTTGATAATCCAAACCAATGGCGTTTTCGGGACAAGCTTGCACGCAGGCATTGCAACGCGTGCACAAATCCAAATTGATGGGGTTGTTGTCAGACCAAGTGATGTCAAAGGCGCCCAGCCAACCGCTCAAGGTTTGCAACTGACCAGAGATCACCGGGAATTGCCGCTCTTGTGAACCACCGGCCTCACCTGCGCCTTGCGCAAAGATGACCACTTGCATCACATCTGCCACCATGGCCGCTGCTTTTTCAGCCTGATCAAGGGGGCCAATGATCAACAAGCGGCCTTCACTTTTAAAAGGCACGGCGGGCACAGGATCGGGTTCGGGCAGATGCGCGGCCGCCAGCAAGGCCGCCAGTTTGGGGGTGGCGTTGTGTGCATCGCTGCTCCAACCACCCGCCTCACGGATGTTCACAAATTGAAGGGGCGATGTGGCACCTTCAGTTTGAGAGGCCAGTTCTGAGAACAACTTTTTTTCTTGGGTGCAAGCCACCACCACTTCTTGACCCGATTGAATGGCCTTTTGAAATGCGCCTGCTTCCCTGCGGCAAAGGGTGCTGTGCAGCGTGAGCGATTCACCCAGCGCCTGACCCAACTTCTGGGTCTGCAGGGGCATGGTTTGGTTGCAATCGCAAATGAGTGTGGTCATGTTGTGCCGAGTTGTTGTCTAGGGGCTCTGAGCTGTCCAAGTTGTCTGCTTGGGCAGTCAGGCTTGTCTCTGCTGAATTTTGAATGTCGGTTTCCAGTGGTTTGGACTGTGCCACATCTTCAGGGGCTTTGACCAAACCCAAAAATTGAGCACCCACCATTTTGGCCAGCATGCCTTCGGGCAATGGGTCGGGTGTGTTGTAGTCGCCAATGTAGATGTCCAGGCCGTCCATCACGTTGTAATGCGGGTCCGCCAAGAGTTTTTTCATGGCTGCATTGCGAACTTCAGGCGTGACACCCTGTGTCATGAAAGAAGAAAAATCAGACTCTGGCGTGAGTTGCGCCACATCAGCCAATGTGGGCATCTTGGGAGGCTCAGTTTTGATTTCAGCCACGTCTTGGTTGACCTTGGCCAGCGGCGCAGCGCCGGGTGGCGCAGGCTGCTGTATTTGATTTTCTTGGGGCTTATCGTCTGCCACAAGCCCCGCTTTCACAGCCTGCTTGCGCTGCGACCATCGGCTGAAAAATCCACCGGTGTTCTCACTCATGCGCCATCTACCTTGCGCCCAGAGCGGTCGCTGGTGGTCACCTTGGCTGGCTGCCCAAAACGATCGGTGAGTGCTTGAAAGCTTTGCGGGCGCTGACGCCGTTTTACCTCAGGCGTGAAGTGTTGCTTGGCAAAATCCCGCACCCATTCAACGATGTCGGGAGACGCAGGAACTTGCTCAATGGTTTCTTGTGCGTCGAGCCAGCGGCCGGCGTCGTGATAACTCAAGGACACCCGTTCAGGCTTGGCCACCAACTCGGTGCCAATGCCAGGTTCTTCTTCCATGCGCCACATCACAAAGAAACAAGGATCGGGGGATGTGACGTTAAGCAGATAGCCCTCTGCATCGTCTGGATACAACTCAACTTTGAAATTCGGGAAAAGCCAAAGCGCCCCCTCGTCGCCGTCTCGCAAACACTTGGGGCTGTTGCCAAAGCTTTCTTCTTGCGGTGCAACGTCGTCCAAAACCCAGCGCCAAGTCTGCCATTTGGCCATGTCGCCCTGCACGCGCTCACGGCGCATGACAACGGCAACATCAATAGAAGGGCGTGAACTCATGGGCGGATAGTACCAATGATTCAAAGTCATTGGCGTTTATCCGTCTATCAGGCAAATTAAAACGCCTGCACATGAGGCGGCCTTGAGAAGGCTTTGACCGAACCTCAATAGGTTTCGAGGTGCAAACGGCCTTCTTTTTTGAGCGTGGCGCCCACCTGATCCCAGTGGAGACCGGCCTGGGTGGCCACATCATGCAGGGCCAAGACCACGCCCTCTTCCATGCTCTTCAGACCGCAGACATAAAAGTAAGTGTTGGGGTCTTTCAAGAGCGCCACCAAATCGGCCGCACGCTCACGCATGGCGTCTTGCACATAACGCTTGGGCTGACCCACCGTGCGCGAAAACGCAAAGTTGATGTCGATGAAGTCTTTGGGCAGCTTTTGCAGCGGGCCAAAGTAAGGCAACTCTTCTTGAGTGCGAGCACCAAAGAACAGCATCAATTTACCGCCTTCAAACTTGCCTGTTTGACGCAATCGACGTCGCCACTCGGTCATGCCGCGCATGGGCGCACTGCCGGTACCGGTGCAGATCATGACGATGTTGGACTTGGGATGGTTGGGCATCAAGAAGCTGCTGCCAAACGGGCCAATCACTTGGAGCGTATCGCCCACTTTCACATCGCACAAATAATTGGAGCACACGCCTTTGACGGGCTTGCCTTCGTGGTCTTCCGTGACTCGCTTCACGGTCAACGACAAATTGTTGTAACCGGCGCGCTCACCATTGCGCGGGCTGGCAATGGAATATTGGCGTGCATGGTGCGGCTTGCCAGAAGCATCCACACCCGGCGGCACGATGGCCACAGACTGGCCTTCCAACACAGGGAAAGGCATGCTACCGAAATCAATCACGATGTGATGGGTTTCGTTGGACGTACCGGCTTCGTTCACTTTGAAGTTGCCGACCACGGTGGCTTGTGTGGGCGTTTTAGGGCCATACAAGTTGGTGTAAGCATGTGCGGCAGACCAAGGTGGCAATGTCGAGCCGTAAGCAGCAGAATTGAACACAGCATCACCGGAGGCATTGACCGCTTGTGCGGGTGCAGCCTCAACTGCAGGGGCCGCAGCAACAGCTTGACTGTCCACCCCCATGGCCTGGAGGTCTGCGTCGCTCAAGGCGGCAGGCAAATCATCCCATGTCAGTTGTTCTTCAACGGAATAGGCCTTGACTTTGGGCATGCTGCGCCAGTTGTCAATGGAGCCGGTAGGGCAAGGTGGCACACAGGCCATGCACAGATTGCATTTTTCAGCATCGACCACGTAATTGCGAGAGTCATGCGTGATGGCGCCTACGGGGCAAGTAGCCTCGCAGGTGTTGCAACGGATGCAGATCTCTGGGTCAATCAGATGTTGCTGAATTAAAACGGCTTCTGTGGTCATGGCGTGTGTGTTGGATCTTTTAAATCAGATCTCAGCTGAAACGAACGTAGTCGAAGTCTACAGGCTGACGGTTGATGCCCATGACAGGAGGGGCAATCCAGTTGGCAAACTTGCCTGGCTCAGTGACGCGGCCCATCAGGCTGCCGACATAAGCGCGGTCTTCGTTGGTAGGCAACCACTCACCCACTTTGGCCATCCACTCTTCGCTGGTGACCACACGGCCATCGGGCGTGATTTTGGAGCCAGACAAGGAGCCAATGTTGCGGTGGAAAGCTTTGTGAGGCGCTGTCAACTTGAAAGAGATGCCCGCTTTTTCAATCACGCGATTCCAACGCTCAATGCCGCCTTTGGAATCAACGATGTAGTCGTCACGCAGAACTTCATTCAACGCGTTCAACATGGGCACTTCTTTTTCGATCAGCTTGCCTTCTTCTACGGCCAAGATCTTGTAGGTATTGCCCTTCAACACGTGGTCGTCGTTGCGCTTGCCTTCTTCGTAGCGGCCTTTGAGGCCAGAGCTGTAGAAGGTGGCGGCATTGGAAGACTCATCGGCACCGAACAAATCGATGGTGACGGAGAAGTGGAAGTTGATGTAACGCTGGATGGTGGGCAAATCAATCACGCCTGCAGCGCGCAGTTTGGCCACGTCGTCGGTTTTGAGTTGGTTCATCACGTCCACAGTGCGCTGGATGGTGCGGCTGACGCCAGACTCACCCACAAACATGTGGTGTGCCTCTTCGGTCAACATGAACTTGGTGGTGCGGGCCAATGGATCGAATGCAGATTCGGCCAAGGCACACAGTTGGAACTTGCCGTCACGGTCTGTGAAGTACGTGAACATGAAGAAAGACAACCAGTCGGGTGTTTTCTCGTTGAAGGCCTGCAAGATGCGGGGATTGTCTTCGTTGCCGCTGTTACGCTGCAACAACGCATCGGCTTCTTCACGGCCATCTTTGCCAAACTATTTTTGCAACAAGTACACCATGGCCCACAGGTGACGGCCTTCTTCCACGTTAATTTGGAACAGGTTGCGCAGGTCGTACATGCTAGGGGCTGTGAGGCCCAGGTGGCGCTGTTGCTCCACAGATGCTGGCTCGGTGTCGCCCTGTGTCAC
>JACCDX010364168.1_pt1 | contig 23121 bp, 26 predicted proteins | sample 7449681 | NCBI WGS metagenome assembly JACCDX01 (sample SAMN15323450, study PRJNA562643) | freshwater metagenome | isolation source: river surface water | place: USA:Blue River Watershed | collected 2017-08-18
AATGAGCATGCCGCTAAGGGGCCTTGGTCGAAGAGCTTTTCGGTCGTGTAGAAAAATGGCCAGGATTGCAACGACAAAAAACGGCACTGTTGCAACCAGCAGACCCGAGATTCCGGAGGGAATGTGCTTGCCGGCTTCGGTAATAAGCCACCAAGGAATAACCATCTCGGTGATTGCAAAGATAGCGACATAGGGCCAAGCTTTGAAAGCCTTTCGGAGTCCGCCCGCATAAATTGCATATGGAATCAAAACCAAGGCGCCCAAGAAAACCCTGAGGAAAACAATCGAAGAGGTAGAGAAGCTATCCAGTGCCAGAACAATAAAGAAGTATGGCAATCCCCAGAAGAAACCTGTCAGCAAAAACAGAATTAGGCCTTTTTGGGTCACTGCCCAAGTGTAGTCGTTTGATACTTGAAATCCCGCCTAGCAAAGTCGCGTGTAGCTCCACCTGCGCACTAGGTAACCGGAGCCAAAAACCTTAATTTTTCTGCATGTTGTTAGGGAAGCATTCAAGCAATAGCTAAGTTGTTACTGTGATGACAATTCCGAATAAACCAGCGGGCTCTCTAGTGCCACTGACTGAGCTGGTCCAAAACCGTTGGTCCCCCCGAATCTTTGATGCTTCCCACCAACTAAATCCCGATCAGCTAACAGCATTGGGTGAAGCTGTGCGCTGGGCGCCGAGTTCAAGTAATCAGCAGCCCTGGCACGTTGTTTTCCTCACTCGAGAATCAGAGCTGTTTAGGGAAATCAGCCAGCATGGACTTACAGGCTTCAATCAAGCCTGGGCCCCCGCGTGTTCGGCCTATGCAGTAATTCTGGGTCGAAAGACCCAAGGTGAAAAGCCCAGAAATCAAGCTGCCACCTACTACGACCTTGGACTGGCTTCAATGCAACTGGTCATGCAGGCTGAGTCAATTGGTCTGCACTCGCACTTCATGGGCGGCATTGTTCCTCAGGAGATTGAGCGGATCCTAAAGATCACAAACCACTGGGTCGTTTGCGTGATTGGAATAGGAAAACAAGCCAGCCTCGAGGGTGCAAGCCAGGACTTGGTTGATCGCGAAACTGCGCCAAGAACTCGACTCGAACCTGGCGATGTTTACTCAGTCAATACTCCCCTTAGCTAGCATCAAACGGTTATTTTGAATTACCAAGCCGCTCTTCAGAAGGTGCTATCAGTTTTGCTAGATAGGCAAGAAGCTGGTCGACTGCCAATCATTTTGATTGACGGAAGGGCGGCCAGTGGCAAAAGCCAATTCGCAAAGGATCTTTCCGAGCTTTATTTCAAATCTGAAAAACAGGCCGCCCGAGTGGTTCAAATGGATGATCTCTACCCGGGCTGGCAGGGTCTTGCTGATGGGTCTGTTTATCTGCTCACCCACATCCTCTCCCCTCTCTCGCAGGGCAAAACAGCCAGCTGGCAGATTTGGAATTGGCAAGAGAACCAGCGAGGCGCAAAAGATACCGTGAATGGGCACCGTGAGTTTTTAGGTGGCACCGCACTAATTGTTGAGGGCTGTGGATCGATTAGTCGACTCTCTAGCGAGATTGCAGACATAACTATCTGGATTGAAGCGTCGGCAGAAGAAAGAAAAAAGAGATTTAATCTTCGGGATGCCGGAAAGTTTGATGAATACTTTGGAATCTGGTCCGCGCAGGAGGATGAGTTTTATGAAAGAGAAAACTCCAAGCAGCTAGCGCAGCTTATTGTTCAGAACTAACTTTTCTGTTCTCCAGCCAAGTTCTAACACCGGCAATAACACTGAGTGTAATTACTGCAATTGCAATTGCATAAACAGTTCCGCGTACCCAAGGGATTGAATAGGTGAAGAAGCCTGCGAGAGTCAGACCACAGCCCCACAAAAGTGCACCAACCAAATTCGCACTAAAGAACTTGTAGTAGTTCATCTTGCTAATGCCAGCGAGCGCCGGAATGATGACTCTGGCCCAAGGGATAAATCTGGCGACGACAATCGACCACCAGCCATAGCGAATATAGAAGACCTCAGATTTGGCAATGGCATTTTTCAACCATTTACCCTGGCGCTTGTCGAGATAGGGTCTGCCGAAGTGGCGACCTAAGGTGTAACCAACCTGATCTCCGAGCCAGGCTGCGATTCCAACCCCGATAACCATCACCACGATGTTGATTGAGTCCTGATGGGCGGCGGCAACCAGCCCCGCGGCAAAAACCAAGGAGTCGCCCGTTATGAACGGGATAAATGCCCCAACAAATAGCCCAGTGCCGGCGAAGACCAGTCCAAAGACCACTGCATAGAACAGAAATGGGCCGATCTGGTCGAACCAGCCAACTATGTCTTGAGTGATGGAGAGACGAATTTGGGTTGAAAACACGGGGTTAGTCTAACCCATAACTTAGGGTCACCTAACCGGTTCAGACGTTGAAGCGGAACTCCACCACGTCGCCATCTTGCATGACGTAGTCCTTGCCTTCCATGCGAACCTTGCCCTGCGCCTTGGCCTCGGCCATACCACCTGCTTGATCAAGGTCTGAAAATGAAACAACCTCGGCCTTGATGAACCCCTTTTCAAAGTCGGTGTGAATAACACCAGCAGCTTGCGGAGCCTTCCAGCCTTGGCGAATGGTCCAGGCCCTGGCTTCCTTGGGTCCGGCCGTTAGATATGTCTGCAGACCCAGGGTGGCAAATCCAATTCGAGCAAGCTGATCTAGGCCACTCTCGCTCTGACCGAGCGATGCCAGAAGCTCAGCAGCCTCTTCCTTGGACAGGTCAATCAGCTCGCTTTCAACCTTGGCATCCAAGAAAACTGCCTCGGCTGGCTTCACAAGATCCGCCAGCTGCTTTCGCTTGTCTTCGCTACTCAAAATTGCCTCGTCAACGTTAAATACAAACAGCATCGGTTTTGCAGTTAGTAGGCCAAGCTCCTTGATGAGGCTGATGTCTAGTTTGCTGAGCGAGAGTGGAGTGCCGTCGTTTAGAACGGCAATTGCTTGATCAATTGTTTCTAAAACCTGTGGGTCAGCCTTTTTACCCTTGACCTCTTTTTCAATCCTGGGTCTTGCCTTATCCAAAGTTTGCAGGTCAGCCAAAATAAGCTCGGTGTTGATGGTTTCGATATCTGAGCTCGCGTCAACTTTTCCCTCGACGTGGACAACGTCAGAATCGGTGAAGCCACGAACCACCTGAGCAATTGCATCAGCCTCGCGGATGTTAGCTAGGAACTGATTCCCCAAACCTTCGCCCTCAGAGGCTCCCTTGACTATCCCTGCGATGTCAACGAAGGAAACAGGTGCTGCAATTATCTTTTCGGAGCTAAAGATTTCAGCCAGCCGATCTAGTCGGCTATCTGGCAAGTTAACGACTCCGATGTTTGGTTCGATGGTGGCAAAGGGATAGTTAGCCGCTAGAACAGAGTTCTTGGTGAGTGCGTTAAAGAGGGTGGACTTACCTACGTTAGGTAATCCGACGATTCCGATGGTTAGTGCCACCGGGGAAGTCTACTTCCCCCATAATTGCCCTGTGGCATTGAACTTTGTGGCAATCGACTTCGAAACAGCTAATTCCTCTCCAGCCTCACCGTGTGCCGTAGGACTGGTCCGAGTGGTAGAGGGAGAGCTGCAGGAGAGTCTGTCCATGCTGTTTCAGCCGCCCCTGGGCTATGACTGGTTTCACCCGGGCAACATCGCAGTTCACGGAATCAAACCCGAGGATGTTGCCGATGCCCCAGGCTACGGAGAGATTTTGCCAGAGCTGCTGCTTTTCACCGAAGGTCTGCCACTGATCGCCCACAACGCCAGTTTCGACATGGGGGTGCTACGCGAGGCGAGCAAGGCTGTGGAGTTTGACCTTCCCAATCTCAGCTATGCCTGCAGCCTCAAAATGGCCCGCAAAACCTACGAGCTTGAAAGCTATCGCCTCAATGCAGTGGCCTATGCCATTGGCCACGAGGAATTCAACCACCATGATGCACTGGCGGATGCCGATGCTTGTGCCCGGATAGTACTGCACATGGCCAACCGGCACGAGGTAGAGGACCTGATGGGACTGCTCGAGAAGACCTCTCAGCGTTTGCTTCCCTTAGTTGTCTCCTAGCACTGCGATACTTCGAGTATGGAAACAACTATTTGGTTTGTTCTGAATGCCCTGGTGATTGGTTTGATCATTGGCGGACTCATTGGCTTTCAAATTGCCAAGCGCAAAGGCGGTGGCAGCGAGGCTGCCAAAATTGCAGCGCTGCAGGCTACCGAGTCTGAGCTTCGTGCGCAGCTAAAAAAGGCAGACGAAAAAGCCAAAGAGCAAACTGTTGCAATGGAGCAGGAAAACAAGGTTTTATTGGAGCTCGCTCCTGTCAGGCAGCAGCTTGAGCAGATGCAGTCTGCGGTGCAGCGACTTGAAAAAGAGCGACTTGAGCAGTTCAGCACAATCTCTCAGCAGCTCAAAAGTGCAATTGAAATAGATGAGAATTTGCGCAAACAAACTCAAGCGCTCTCGCAGGCTCTAACATCTAATTCCCTGCGCGGAGTTTGGGGGGAAACTCAGCTTCGCAAACTGGTTGAGCTAGCCGGTCTTATCAAGCACGCAGATTTCCGCGAGCAAACGACCATTACCTCCGGTGATAAAAGTGGTAGGGCAGACATGGTTATCAATCTGCCTGGCAATAAGACTCTCGCGATTGATTCCAAGGTTCCCTTTGATAAGTATCAGGAAGCATCGGCAATCAGCGAACTTGCGCTGGGCGAGGAGCAAGAGCGCAGAAAGCGATTGCTCGCAGAGCACGTAAAAGCGCTCAAGGGTCACATTGATGAATTGGCATCGCGCGCCTACTGGGAGGGAATGGACAGCTCCCCTGACTTTGTAATTTGCTTTGTTCCTACCGAGTCTCTTCTGTCATCCGCACTAGAACTGGATCCAAGCTTGATGGAGTATGCGTTTCGCAAAAACGTTGCCCTGGCATCGCCAGTTTCGCTGTTCTCGGTTTTGAAAACCATTAACTACATCTGGCGACAAAATGCGGATGAAAACCAGGTGCGCTCAATGATCAAATTAGGTCGCGAGCTCTATGAGCGAGTGGGCAAGGTGGCGGAGTTAGCTTCAGATCTTGGCAGCAAGATCACCTCCACGGTCAAAAGCTATAACAGTTTCGTGTCCTCGCTTGAATCCAGGATGCTGGTGACCGCCCGCAAGCTAAATGACCTGGATGAAAATCAGCTCGGAATCGACAGCATTGAGACCCCGAAACAAATTGAGCAATCGCCCAGTGCCCTAACCGCCAAGGAGTTGGCCGAGGATAAATAGTCTCGGCTTGGCTATAGTTAGAGCGGCGCCTACAACGGTGTGAGTGTCTGCACCTGTTATTCACATCCAAGGAGTCTCATGGCCGAGCGGAAATCCCCGGTAGTCACCCTGACCCCCTCCCCGACGCTAGATCGCACATATTTCGTAAGAGATCTGGTCGAGGGTGGAGTAAATCGTGCGGAGCGCGTGGGCGAGGAGCTGGCAGGTAAAGGAATCAACGTTTCACGAGGACTTCAGCTGGTGAATATGGCGGCGCCCGGTGTGATCCCAATCGGCAACGCAGACCCAGGGGTTCTTAAGCGAACCGGTTCCAGTTTTCTAATTCCTCTCTGGGTAGATGGCACTCTGCGCGTTTCAACCACCGTGGTCGAATATGACGGCCCGACCACCAAAATAAATGAGCACCCAAGACCGCTGCATGAGCGCGACTGGAAATCAGTGATTGATCTAACTGAAAGAACCGTTAGAGACTATGAAGCCAAATGGTTGGTAGTTGCCGGAGCTCATCCTGAGATTGTCGAAACTGGCAAAGTAATTGACCTGCAGCCGCTGTTTGATCGCATGGAGGCTTTGGGGGTGCGAGTAATTCTTGACACCTCAGGTCCAGCTCTTCGCTACTGGGCTCAAAAAGGAAGCGCAACCATCATGAAGCCCAACTCACACGAGTTGTCGGAGTGTGTCAATAAAGACCTCAACACAATCGGTGACGTTATCGATGCAGCCCGCGAGCTAAACAACTGGGGAGTCAACTGCGTGATGGCTTCGCTGGGAGTGGACGGAATTGTAGCGGTTACCAAAACCCATGCCATTCACGCCTTCACCAAGCCCGTGAAGGTAATCAACACGGTTGGTGCCGGAGACTCAACCATCGCAGGTTTCCTGGCGGCTGTGGCTGGAGAAGAATCGTCCGCTGATGCCTTTGGCGTTGGATTTGATGTTGCAAAGGGAATTGCTTCCGCTGTTCAGTGGGGAGCAGCCAAGGTTCAGCAGCCAACCAGTGGACTTCAATCAATTGAGAATCTGGTGGAGGCTACAGTTGAGCTAATTCCAGATCGTGATCGTCAGCTGGGTGAGCCAGCCAAAGCTAAGGGGTAAAAATGGCAGTCGTTTCTTCAGCTGAATACCAAGAGATGCTCAACCGAGCAAAAAGTGGTGGCTTTGCCTACCCCGCAATCAATGTTTCTTCATCGCAGACTCTGAATGCTGCTCTGGCAGGTTTGCAAGCGGCGGGTAGCGATGGAATTCTGCAGGTTTCAACCGGTGGCGCTGACTACTGGAGTGGCCCAACAATCAAAAACCGCGTTAGCGGAGCACTCGGATTTGCAGCTTTCGCGCGCGAGGTTGCGAAGAACTATTCGGTCAAGGTTGCTCTTCACACCGACCACTGCGCGGAAGACCAATTGGCAGGCTTTGTTAGACCTCTGCTAGATCTATCAGCCCAGCAGGTAAAGCAAGGCGGCGAGCCCATCTTCAACTCCCACATGTGGGATGGCTCAGCCGTTCCGCTTGAGCGCAACCTTGAAATTGCGAAGGAACTTCTAGCCAAGACCAGCGAAGTTGGTGCGGTACTGGAGATTGAAGTTGGCGTTGTTGGCGGAGAAGAAGATGGCGTCGAGGGTGGAATGGGTGAGCACCTCTACACCACCGTCGAAGATGGCTTGAAGACAGCTCAGGCCCTGGGCCTTGGAGAAAATGGCCGCTATCTGGCAGCTCTTACTTTTGGAAATGTTCACGGTGTCTATAAGCCAGGTAACGTCAAGCTAAGACCTGAACTACTGGCAGAAATTCAAACCGAAGTTGGCAAACAATACGGAAAGCAAATGCCATTCGACCTGGTTTTCCATGGTGGATCCGGCTCAACTCCGGAAGAGATTGCAACTGCAGTTCGCAATGGTGTAATCAAGATGAACATTGATACCGACACCCAATATGCCTTCACTAGGCCAATTGTCGATCACATGTTTAAAAACTACGACGGCGTGCTGCGCATTGATGGCGAAGTTGGCGACAAGAAGACTTATGACCCGCGCAATTGGGGCAAACTAGCTGAGGCTGGGATGGCTAAGCGAATTGTTGAAGCAGCACAGCAGCTTGGCTCTGCAGGAAAGTCCAGCTGGTAATTAGTGCCCAGCGGCTTTGAGGTCGCGTCTGAGCTCTTTTGGCAGCGAGAACTGAATATCTTCTTCTGCGGTCGTGACAGTCTCCACAGATCCAAAGCCGCGTTCCGCCAGGTATTTCAGAACGTCATCAACCAACTCTTCTGGCACAGATGCGCCGGAGGTTACGCCAACCGTTGAAACACCTTCAAACCACTTCTCGTCAATCTCACTGGCAAAGTCAACTCGATAGGCTGCTTTTGCTCCAGCATCTAATGCAACTTCGACCAACCGTACAGTGTTAGAACTATTTGCAGATCCGACCACAATCACCAAATCTGACATTGCTCCGACTTTCTTAATTGCAACTTGGCGATTTTGAGTTGCGTAGCAGATGTCATCACTTGGTGGGTTTTCCATTAGTGGGAAGCGCTTTCGGAGCTTTGTCACAGTTTCCATCGTCTCATCAACGGACAATGTTGTTTGTGATAGCCAGATAACCTTCTCCGGGTCTTTCACCTGAGTGGACTCAATGTCTTTATCGCCGTCGATTAACTTCACAGCGTGTGGAGCTTCTCCAGCAGTGCCCTCAACTTCTTCGTGGCCCTCGTGACCCACTAGAAGAATTTCATAGCCCTCGTTGGCAAATCTGATTACCTCGCGGTGAACCTTGGTTACCAGTGGACAGGTCGCATCGATAGTTCGCTGGTTTCGTGCCTGGGCTGCCTCAATTACGCTCGGGGCAACACCGTGCGCGGAGAAAACCATCACACAGCCCTCCGGAGCCTCATCCACCTCGTCAACGAAGATTGCTCCGCGGGCCTCCAAGGACTGAACAACGTGCTTATTGTGGACAATCTGCTTGCGGACATAAACCGGAGCGCCATAGTGATCAAGCGCCTTTTCAACGGCTATGACAGCCCTATCTACGCCTGCGCAGTAGCCACGGGGGGCTGCCAGCAAGACCTTTTTCGGGCTATCCATGTCTGTCCTAGCGTTAGGGTTAATAGCAGTCACCGTCCAATTCTACGAACCGCTCTAGGAGCCAGTCTTGCAGGAAAAAGTGGAGCAAGAGGCTCAATCGAAAGTCTCTAGCGAACATTCCCCTTGGCGGGTTTCTCAGCTATCTAAGAGCCTAAAGGACTGGATTGAAAAACTCGGGCGAGTCTGGGTCGAAGGAGAGCTGCAGCAGATCCAGCTGCGCGGAAGTAACCTATTTGGCTCGCTAAGAGATTTGGACCTTGAGAATTCGATTGAAATCCACGCTTTCGAAGCAAGTGACGTTGAAATCGAGGCCGGTCTAAAGCAGGGCGATCGGGTCGTCGCACTGTTGCAACCAGCCTTCTGGGCAAAAAACGGCAAGCTAACCATGCGAGTGCTGAAAATGCACAAAGTTGGTCTGGGCGAGCTGCTGGAAAGAATTGAAAGACTCAGACAACAGCTAATTGCCGAGGGACTGGCAGACCCGGCCAGAAAGAAACCGCTTCCCTTTTTGCCAAACAAGATTGGTCTAGTTACTGGAGCCAATTCAGATGCCGAGAAGGATGTCTTGCAGAATGCAAGAAACCGCTGGCCAGAGGTGCAGTTTGAGGTCATTCATACCCTCGTGCAAGGCGATAAGGCTGCAGCAGAAATTGTCATGGCGATTCAGCAGCTAGATGCGATGAAGGAAGTTGATGTAATCATCGTTGCGCGAGGTGGCGGAAGTTTCCAAGATCTTTTGCCATTTAGCGATGAGCGAGTGGTTAGAGCAGCAGCGGCTGCTTCAAAACCAATCGTTAGCGCCATTGGGCACGAGAATGATCAGCCGCTGCTTGACTTGGTAGCAGATCTGCGAGCGTCGACTCCAACCGATGCTGCTAAGCGGGTAGTGCCAGATGTTGTTGAGGAGCGCAAGAACATTAGAACTGCACTTGACCGGATAAATTTCAGAATTCTTAGCTACCTGGATACCCAGATTCAGCTAATCAAATCAATCGTGTCTAGACCGGTTCTTGCCAGTCCCTTTGGATTTGTCGAGGTTCAAGCAGAGCAGCTCTCCCAGCTCAAGAAGCGACTGGGCGAGATTTTGGACTGGCGATTGACCAAGGCAAGCGGTGAGCTGGGCCAATTGGTTAGCACCGTCAGGGCACTCTCTCCCAAGCTCACCTTAGAGCGCGGGTATGCAGTAATCACGGATGAAAAGGGAGCTATCTTGAGGGAAATCAGCTCGGGACAAGATTTTCAGGTTCAACTTGCAAAACAGGAAATAATGGCAACTGCCAAGTCGGTTAGGAAAAAGTGATGGCTAAAGACATTTCAAAAATGAGCTATGAAGAGGCTCGCGACGAGCTACAGGAAGTCGTCGCCCAGCTTGAGCAGCAAAATGTCACTTTGGACGCTTCCATGGCGCTTTGGGAAAGAGGCGAGGCACTAGCAAAGGTTTGCGAAGAGTGGCTCAGCGGTGCGCGCAAGAAGCTCACTGAAGCCCAGGGCAAAAAAGACAGCAAGTGACTAGCGGCGCAGAGCGTCGAGCCAAACAAACGGTTCGAAATCTAGTTTTATCCCTTCTCGCAACTTTAGGTGTGGTTGCTCTAGTTGTGCTTGGCGTACCCAGAGACGATTCGAGTTTGATCCAGCGAATTGACTATGGGTCAGTAGCAGACGAAGCCGAAGCATCCCTCGGCAAATCAGTTCTTGCGCCGACTGTCCCTCAATCCTGGTGGTCAAATGCTGCACGTATGGAAAAGCAGCTCGGCCTAGATGTTTGGTATGTGGGATTTGTGACCGATGAAAATCAGTTCATCGCAATCAACCAAGCTTTTGAAGCTAATCCTTCTTGGGAGGCAGACGTGTTGGCTGGCAATGCTCTTGCCGGCACGGTCGAGATTGCTGGGTTGATATGGGAGATTTACCCAACTCAATCGCCATCGGACCCGCCTGGCACCAAAGAGCTAGCGATGCTCCTACGGGATAAAGGCTTCACGGTTGTAATCTATGGAACAGCACCAGATAGCGATTTTGAAATTTTGGCTGAGGCAATTGCCAGCCAGTTAGGAAACTAGTTGTCCAGACCCACCACCGCGCAGCAAGCATGGGATTTGCTGTCCGAGGGTAATCGCAACTTTGTCAACGGAACCCCCGCTCACCCTCGCCAAGATGCTGAGATGAGGGTTGAGCTGGCAGATCAACAAGCTCCATTCGCAGCTTTGTTTGGTTGCTCAGACTCCAGGCTGAGCGCTGAAATGATCTTTGATGTCGGCCTGGGTGATCTTTTTGTGGTTCGCAACGCCGGTCAAGTAATTGCTGAAACTATTTTGGGTTCGCTGGAATTCTCAGTTGAGGTTTTGAAGGTTCCCTTGATTTTGGTACTTGGGCACGATGAGTGTGGTGCTGTAAAGGCCTCACTAGATTCCGAGCTTGGACAGCTATCGACTAGCGGCGAATTTATAAGGAATTTAGTTGACCGAATCAGGCCCACAATCGAGCGCAGTTTGGCCGCTGGCGAGAGCACGCTGGACCAGCTGACGCACAACCATATTCAGGACACCATTGAAGAACTGGTCGAGCGGTCTGGCCTCATCCGCTCATACATTGAATCTGGCAGACTTGCAGTGGTTGGTGCAGAGTATCGACTGGCCGAAGGAAAAGTGTCCATGATTTCCGCAATTGGACCTTTGCGAAAGGACGGGTAATGGAATACCGAATTGAACGCGACACCATGGGTGAGGTAAAGGTCCCCAAGGATGCGCTCTACCGGGCCCAAACCCAACGCGCAGTCGAGAACTTTCCTATTAGCGGAACCCCGCTAGAACAGGAACACCTAGTCGCACTTGCCAGAATCAAGCGCGCTGCCGCTGAGGCGAACGCAAAGCTTGGCATTATCTCGACGGAAATCGCGGACGCAATTGTCGCCGCTGCCGATGAGGTTATTTCAGGTAAGCACTTTGGCGAGTTTCCGGTGGATGTTTTCCAGACTGGTTCTGGCACTTCTTCGAATATGAACATGAATGAGGTGTTGGCAACAATTGCCTCGGCCAGACTAGGTAAAGATGTGCATCCAAATGATCACGTCAATGCCAGCCAGTCTTCTAACGATGTCTTTCCCACCAGCGTCCACGTCGCCGTTACCAGCGCACTTGTGAATGATCTTGTGCCTTCACTTGATTACCTGGCCAAAGCACTCGAGGAGAAGGCCAAGGCCTGGAAAGAAGATGTAAAGCCAGGTCGCACTCACCTAATGGACGCAACCCCAGTGACTTTTGGTCAGGAATTCAGCGGCTATGCCGCCCAGATTCGCTATGGAATCGAAAGAGTCAACTCAACAATTTCACGCGTAGCAGAAGTGCCGCAGGGTGGAACAGCCACTGGAACTGGAATCAACACACCAAAAGGATTCCCACAAGAAGTAATCAAGCGCTTAGCTAAGGACACCGGGCTTCCTATCACAGAGGCAAGAGATCATTTTGAAGCTCAAGGCGCTAGAGACGCACTGGTAGAGGTTTCTGGGGCACTCAAGGTAATTGCAGTAAGCCTTACCAAAATAAACAATGACATTCGCTGGATGGGATCTGGTCCAAACACTGGTCTTGCCGAAATCCACATCCCCGATTTACAGCCAGGTAGTTCGATTATGCCGGGCAAAGTCAACCCAGTTGTCCCGGAAGCAGTTTTGATGGTTTGCGCCAGGGTTATTGGAAATGATGCAACTGTCACCTGGGCTGGTGCTTCAGGCAACTTTGAGCTCAATGTTGCAATACCAGTTATGGGCAATGCCCTATTGGAATCGATTCGTTTGCTTACCAACTCGATGCGCGTGTTAGCTGACAAGACGGTGAAGGGACTTGAGATTAATCAGGAGCGAGCTAAAGCGCTGGCTGAATCTTCGCCTTCGATTGTTACTCCGCTAAATCGCTTCATCGGCTATGAGGCTGCCGCCAAGATTGCTAAGCACTCTGTAGAAAAGGGAATTACTGTCAAAGAGGCGACCATTGAACTTGGTTTCGTTGATGGTGAAAAGCTAACAATGGAGCAGCTGGACAAGGCGCTGGCCGTCTTGCCTATGACCAGACCTCCGCAGTAGTTGAAATAGCAACTGGCAAAACTGAGACAAAGAAACCAGCCAAAAGGTATGGGCCGAGGGCGATTGCGCTGCTCGGACTTAGTTTTCTAAGCAGTATCCGAATTGCGCTAACAATCGTCGCCGCCAGAAAACCAAGCGTCATGCTAAATAGCGGAAGCAACGGTGAGAAATAGCCTGAGATGGCATTCAGTGAAACCAGCAGCTTCACATCTCCCATCCCAATCCCCTCTCTGGCCACGAGCCACCATCCGATAAAGAAAGTTCCCGTGGAATATGTTGCCGCCATAGCAAACTGGAGCCACTGGCCGGTTAGCAAGGCAGAAACAATAAGGAAGCTGAAAGTGACTGCTATCGCCGACAGAGTAAACCGGTTTGGTAATCGATGCTCTTTGAAATCAATCACAGATAGCGGTATTGCGATCGCCACTATATAGAAAAGAGGAACTAAGGCAATCAGCTGACTCATTCTGACAAGTTAGCCAGAGTTGAATTAGCAGCGGTTTAGTTATCCACAGCTAGTCAAGTAGGTCAGTAACTAGGGCCGCAATGTCGCTTCTCTCACTGCGGGTGAGAGTTATGTGCCCGAAGAGTGATTGCCCCTTCAAAGTTTCAACCACTGAGGCAACACCGTCGTGTCTGCCTACTCGAAGATTGTCCCGCTGAGCGACATCGTGAGTCAGAATAACTCTCGACTTTTGGCCAATTCTCGAGAGCATTGTGAGCAGTACGTTTCGCTCCAAAGACTGCGCCTCATCAACAATCACGAAGCTGTCATGGAGAGATCTTCCGCGAATGTGAGTCAGAGGCAAAATTTCAAGAATGTTTCGATTGACCACTTCGTCAACTACTTCTTTTGAAACAAGTGCGCCAAGTGTGTCAAAAACTGCCTGTGCCCAAGGGTTCATCTTCTCTCCCTCGGTGCCAGGTAGATAACCAAGTTCTTGACCGCCCACTGCATACAGTGGTCGGAAAACCATGATGCGCTTGTGTTGTCTGCGCTCTAGCACTGCTTCCAGACCTGCACACAAGGCCAGCGCACTCTTTCCAGTTCCTGCTCTACCACCCAGGGAAAGAATCCCAATCTCAGGATCTAGCAACATGTCAATTGCCAGTCTTTGTTCAGCGCTTCTGCCATGAACACCAAACACTTCGCGGTCGCCGCGCACCAATCTCACTGTTCCGTGTTGTGAAATCCTGCCCAGCGCACTACCTCGTTCGGAGTGAATTATTAGACCGGTATTGGTGGGTAGGCCCTTGGCCTCTGGGTGCGAGATCTCTTCAGAGTCGTAGAGATTAGCCATCTCGGTGGCGGAGAGGTGTAAATCACTAACGCCACTCCACTCATCGGTTGCCAACTCGTGTAGGTATTCCTCAGCTCGCAGACCAATCGCCGATGCTTTAACTCGCATTGGTAGGTCTTTTGAGACAACCGTGACGTCAAATCCTTCGTTATTCAAATTTGCGGCGACTGCAAGAATGCGCGAATCGTTGTCCCCGAGCTGGAATCCCGCTGGCAAGATTGATGGGTCGATGTGATTGAGCTCGACTCTAAGTGTTCCGCCATCGCCCACCTCAACCGGAAAGTCCAGTCGCTCGTGCTTTTGACGCAGATCGTCAAGTAATCTAAGGGCTTTACGAGCAAAATAACCAATTTCAAGGTCATTGCGCTTTTTCTCAAGCTCGTTGATAACAACGATTGGGATTACAACTTCGTGTTCAGCAAATCTGAACAGAGCTTTAGGGTCAGAGAGCAGAACTGAAGTATCAAGGACAAAGGTTCTGACTGCGGTATCAGGTTTCTTCTTGGACGCTCCTGGGCTCACCTCCTGAGTCGTTGTCTTTTTTGCGGACGACCGGGACTTTGGAGAGCTTGCCACTTGTGCTCCTGCCTATTGAGCTTTCGCTCAATCTACGCCTGAGCTTTAAGGTTGCGCTGAATAAACACGCCGAGTCTTTTTCTTGTTTACCTTTCTTCTGTTATTGATCCCAGGGCAAATCTCCAAGCTTTCTGGCCTACAATCGGCGAGTGAACGAATCCAACTTTCCCCTTTCGGAACTTGGCCCTGCACCGCAGGAAACTAAGCCGACCTGGCGCGGCTGGATCCACACTGGTGTGCTGCCGTTTGTGGTGGTCGGAGGAATAGTCCTGCTGGTTGTTGCCGATGGCTGGCTGGCAAAAACAGCGGCAGCCATATATTTCGCCAGTTCGGTACTACTATTTGGCAACTCTGCTCTCTACCACCGTTTCAATTGGAGCCCGCTTCTCAAAATTGTCTTGAAGCGGATAGACCATGCAAACATGTTCCTACTGATAGCCGGAACCTACACCCCCATGGCCTTCTCTGCTCTTACTGAAGACAAGGGGGTGATGCTCTTAGTAACTGTGTGGTCAGTTGGACTAATTGGCATGTTTTTCAGAATATTTTGGATTAATGCGCCGCGCTGGCTTTATGTGCCAATTTATTTGGCAATGGGTTGGCTCGCTGTCTTTTACGTTGGTGATCTATGGGCTGCCAATTGGGTGATGATGCTTTTGATTGCTATCGGTGGACTGCTCTACACGCTTGGTGCAATCTTCTATGGCACGAAGTGGCCAAAGCGAAATGCTAAGCACTTTGGATTCCATGAATATTTCCACGCACTAACGGTGGCTGCGTTTTTCTGTCATTGGACGGCTGCTTTGCTAATTAGCCTTGATCCAATTCCAGGTTCTATCGCTGGGGTTTAGTTGGTGGCTCTGGCCTGTCAGGTTTTTCTTGAGAGTAGCCAGAGAGCTCTTCCTGAGCGAGCTTTTCGCGAATATCTGAGCGATATTTCGTGTTTCGAATTCGTCTATTCATATCGAAAAACAGAAAGACTGCTCCAACGGCAACGGCAAAGGTGATGATGAAGCCGATTGTGCCAGGTGAATTGTATGTATCGTCTGCGACCGGTGTGGGCATAGTCGCCAGGAAATTCAGGCCGCTTAGAAAGTTCACGGCTCAAGTATCTCACCAATGCCTTAGCCTTAAGGGATGAGCGAGCAAAAAGATGACCTGCTAGCAAACCGCTACGGAAAGAAAACAGCCAATCCAAAGCTTTTTCGCATCTTCGCTTACTTTGCCCTGGCTATTTTTACTCTTGGCGCAGTAGCAGTTGGACTCATGAACTGGTCACCACTGCAATTCACCACCGTCGGTTTTAGGGTCACTAGCCCCTGGGTTACCGAAGTGGATTTCGAAATCCAGATGCCGCCAGGGGAAGTCGCTGTGTGCTCGATTGAGGCTCTGAACAATTCATTCGCCGTCGTGGGTCACATTACCCAGTCATTTGGCCCGTTTGATCAGCTCATCACGACCCACACTGTGGCAGTCAACACCTATGAAGAGGCTGTGAGCGGCCTGGTTGACTCCTGCACCTTGCGTTAGACTTTAGCTCGGCTCGCTAGGCGAGCTTTTTCAATTCCCAAAGGCAAGCAGATGAACGACAGTATTCTTTTGACCCAGGACGCTTATGACCGTCTGAAGGGTGAACTTGAGCAGCTCATTTTGGTAGAGCGCCATGAAATTGCCAAGAGAATCCAGGAAGCGCGTGAAGAGGGTGACCTAAAGGAGAATGGCGGTTACCACGCTGCCAAAGAAGAGCAGGGAAAGATCGAAGCACGAATAAATCGACTCGAGGAGATGCTGGCAAATGCGACGATTGGTCAAGCAGACGCTGGGGATGGAATCGTCAAGCAGGGACTAATGGTGATTTGCGACATTAATGGCAAGTCCAATGAGTTCTTCCTTGGTTCACACGAAATCTTTGAGGGAACAAAGTACGAGCAAGAAATAGAGGACGGGGACTTCTCTGTCTACAGCCCAGACTCCCCTATTGGCCAGGCGATTGAGGGCAAAAAGGTCGGAGAGCGAGTTAGTTACTCAGCTCCTAATGGCAAAGAGATTGTTGTCGAAATTAAGCAGATTCAGAACTTTAAGTTCTAGTCTCGCAACAGCTTTGGATTCAACCCTGCTTGCTTGAGTGATTCAATTACTTCATCCCGGTGTTCTTTTCCGCGGGTTTCAACACTCAGGTCCAGCTCAACTTCGCTGATTTGCAAACCGCTGCCGTGCCTGGTGTGCAGTACCTCAACCACGTTGGCGTGGGCGTCGGCGACAGCCTGCGCAGTTCGAACCAGCTGACCAGGACGATCCGGCAACATGACGGCAATATTGGTGTAGCGGTCGGAGGCAGCCAGACCATGTCTAATAACTCTTTGCAGAAGAAGCGGATCGATATTTCCACCCGAAAGAACAATCGCTGTTGTGCCCTTGAGCTTTAGTTTCTTGGCTAGCACTGCGGCAACTCCAACAGCTCCACCTGCTTCAACAACTAGCTTGTTTCGCTCCAGTACTCCAAGCATGCCCTTGGCAATTTCGTCTTCCGAAACAGTCACAACCTTGTCAACAAACTTGCTAATGATGTCAAACGGGATTTTTCCTGGCTTTGCGACGGCAATTCCATCGGCAATCGTTGGTTGAGTCTTAACCTCGACAGGTTTGCCTGCGCGAAGGGATGGTGGGTAGGCGGCGGCTAATTCAGCCTGAACGGCGTAGACCTTTACTTTGCGACCGAGCTGCTGAGCCTTAAGTTTTGCAGCCAGAGCCACGCCAGCAGTCAATCCCCCGCCTCCCAAACAAACAACTATGTTGTCCACCTCAGGAAGCTGTTCAAATATCTCTAGTGCGACTGTCCCCTGACCTCGAACGATGTCCAGGTGATCAAAGGGAGGAACGTAGACAGCGCCAGTCTTCTGAGCAAATTCTTTGGCAGCTGTATTGGTTTCATCAAATATTGCGCCTGTCAAAACAACCTGAGCGCCATAGCCGATGGTTGCCTGGTACTTAGGCAGTGATGCGCCAACTGGCATAAAGATGGTTGCTTTGATGCCAAGCAGCTGTGCGGCTAGGGCAACTCCCTGCGCATGATTTCCAGCAGAAGCTGCTACTACTCCTCGCTTTTGTTCTTCTTTAGTTAGCTGCGATAGGAGGTTGTAGGCACCTCTAACTTTGTAGGCGCCAGTTCGCTGAAGGTTTTCGCACTTATAAAAAACTTTTTGACCGGTAACTTCAGTCAGCCAGTGGCTCTCAATAACTGGTGTCTTGGTTATCACGCCGCTTACGCGTTGCGCTGCCTGTTCAAACTCTTGCAGAGTCGGGAACTTTTGCTGAGCCATTGCAAACCTTCAATCAAAGAATGAGAGAAAGTCTAGCGATTAGAAGCCGCGTGAGATTTCAGATAGGCGCTTAATTCGGTCCGGGATTGGTGGGTGGGTGGAAAATACCCTTTCCACCATGCCCGGCTTGAGCGGATCATTGATGTACATGTGCGCCATAGCGCTGTTGGCTCTGCGCATTGGGCGACCGTACTGTCCAAGCTTTTCCAGGGCACTGGCCAAGCCTTGCGGGTAGCGAGTCATCTCAGCACCGGTGGCATCAGCTAGGTATTCACGCTGTCGCGAGACGGCAGCCGAAACCAGTGGCCCGATTAGCCAGGCGATGATCCATCCGATTACACCGAGCAGAACCAAAATCATGCCTAGTTGACCGCTATCACGATTTCTGGATGCCGATCCAAACCAGGCCATTCGAATCGCTAGGTCGGCCAGGATTCCGATTGCTGACACTAAACCGAAGACAATTGTTGAAACCCGAATGTCGTAGTTCTTCACGTGACCCAGCTCGTGTGCCATGACGCCCTGAAGTTCATTGTCATCCATGATCTCAAGCAGACCAGTAGTTGCTGCAACAACGGCCGTCTTGGGATTTCTTCCAGTTGCGAAAGCATTCGGCGCTGGGTCGTTGATGATATAAACCTTGGGCATTGGTAAACCCTCGGTGATTGCAAGATTCTCAACTATGTTCCATAGTCTTGGATTGTCCTGTTTTTGAATCTCGTGAGCTCCGCTCATGGAAAGAGCGAGCCTGGACGCCGCGTAGTACTGAAAAAGCGTGTAACCAAGAACAAATAGAACTATGAAAATCGCGCTTGACCCATTACCGCTTGCCTGGCCCCACCAAACAGCAAGCCCAGTTAGCAGAGCAACAAACAATCCGATAATTACTACGGTGTTGCGTTTGTTTGCAGCGATCGCTCGATACATTCTTAGAACTTCACCGCCGGAGGCTCTTGAATTGCGGCTGGATTCTCGACTTCAAAGAATTCTCGGTTAGTGAATCCGAGATTTTTAGCAAAAACATTGTTTGGGAACTGCTGAATCTTAGTGTTTAGCTCAGCAACGCCTCCGTTGTAGAAACGGCGCGATGCCATGATCTTGTCTTCGGTGTCAGTTAGTTCTCTTTGTAGTTCCAAGAAATTCGTTGAGGCTACCAGTTGCGGATAAGCCTCAGAAACTGCGAACAGGCTCTTTAGAGCACCCTGCAGCATCCCCTCGGCCTCAGCAGCTTGAGCAGGGTGAGCCAAAGCATCCGGAGATACAGTCGCAGCTCTCGCCTTAGTTACGTTCTCGAATACTTCACGCTCGTGTGATGCATAACCGCGCACGGTCTCAATGAGGTTTGGGATCAAATCAGCTCTGCGCTTGAGCTGAACAGTGATGTCGCTCCACGCCTCGTCCACTCTTACCTTCAACGCAACAAGGGCGTTATAGGTAATCCAGAGGTAGATGCCCAGGACTGCGGCCAGTCCCAGCAGAATTAGAAAGACTTCCATTTGGCTCCTTTTAGATGCCATCAGACTATGCGAATTGGCTGTGCCTTTGCTGAAGATGGTGCCCCGAGTGGGACTCGAACCCACACTGTGACGATTTTAAGTCGTCTGCCTCTGCCATTGGGCTATCGGGGCATTAAAAAAGGCCCAGCGGTGCTGGGCCCAATCTAACTGGTTATTTGCCAGGTTTGGTTGCCCAAGTCTCGAAAAATAATCGAGGGTTCTTGGTGGCTTCAATTCCAACCAGGTCTCGACCGAGAATAGCGTTCCAAATCCAACCGGAAATCACGCGAATCTTTCTTTCCCAGGTTGGCATCGCAAGACCGTGATATCCGCGGTGTGCAAGCCAAGGGAAAAAGCCGATCATTCCGAAGTTACCGACCTTGATGGCGCCAATTCCAATTCCTAGTCCGGCTACAGCACCAATTGTTTTCCAACGGTAATCCCGCAGTTGCTCGCCTCGCAAGCTTGCAGCGATGTTCTTTGCCAAAAGTTTCGCCTGGCGAACTGCGTGCTGGGCGTTTGGTACACAGAATCCACCAACTCCGCCACCAGATAGATCTGGAACAGCTGAAATATCTCCAAGTGTCCATGCGTTTTTAATGACTTTGTCGCCATCAATAATCTGCAGCTTCGGGTTCGCTGTAATTCTTAGTCGCGCATCAAGTGGGAAGTCGCAATTCTTAGCAACCGGGGCAGCTGCCACACCTGCTGTCCAAATGATGATGTTGGTTTCAAAAACCTCACCTGTTGAAAGCTTGACTTTTCCATCCTTGGCAGACACCACCTGAGTGTTCAAATGAATGTGAGCGGCACGCTTTTCCAAGTTTGCAACGACCTGTGTTGCAGTCTTTTCAGATACCTCCGGCATGATGCGGCCCATAGCCTCGATCAGGTGGAACTGAACCTCATCGAAGTCAATTTCTGGATAGTAGCGAAGAAGCGCAGTAGCAGTGCTGCGAAGTTCAGCGAATGCCTCAACTCCAGCAAATCCTCCGCCGACGACAATCAGAGTCAACAGCTTCTTCCGCAGAGGGCTGCTCTTCGGTAGCAAGGCAGCACGTTCGAAGTTACCAAACAGTTTGTTTCTAACTTCTACGGCTTCTTCAACTGTCTTCATTCCAATTGCGTACTCCGCAATACCTTCAATCGGGAAGGTTCTGGTGACAGCTCCAGCAGTCATCACAATTTGGTCATAGGAAAGAGTCATGGTTTTGCCATCGTCAACTTTGACGGTAGCTTTTTTGGTCTTATGGATGACCTGGGTCATACGACCTGTAATCAGTTTGGTTTTGCGCAGGTGCTGACGGTGGGAAACAACCACGTGTCTGGCCTCGATCGAACCCGCTGCAACTTCTGGAAGAAATGGCTGGTAGGTCATGTAAGGCAGTGGATCAACCAGAGTTACTTCAGCCTCGCCAGGCTTGAGCAACTTCTCTAGTTTCCAGGCTGTATAGAAGCCTGCGTATCCGCCACCAATGATGAGAATTTTCTTAGGTTTGGCAGGCTCCAAAACTTGCTTTAGAACTGCCTTGGGCGTCTTTGACTTACTGGTCTCGACCGTCATGAGATTGAATTACCTTCTGGTTTCTTCTTTCCAGCCCGCCCCAATCGATTGCGGTAAACAAACCACAGCAACAGAGCCAGGGGAACTAACAGAACATAGAGTAGCGGATTGGACAAAACCTCACTGTAGGTGGGAGTCGAATTCCCATCATTTTCAGCCTCAAGAGGGCCGACTTCCTGCGGTATCACCAGGCCTGCGGTGTCTTCTGCGGTCTGAGGTCGATATAGCCTGATCCAGTCGGCAAGGGAACCCAGAGGATTGATTTGGGCTTTATCGGTAGCCATAAGAGCTTTGGCTGGATTAACTATTCCCCACCCATATTCACCGTCAAATCCTGAATCGCCCAAATCAGTTGCCGTTGAAATCAGGCGTTGAATTATGTCATTGGCACTGGCGCCTGGATCTTTTTCTAGTATCAGTGCAGCAACGCCCGTTACTAGCGGCGCCGCAGCAGAGGAGCCTGACCAGCGTCTGACATCTCCGCCAGGAAAAGATCCAACGAGATCAACGCCCGGTGCTGCAAGCGAAACACCGATACCCGAAGATCCAGCACCAGCCACGGTTTGGTTGTCTTCATCAACAGCCGTCACTGAAACAACACCCGGCAGTGTTGCTGGAGCTGTCGCTGATTTTCGGTTGTGTGATTCATTGCCGCTAGCGGCAATTATTAGAACTCCTTTATCCATCGCATAAAGAAATGCAGAGTCCCAGCTCGCAGGCCAACTCACGGAATTGCGCGAGATTGAGAGATTGATTATTTGAGCTCCGTTATCAACAGACCAACGAACTGCCTGTGCGATTTGCCTGTCAGTATCGGCATCTGGCAAACCCAGTCCAATTGAGACCGAGAGTAGCTTGACGTCCGGTGCTATACCAGCCACACCGCCAGTCTCTCTACCCTGACCAGCGATGAGTGAGGCCACCATCGTTCCGTGGAAACCACTGGGTCCAACCGGCGAAGTTCCGTTCGGCCTTCCAGAGCCAGAGAAGTCAGCGCCGCCAATGACAACTCCATCTAAATCGGGATGCGAAGAATCGATGCCGGTATCAATAACAGCAACTGTGACTCCCTTGCCAGTGGCAATACTCGATAGATCATATTCATCGAGCCACCACTGAGATTGAAGATGTAGGGAATTAGCCAACAGTCCCGCAGCGATGAGTGCTACTAGATGCACGTGCAAACCTTGGGAGACCAATCGAGCTTGGCAAGAGCTAAATCACCAATTGGATTTGTTCCTTTACCAGTCGCTAATGAATGGGCAACCAGCGCATGCAAACACTTCACACGATAAGGCATTCCACCAGCAGAAATTCCCTCGATCTCATCCACTTGTTCAATTTCTTCGCGTTCTGCTAGGTACTTTTGATGTGCCTTGGTATAGGCGTTAGAGAGCTTGTCATCCTCGAGCAGTTCTCTTTGCAGCTCACTCATATAACCTTCCGCTTCCAGTGCCGAAACTGCGGCGGTGGCGGATTTCTGAGTGAGGTAGTAAAGAGTTGGAAAAGGTGTTCCATCCTCCAAGCGAGGCTTAGTCTTCACAACCAGTGGACGCTTGCAAACACATCTGGCTGCAACCTCAATGATGTCTCTCGCGGGCCGACCAAGCTGGCGAGACACCGCTTCAAAATCTTCGTTTGAAATCACTCGGACTCCTCAAGTGGCTGATCGATAGCAGCCCTCAAAAATGACTCCAACAGTGAATCAACCCAATTGTCATTCGCTGCAGAAATCTCGGTTGAAATCTCATCTGCGCTGCGTCGATCGGCGAGCAAGGCACCGACCGTGCCTGAGGTATCGGAAAAGTCCATGCCGCTGGCATCCATGACTAGATAGGAAACCTCGCCCGGCAGAACGTAGTAGAGGCGGTCTCGGGCCTGCGAGCGGATATAGACAGGGTCCTGCCAGCGGTCACGCTCTTCTTGCATTTGGGCAACTTGCTCTTGAGCAAGCCGAATGCTCTCTTCCATCTCTGCAATTTGTCGTCGCTGGTTCAAAAAGGCTTCCACGTCAGGTGAGACTAGAAAGCTTCCGATAACAACCACCAAAATTACGCTCACCCAGCTGCTGTTTAGTTTCAGAGACTTAGCCAGGAGTTTGCCCTGGGAAAGGGCAACTGGAACCTTGGGTTCAGATTTTCCGGGACGAGCCATAACTGGAGTCTAGAACGCTAACTATTTCTTCTTGAAGATTTAGCGTGATTTGAATCGAGGAAATGCGTCGCGGCCCGCATACTTTGCTGCTTCTGCTAGCTCCTCTTCGATTCGAAGTAGTTGGTTGTATTTAGCCACACGTTCGCTTCGCGCTGGAGCACCAGTCTTGATTTGACCTGCATTGGTTGCAACAGCCAAGTCTGCGATGAAGGTGTCCTCGGTCTCGCCACTTCTGTGAGAGATTATGGCTTTCATGCCATGGCGCTGCGCAAG
>JACCDX010740365.1_pt1 | contig 23121 bp, 26 predicted proteins | sample 7449681 | NCBI WGS metagenome assembly JACCDX01 (sample SAMN15323450, study PRJNA562643) | freshwater metagenome | isolation source: river surface water | place: USA:Blue River Watershed | collected 2017-08-18
AAAGGCGGGCTTTACAAAGGCGGGCTTTAAAAAGGCGGGCTTTACAAAGCCGGGCTCCTCTGCGGGAGGCCGAGGCGGGGCCCATGGTCGCCGAGATTTTGAGCACGGGCACGGCGTCTCTGGTCCAAAACGCCCTGAATACGGCCTTTGAACTGGGCCCTCCTCGCGTTCTTTGAACTACAACGTTCTTCGAATCCTGTATGTGTGCTTTTTTGTAATAGATTGAAAGAACATTGTACTTATTTATTCTTCGTTTTCGGCATCGCCCGCAAAGGGGGCACCGTAATCTTCCAGGCGGGGCGGGGTGTACTGCTCGCGGACGCCCTCGCGAACGCCCAGCAGGGTCCGGACGCCTCGGCGCAGGTCGTCGGTCTTGCCCATCATCACCACGACCACCAGCAGGGCCAGGAGCGCGCCGACAAAGATGGCCATCGTGTGTTCCGTGGCGGACTCGAACGTGCCCTCCATGAAGGGGGCCGCAGAAAATTTTCCTGGCACTTAAGGGCCCGCGCACCGCCCCACCCACCATGTCCGCCACCGCCATGCCGAAGTCGCGCCTGTACCGCACCGCCCGCCGCCTCGCCGCCTCGCCCACCACCGACTTTGAGGACCTGGGGCGCGGCGTGCAGCATGCCGTCCAGGCCATCGTGGACACCATTGCGCGGACTGTGGACGCCAAAGTCACCGCCGCGGCCACGGTCGGCGCCACCCAGCTGGACATCCTGCGCTTCCACGGCAACGATCTGGACGAGGTCTCTGGCTTTCCGATGCTCACTCTTGTGAAGGGCCCGCGCGATACGGATCTCCGTGCGGTCAGCGGGCCCACGCTGGTCGAGGCCCTGGAGGAAGCCCTCTCGCCCTTTGAAGTCGTCCACACCTGGCACTCGCGCTCCAACATGAACCGCATCATCCTGCGGTGGCAGCACGAGGACGCTGGTGACGATGATGAGGACGACGATGATGAAGATTCTGACGAGGAGGCGGCTGTTGAAGATTCTGACGAGGCGTCTGACGAGGAGGAGACTCAAGAAACTCTGGACGCCCAGCATCTGCTTCAGGCGCTGCAAAGACAGCTTGCGGCGGTGGAATCGCAGTGTACGCTTCCCGAGATTCCGGAGGAGGAGGAGGAGGAGGAGGCGGCTCCTGGAGAGATCCAGGATCTGCAGGCGAGTCTGTCGTCGCTGCTGCGGGCGTTGCAGTGAATGCATCGGGCGTTGCAGTGACCGGCGGCGGCAAGATGGGCGGTTGACCGCAGGCCGCGCGCTTGGCGTTCACAAACATGTCCTTGATCATCGCCGGGCGGCGCATCACCTTGGTCAGGGTCACCAGCCACAGCCCCACGCTGGCCAGCCACGCCACCCGGCGCACGTCGTCGTCCTGGATCTTGTACACGGGCGACACCAAATTGAAGAAAAACGACTTGTCGGCGCACTCCGATGGCTCCAACCCCCTCAATTTCTGCTCAATCAACGTGAGGGCGCACGTGTCATCGTTCAGCACCCAGTGGAACCATAAGAACGGCATCATGATGAGATGGAGGACCAACATGGGCTCATTGTTGGTGAACGGCGTGATCACCACCCACACCACCAGCAGCATGTGCAGCACCCAGATCAGGTTGGCCGCGAACCCGCTGGCGAGTCCCATGCAGGTGTCTCAAGACTTTTTTCTCCCTTTTGTAACACATGAAGCGAACGCGCTGCGAATTTTTAGAGACGGCCAGTGCCCGGGCCAGGAACACGCCCTCGTGGGTGGCCAAGGATTGCCCGGGGGCCATCAAGCCGGGAAAGAAAAAGGGACCCGACGGCGGGCCCATGCAGTACCAGTCACGGGCGGTCCGCCAATGCAGCCGCCGCGGGGGGTGCCGCATGGTCTGGAAATGGATCGAGCTGGACGCCGCGCCCACGCGTCGAGGGACGGCGCGCCGGGGCACCTGTGAATTTCAGAATACAAAAAGCGCCCGCGCCAAGTCCACGCCCTCGTACAGCGCCAAAGATTGCCCGTGGGCCATCCGCGCCGGCAAGATCAAGGGCCCCGGCGGCGGTCCCCAGCTGTACATCTCCAAACCCACCCGGTCCTGCTCGCGTCGCGGTCTGGGCTGCCGAATTACATGGCGCTGGATCAAGTACAACCCGTAGTTAGTGCAACTGGCTGAGTTCCTGGCTGAAGGTCCACTGGGATTGGGACATCCGCGGCGGGGGCGGGGGCGGCATCTCGCGCAGACGGGCCTGAAACGCGGCCACGCGCGCCTCCCGTTCCCTTTCGTCTCGCTGGGCCTCGTTCTCTTTGTTGTCCTGGGCGTGCTCGCGGGCCTGTTTCTGGGCGGCGTGCCATGAACACAGGGTCCCCACCGTCGCCGGCTTGCTGCACGGCTTCTTCGAGCGGGTGGTCGCCGCGCACAGGGTCTCCAGAGGGCGTTTCCGGCGGGACGGCTGCTCGGGGTCCGTGCGGGTCCACATCGCCACCGCCCGATCGCCGTGCGCGCGCATGAGAGCCTCCAGCGTCGTGCCATACGTCTGGGCCACCTCGCCCAACACCTGACGAACCGCGCCGTCCACCATCACGTGCGCCAGCATCTCGACGCGCGTGACCCCGCCGATCACCGCCATGAGCGCGCTCCCAAAGTTCGAAGGAACGCCCGGCTGCGGGGTCTGCACTGCCTCCCCCACCTCCGTTGGCTCCGCGGGCTGCGCTGGCTCCGGTTCCGTCGGTGGCTGCGCTGGCTCCGGCTGACCGGGTTGCCATGGTTCCTGTTCCATCGGCGTGCTCTGTTGTGTCTGGTCTGTCTTACACAATACAGCACGTCACCATATGTCAGTCATGCAAAACAGTCTGAAAAAATGTGTTCTGTTCCTTGGTCCGTCTTGGTCTGGTTCCCGCCGGGGGTGCTGGCTCCCGCTGGTTTGGGCTGGCTCTCGCTGGCTCTCGCTGGCTCTCGCTGGCTCTCGCTGGTTTGGGCTGGCTCGGATGGCGTTGGCTGGCTTACTCCACTGGCTCTTCGGCGTCCATGCGCGCGGACGGGGGCTGGCCCGCGGGGGTGTCGGGCATCTCCTCAAAGAGGCGTCGGGGGCTCATCTCCAATCGCCGGCGTCGAATGCTGGTGGGGCGCACAGGGGTCTTTGCATCGACCACGGGAGGGGGCTGGGCGTCGCGCGGGGTATTCATTTTTTAATTAAAAAAGAGTGCGCGCGACGGAACGCCTGTTTGGGGACCGGCGACCGGCGACCGGGGACCGGGGGGACAGGGCCCTCACGGATCCCGACAGTTTTTTCAAAGATGTGGTCAAAGGACTCAGGGGACGGCGCGTGGGCGTGCGCTGGGGGGTGGCCGGGTTGAAGGGCAGGGGGCGACCAAAGACAGGTCCTCCGCCATGGAGACGCACGGCGATGTTCGCGGCCATGGCACCGTGACGACGGGCTTGCACACGTCGGCGAGGGGGCATTTTACTTACACAGACAAAAAAAACCTCAGGTATCCCGGGTGGCCACGGCGTTGGTGTACAGGTAGATGGGCGCGCCGGTCGATGGGTCAATGAAAATCGGGGTCGACAGCGACACGGGCTCGCGCGTGGGGAATGCCGGAAGCTCGTCATCCACCGGAATCTTGCCGAGGGTCTGAATCCCCCGGGCGAACACGCAGTACACGCAAATCATCGCCGCGGCAATGAGCAGGACCAAGGTAATCCACTTCATTCCTCTCCACAAACATTTTTTTCATTCATAACGTTTGCCACACACAGACGTCATGGATGACATCACACTACAGGCGCTGACGGTGGTCGTGGAACACGCCGCCCCGCGCCCCGTTGGTGGTCGATGGACGTCGGTCGATGGCGTCCAGTCGCTGCGAGCCGGGGTGCAACTTGGCAGCACGTGTCGCTCTCTCGCAGCGGCCGCGGCGGACCATGTCGAACACGTCCGCGTGCACCGAGAGGCGCTGGAGATGGCGGCACTCGCGCACGACCTGGACGGCGTGGAGCGTGCGTTGGCCAGCGGGGCGCACCCTGACGGTCTGTGCTCCACGCCGCCTGTGGTCGCACAGCTCATGGACCCCGACCGGCGGCCCTTGATGCATGGTGCCGTTGCCTGTGTCAAGGCGTTGGTGGCTGCCGGGGCCACGGTGCCCGACGAGGCGCTCCTCAGCCTGTTTTGGGCGCCCGCCTTCTTTGATGCCGACCTTGCTCGACAGCTCGTGGACGCCGGCGTCAACCCCCTCGCCCCGGTGCCGGACAGGTACTGCGGCGGCTACCTGTTCACGAACTCGTGCGTGGCGTCCTGTCCCGTCAAAATGCGGTTCCTCCTGGACCGCGGGGCCGGCGCGATCATCAACCGCACAAACATGTACGGCACCACGGTGATGCACGCCTTCTCATGGTCACCGCCCTTCGACGCGGCCCTGTTCCACATGCTGGTGGACGCAGGGGCCGACATCACGCCGCGGATGGGCACAGGCGCTACCATCCTGCACAGACTGGCGCTCGACTTGGTCAACGGGATGCACGATGCGATGCCCCAGGACACAGTGGCCATCATCCGGACCGCGGTGTCGCGCGGCCTGGATGTGAATGACGTTGGGTGCGGCATGACCCCGCTCAGCTACATGCTCGGGTACTGGCACGACGACATGTCGCACAGGGTCCCGGCGTCCCGCGTCTGCGATGCCATCGACGTCCTCGTCGGCGTGCGCGCGGACCCCGCCCCCGGCATTGACAGGATGCTGGCGGCGACCTATGCTCCGCCAGATGCTGTTGCGCTGATTCTCAACCACTTGCGCACTTCACTATAGCTCGGTCGACCTCTCGAACTCGTCGTCGTACCCGACGGTCCAGTCGGCCGGATACATTTTTCATGGACGGGTTACTCGATGAAAGTCGCATTTCTGTTACAAAAAAGTTGTTAGAGTTACATGTTAGGCCCTGGTTTGCGGCGTCTCAAGGTCCCCAAAGTCCCCAAACTCGTTGGCGTCCAGGCGGGCGGCGTTGGTGTTGCGTCGGCCCCCGGCGTTGTTGTTGCGGCGACCATTGTTGGTGCCAGTGCTGTTGTTCCCCTTCTTCTTGTAATACCGCGTGTACAGGATCCAGCCGGCCACGCCCAGAGCCACGAAGATGCACAGGCCCAGCGCGATGGCCGACCAGTTGGGGCCGGATGCCATGGGGGGCGCGGGCTCCATCATCACGGGCATGGGGGTCTCGATCACGGGCATGGGCGAAGGGGGCACCGACATTCCGGGGGCGGGGCTTGCGGAGCCGCCAATGCCGCCCAGCGACTGCTCGCCAGCCCAGTTCATGTTGCCCTGGCTCACGCTGCTGTTGATGGAGCCAATGCGCACCGAGGCGTCGCCCGCAATGCCGGGGTAGGAGCCGATGCCGCCCACGCCGGGGATGCCGCCGCCGGGAAGGTAGGGCAGACCGGGCGGGTAGTAGCCGGGGCCGTACACCGGGGTCTGCACCACCACGGGGCGGCCGTTGTTGTCGTAGCGGTCGCGGCCCTGCTCGTCCTTGGCCACGGTGAGCTGGATGTTCACGGGCTGGGGCGACTGCACGAACGGCGGCTGCGTGGGCGGCGGGGTGGTGGGCGCCGGCGTCTGGATGGCGCCACCGGGTTTGGGGAGCATCGCGATGATCGATTCCACATCCATGTAGGAGCCCATTATGACTCAGGATGATATTTTTTTTGGGTCAATCGTGGCGACAGATGCCAGCGCGCTGTCCACGGCCCCGCTCGATATCCCGCAGACGCTCGCCACCCGAGAGGGCTCGATGGTCATCCACGGCCCCAGCGCCACCACCAGGATGGCCGCGCACACGCTCTGGGGCTTCTTGCCGTCCAGCCCGCTGCACTCCCGCTCGACCACGGCCGCCAGGGACTCGGCGCGGGTGCGAATGGCGTGCCACGGGACGGTCTTGCGGGTGTCGGGGGGCATGTCATGGGAGACCGCCTGCAGGAAGCGAGGGATCAGGGAGGCCGGGCGCACGCCGTGGAGCATCTCCCGCGCGTACGGCCGGTCCACCAGCAGCCGGCGCAGGGCCTTGTTGGCGCGCTGGAGGTCTTGGCGGGAGATCTCCAGGGCGTCGGCCACCTCGTTCTCGGCGCGCGACACCGCGTCCAGCTTGCAGGCAAAGTACACGCAGCCCGCCGCCCGGTGCCGCAGCTTGGCGTCCGCCCTGGCCCCGTGCTTGGCCAGCGAGTCGCGCATGAGTTCCCGCGCCCAGGCCAGGGTGCGTTCCGCCAATCGCAGGACCCCGCCGACCTCGTCCACCAGGTCGATCGCGTGTCGCAGCCGGCGCGTGCCCACGTCGCGAGACCGCGCCAGCGTGGCCTTGTGCACCCCGGGAACGTGCTCGAAGCTCGGCCCCGCGCCCGTCTCGACCGGGGCGCAGTGATCGGTGTCGGCAAAGGTCGAGATCATCATGTGGCCCTCCAGCACCCGGCCGCAGCGCGTGCAGATGCGGTCGCCAGACGCGGCGTCCACCACCTCGGTCGCGGGCGAATACTCGTCGCAACAGCGTTCCTCCATTTTTTTGAATTTCGAATGTTCCGTGCTGGGCCGCTCGGTCACTTTGTGGGCGACGGCTTTTTGGGCGCCTGCCTTTTGGGCGCGGCAAATTGAAGGGGCACGCGCGCGGGACCCTGGCGGAACGTCGGAGTCGCTGCAGCCCCGCGCCACGCAAACTGCAGCGGCATCGATCGGCGCGTTTTCTTGGCACTCGCCTGCCTGCGTCGGGCGGCTTCCTCCTGCATGCGTCGGACGGCTTCCTCCTGCATGCGTCGGGCGGCTTCCTCCTGCATGCGTTGGGCGGCTTCCTCCTCAGCACGCTTCTCCTCAGCGATCGCAATGGCCTGGAGCCGGCGTTTGATCGCGCGGAGGCGTTTAGCCTGGGTACCATATGGCAATATCACCAGGGCATCCACGGCCGCGCGCTCGGCGGCAGAGATGCGAGGATCGCGGTACGGCATATGAGGTTGAGAAAGAAAAAGAAATGAAGCCTGCATTCCGAAAGAACATCAGACTTGAAAAACTCGGCTGCCCGGCATACGCGCCGATCTTTTAAAAATGAACCAACGCGTCGAGCCTCCTGAGCATACAGCCGAGCGCACCGCCGATGTCCCCGTCGGCCAATTGGCATCGTATGCCCTGGCCTACATTGAAAGTGCGCTTCGACCAGAGGCCTCTTCGCCGCAGCCAGCGGAGCCAGCGCAGCCAGCGGAGCCAGCGGAGCCAGCGGAGCCAGCGCAGCCAGCGCGCCCCCGTTCGCGGCGGATTCTCGAGCGTGCACACACAATCGCCCACATCGCCCAAAATCCCCCCCAGGTCAGGCGCCGCGTCTCCTCGCTGCCAAACTCGGCCCGCGCGCATCTGAGAGCCCTCTACGGACCGGCGCTGGCCTGCGCGGCGCCAGGGGAGGTCAACACAGACGGCCGGCCCCCACGGCGCGATTGGTGCGTCGTGCCTCTCCTCATGGTGCGCTCCGTCGTGCGCGTGACCATGGAGGTCGCTGTGAAGGCCGCAGCCCGTGTGACCACACCCCTCGGCCCCATCAACCTGGAGCCCAAAACCCTTCGGAATCGCAGCGCCCTGAATGTCCTCACCGCTGCACACATCCGCGGCGACATCATCCAGGACATCCTCGGCGCGTCGTCGGCCGCAGACGCCGCCACGATGTTGCAGGACGTCACCTGGGCGCGCATCGGCAACCACCTCCACCCCCGGCGCCATCGCCACGTCGCCCTGATCGCCGCCGTGGCCAAATCCCTGGAAGCCAACACGGATCTGTCCTACGTCGGCTACAGCGCGCTGGATCTGGCCGTGCGCATCCTGGAGGCCTTGGAGCGTCCCGGCAAACCGCTGCGGCCTGGTGCCAAGACCGGTTCCAACGCCGGTTCCAACACCAGTTCCAACACAGGGTCTTTGGATGCCCTGACCACCGCGGCGCTGTCTTCTGAATAATTCGCATCATGGCCTACGGACGCGCGGCGCAGGTGGCGGAGTTGGTGCGGTGCGCGCGCGATGTGGAGTTGGCCCTCTCCGATCTCGTGCGGGCGGCCGAGCGGTCTGGCGATCCGGCGGTGCGCGCTGAGGTTGCCGCCTACCTCAAGGGTCACGCGGAGGAACTGGCCGAGTTTTTGAGGGGTCTGAAGTCGCGCATGAACACGCGTTCCGATCACATGACACTTAAGACCGTGTAATTTTCTGAGACACACACAGCCATGGGAGAGACACAGAGACGGCCCTCTGTCGCGGTCGTCACGGCCACGACGGGGTCCCCCCATCTCCTGAGCGCCCTCGACTCGGTGGCCTCCCAGACCTACGATGGCCCCCTCACGCACTGGGTGGTCGTCGACGGCCCCGACTTTGCCCACAATGTCCCCGAACGGCCCGGCGTGGTCCGGCTGGTGCTCCCGCGCAACACGGGGGGACCGGCGTCTGGCAATTTCGTGTGTCATCGCATCTACGCGGCGGCACCGTGGCTGCTGGACGCCGACTACGTGTGCTTCCTCGACGAAGATAATACGTACACGCCCGATCATGTGGCAGGACTTGTGGAGGCTGTTCAGGGCAACCCGTGGGCCCACAGTCTTCGGACCATTGTGGACCCCGAGGGGACGCCGGTGTGTGTGGACGCATGTGAATCTCTGGGCGGTATCCGGCACTCGGTTCTGTCGGGAGACGACTTCTTCGTGGACACCAACTGTTACCTGCTGCCCGTCGGCCTCGCGCGCCAGCTCTCGCCGTGCTGGAATGTGCCGGCCCGCCCCCCGCCAGGGACCCTGGAAGCGGACCGCGCGGTGGCCCGGACGCTCCTCGCCAGCCGCCTCCTCCCCGGTGTCTCGCGCCGCTTTTCGGTGAACTACCGCGTGGGCACCCGCGCCGACAGCGTCCAGGCCTCCTTCTTCCTGCGGGGCAATGATGTGACGCACTTTGACCCCGCCAAACCCGATCTGTACCTCTTTCATTTCACCAAAGAAGCCACCGCCAGGTCCTTTGTTCAGAACGATCCGCTCGCGGAATGGGCGCCCACCATGTGGCATGGTCTCAAAGCGACCTACAATGTCCTCGACGGCTTTGCCAACGCCCCCGTCCTGCCGTCGGGCGCCCTGGTGCTGGTGAGCCTGTGTCACCCCCAGGCGCTGCCGCTGGATCTCCTCAAGCGCCGGGACCTCCGCCGCGTCTTTGCATTGGTCGAATCCCCCAACATCCGGCACGACGCCCAGTACGACCGCGCCTTCCTGGACGCCCACGCCGATGTGTGTCTCACCTACTGGGGCGATCTTCTCCATAATCTCGGGCCTGCGCGTGGGGTGTGGCTTCCGATGAACACCCACCAGGCTGATCTGGACGATCCGGCGCACCGGACTCGGTGTTTGCGCGCCAATTCGGACACCGGGCGCAGCGTGGGCATGGTCCTGGCGCACCGCGGGGACTGGCTGGGCGGCTCCTACGAGATCAACGGCATCACCCTCCAATCCCTGGACCCCCTGCGCAAGATCTATGCCACGGGGCTGCGGGAGGTGGTCTGCTACGGAGACTCCTGGAAGGACACCGGGGTCACCACCGGGCACCTTCTCTGCAAAACCGAGGACCCGCTGCACAGCGTCGACTACCTGCAGCGCCACACCTTTGCCCTGATTGTGGAAAATTGCGACGCGACCGGCTACGTCTCCGAGAAGTTCTACGACGCCCTCATGGCCGGGTGCATCCCCCTGTACTTTGGGTCCCCCGTCCCCGCCCACGCCCTGCCAGACGATATTTACATTGACATTCGACACTTTGACAACGGCGAGGCGCTTCAGGCACACCTCGACACGCTGTCGGATGAGACCATTCACCGCATGAAAGGGGCGGTCGTGGAAAAACGCGAGGCCGTCCTGCGGGGCGTGGGCGTGGCCGCCTATGCCGCCTGCTTCCACCGGGCGGCAGCCCTGGTCTAAGACCTGCGGGCTAGTGTAGCTAGACCGGTGGCGGCGTGTTCTCGTCGGTGAACTCGTCATTCGGCGGCGGGACTGCCTCGCCATTCGGCGGCGGGACTGCCTCGCCATTCGGCGGCGGGGTGTTCTCGTCGGCACGGCGGCGCTTGGACTTCCTGGGCATCGCCAGCGCGGCGGTGGCGCGGGGGTAGCGGCGCGCGAACGCCGCGGTCACCACCCCGGTCCACCGCATGCGGCGCAGGCTGGGGCTCCGGGCCGCGTGCTCCATCAGCTGCCCCACCTCGTCGGCCCCCCCACCGTACACGTACAGCGTCTTCAGCGCCGGCATGGGGGCCGCCGTCTGCTCAAACATCACCGTGGCCGCGTACTGGGACACCCACACGCTCTCCAGGGTCGCCGTGAATGACGGCACGTGCCAGGGGGTCGGGAAAAACCACTGGGAGGCGTCCAGGGTGATGTCTCGGAGTCGGGTGAGATGGCACAGGTCCCCGGCGTCCTCCAGCACGGGGGATGTCACGGTCAAGGAGGTCAGGGCGGTCAAGGTGCCGACGCCCTCCAGGCTCGCAACCGGGTCGCGCACGCACAGGTACCGCAGCCTGGTCAGCGGCCGCAGCGCCTCCAGCGTCGTGAAGCGGCACCGCTCGATGTGCAGTTTCTCGAGCGTGGTCAGCTGCGTCAGCGAGGCCCCGTCCGGGCCCAGGGGCACATGTTTGAGGGAGGCCACGCGCAGGTGCTGCCAGGTCAGCAGGGGGGCCACCGACGGCGGAATGACCACCTCGACGGGGCGGCAGTGCACGTGGACGGCGGCCTGCTCCACATTGGGAAAGACGCGCGCGAACTCGTACGTCATCGGGGTCTCAAACACGCTGAGGTCCAGCTCGGTGACCCCTAACAGCACACACACCGGCCGCAGCACGTCGTGCACGTTGCCCTGCAGAAACGACATGGCCAGCTTTTGGAGGGCCGGGTGCTGGGCCAGCCATGGAGTCAAGTTCGGCATCGGGGTCCCGTGGGGCACGCGGAAATCGCGTCGTTCGGCACGCATGCGCAGACGGGCCAACACCGGCTGCACCCCCAGAATCGAGGGGATCGCGCCAATGGTCCCGTGCCGCACTTCGATGCAGGCGCTGCGCAGGGACCGCAGGGGCGGCAGCATCGGCATCTTGGGCGAGTTGGCCACGTCGACCACCAGGGTGAGTGTGGTCAAGGCGGTCGCGGCGGACCAGGACGGACGCCAGCGAGGAACCACGCCGCGCACCGGGGTGACATCGTTCTGCCGCTCGCACACCACCGCGCACAACGACTTGCCGTGCGCCTCCAGAGCCTCCAAGAACGCGTGGTGCATCGGCAGGGGCCCGTTCGCGGTGAGGGTGATCACGGTGTTCCGGGGGATCGCCAGCAGAAGGCGGCAGACGGCTTTGCTCGCGACGTCGCCTGTCGCAGGAACCACCACGTGTCGCCACAACGCCGGGGTTTCCAGGACGACACCTTTCACGTCGCGACAGGTGGCCATCACCCGCAGCAGGTGGCGCATGCGATGTCGTTCCCCCTCCACCATGCACTCAATCACGCGGCTCACAAGGTGTCGGGGCACCATGGTGGCGAACACTTAAAGGCCTCTGTGATTTCTCAACACCATGGAACGTCTTCGACAGCGAAACCAAACGCACTATGACGCGCATGCTGTGCATGTCCCCTCGGAACACGAGCGCCGCACGGGACCCGCGGCGCCCCTGAAACGCTTCCACAACACCGTCAAGCGCCTTCTCTTGCAGACCCTGGTCCCGCCCGGCGCCCGGGTGCTGGATCTGGGCGCGGGGCGGGGCGGCGATGTGCGCAAGTGGGCCGAGTGTCAGGTGTCGTTTGCAAAAGGCCTGGACATCTCGGGCGCCGAGCTGGACGAAGCTCGACGGCGCGCCTCCGCCCTCCCCGGCCTCACGGCGGTCTTTGAGCGCACCGATTCTCTGGGCGTCAACGCCTGGGACGACCCCGACGGACCCTACGATGTGGTCACCTGCATGTTTGCCCTCCACTACTTTTTCGCCTCCGAGCGCACCTGCCAAACGCTCCTCAACCACGTCGCCCGAAATCTGCGGAAGGGCGGGGTGTTTGTGGGAATTGTCCCCGATGGCATCCGCATCAATCGCGCGCTGGCACATCGGTCAACCTCGGCGTCCGTCCGACTGGAGGCACAATGGTCTGGCCCCCCGCGACCGTTCGGCAGCCCCTACCTGTGCGAAATTGAAGATACCGTCACGAGTCAAGGCGGCTCGCTCGAGTATCTCGTGTACGACACCGTCCTCACGGCCGTCGCGCGCCAATTCGGGCTCCAGCCGATTCTGGACCTCGAACTGCCGGGGCTGGAAGCCACCTCGACGTCATTCAAGCACTTGGTCCCCCCCTACCCCGGCCCCCTCGCGGAGGCCACTCGACTCTTTGCTGCTTTTGCCTTTCGAAAAGTGTAAAACTCTTCTTAAAAATAATTCCCGGAGGGGCGTCGCTGTGCATTTGTGCCGCTCGAAAAAAAGAGCGCGTCTCAAAATGGCGGGACAAAAATCAAGCCAGCGAGTACCCAATCATGACGCGGTTGTAGCCAATAACGAATTCGGTGACCGTGTCCGACGGTGACGTCCCATCAAATCGCACGGCCCACCCCCTATTGGACTCCCAAAACGCATCGTCCTGTGTTCCGGGCACGTACAGCATGGTCTTGATGCCCGGTTGCAGGCGCCGGGCGGTCGCCATGGCCTCGCCGACGGTGGTCTTCGGCGTGATCTGCGCCTCCAGACGGTCGCCCAGCGCCATGATCATCGGGTCATATTTCGCGGCCTCGGCCTCCCAGTCGTCCTCCGTCCCTGAACGCCGCATCCACATGGCGACGCCCACGGAGACAACGACAGCGCACACGCACGCCGCGCACAGCATCATGAGCAGCGTCGAATCCATACCTCTCGCACCATTTTTTTTTATTACAGATTCTCACTCCACAGAGACAGGCTCCACAGAGACAGGCTCCACAGAGACAGGTTCAGACGAGGCAGGTTCAGGCAGACCACACGCCCGCAACATCTGCTCAGGGTCATTCGCAAAGCGGGTTCGCAGGGTCTTTTTCAGCGCGACGTGGGTGTTCGCCAGGGCCATGACCGCCTCGGGGGTGCGGGCTTCGGCCTCTCGGAGGACGTACGCCACGTGGTGGTTCGACAATTTCCCCGACTGGAGCTGCTTGGGCGTGGGCTTGCGCGGTTTCAGGGGGGCCGGCTCTCTCGCGGCAGCCTCCAGGGCCCCAAACATGTGGGCGTGCGCCATCGCCTGCAGCGCCGAATCCGCCAGGTCGTCCCTCTTGGTCGACTGCCGGAACAACGCCTGGAAGGTCTCGTCTTGCTCGGTGGCCTCCAGAAATCCGCGCGCCGTGGTCACCGCCGCCGTCTTGCGCTCGCGGTACGTCCACTTGTTGGCCGAGATCCCGGGGGGCCACCACGGCGTGTTCGCCGCAAACACCAGCTTGTTGCGCGCCTCCATGACCGACACCTGCATCCCCCTGGTCACGCAGAGCATCTCGCAGTAGTGCTGGATGCGCTGCATGAGCAGACTCTTGCCCGGCTGGCGCTCCACCACGGCCACGTCGCAGCGCGCGGCCCAGGCGTCCAGCACCTCTCGGAAGGCCTCGGCCACATCGCGCGCGGTGAAGGGGTACGGCAGCTGGAGGACCCGCCAGTACTCGAGACGGTCCTGCGCGCCGTGGGCGTCCTGGCCCGCTTCAAGCACACAGACCCCCACGTTCCGGGTCCCGACGTCAACGCTCAAGATACGCATTGCCCCTCTCGGCAGGCGGCGGGCCCTTAAGTTCCTATACTTGCATCCGTTTGCTGATGTTGCCGCCCTGGGGCCACGAGGACTTGAAATTCGATGCAGGCCGGGTGTTCTTCTGCAGCGTGTTCCGCCCCGCCGCCACCACGTTGGACTTGAGCACCCCGTTGCCGGCCCACGCCCTCGCCTGCGCCCGGATTGGGAAGGCCTGCATTTCCAGTTGCGCTTTGGCCGTGGTGTACTTCGCATTGACCTGCTGGGCTTTGGCGCCGGCCGCATTCAGCTGGCGCTGAAACTGCTTGTTGCGCGTGCGGTTCTGCGCGTTGGCCTTGATGTTTTGCAGGTTTTCAGTGAGCACAGTCTGCTGCTCTTGGAGTTTGCGTTTCAAATTTCGCTTGCGGCGGGCGTACAGCTGGCGTTTCCACTCCCAATTGCGCTTGATCTTGGCGCCCCGGCGTTTCCACTCGTACGCCAGCAGCTGGAAATTTTGGGTCTCCCGCTTGGCGTTGGCCACGAAATTCGCCTGGCTGGCCATCGCCTGGGCCCGGGCTTCTCCCACGTTGGTCTTGTACCGGCCTTGGCGCGCGGTCATCGCGGCGGTGTACTCGGCGTTGTTCAGCTTGGTCTTGGCGGCCTCGACGGTCTGCTGGTGTCGGGCCATGCGCGCGTTGGCTTCCTTTTGCAGGGCCGCATTTCGCTGCTGGACCCGGAGCAGTTGCGTATCGAGCTTGTCCTTGGCGACAGCGAGTCGGGCCCCAAGCTGGAATCGCGCGCCGGCCTGGCGCTTCACGACCTGTCCCAACCGTTTCTGTCGCTTCTTGCCGCGCGCGACCCGCTTGAGCTGCTGCCCCAACACGATCGCGTTCACCCCTTTGTTTATCTGTTCGACCGCGCTCGTTTCCATCGCCGTGGCCGTGACCCCCCGTCGAAGGACCGCTTTTGTTCGTGCCATGTCATTGCCGCGCTATTTTTTTGTCATCGCGGCGACGGCCTGCTGGATCGTGTCCCGGAAGTGCGCCACGCTCATAAAGCTGGCCATAATCTGTTTCTCGTACGGCGCACACCCCGGGTTGCCGGCCTTGACCACGCCCACCAGCCGCCCGGAGGACGACAGAAGTGCGCTGCCGGAATCCCCATTGCACGGTGTCTGCGTCTTGGAGGTGGTGCACACGTAGGCGGGCGGACACCGATCGGCCGCGGTCGGGGCCTTGCCTGGCTCTCGCGATCTCGCCAGAAACGCGTGCATGGTGACCGCTTGGAGACTCTTCTTGTAGACGGGCTCGGTGGGTTGCGCAAAGGTGTTGGTGCGGCCGTACCCGATCGCCTTGACTGCCTCGCCGTCTTTGGGGGCACGCGTGGCCAGAAGGACGGGCGACTGGGTCGACGGGGCGTCCAGCAGAAACAGGGCCAGGTCATCGCCAATGTCTACAACGCGCGCGATCCGCCGGACTTGGCCGTACTTCGCCAGGCGCGCCGCGGTGCTGGGTTTCTTGAGTTCCTCGAGGCGCTGGGCGGCATGCAGGCGGCTGATGCGGCTCATTTCTGAATCCAGCAGGATGTGGGACCGCGGGCCGATGACCACCGGCATGCCCACAAAGCTCGATGCCGGGCGGTTTCCGATGCAGTGCGTGGCGGTCAAGACCACCTGCGGATGAATGAGCGAGCCGCCGCAAATCGGGTAGTTGGTGCGCGGCTCCAGCGTCGGGTAGGACACAAACCACGGGTACTTTTCGATCATCGCGTCAGTGCCGTTGATCATGCCTTCGGTGTGTCCACGAAGAAGACAGAAGAGCGCGACGAGCACTGTGAAAACCACACAGACCGCCCGCATTTGTGTGTACCGCGGATTTTTTTGCGTGCGTATGTCAGATGTCCCGCTGGTTGTTGGGCATGTGGGCCGTCGCCGTTGCCTGTCTGCTCTGGGCCCCGCGCGATATGGTCAGCATCAACGGCGTCCTCGTCAAAAACCGGCCCGGCAAAGAAGCCGTCGCTGCTCTTTTGCAAACCCTGCGCGAACGCCTCCACGCCTTTGTCGCCGCCGCTGCTCGGACGGTGCCCCAGGATCCTCGCATCCAACGCATCCAGGCGCGCTGGTCCGGGGATCTGGCGGAGCTCTCGGACGGCGGCTCCAGTCTGGCCTATTCGCTGAACAAAGACTCCATCTACGTGTGCATCCGTGCGCCCGACGGGTCCCTCCCCGACCCCAACGCCGCCATGTTTGTGCTCCTCCACGAGCTCGCGCACGTGGCCTGCGTGAGTTACGGGCATACGCGTGAATTTTGGGACACCATGAAGTACCTCCTCGAACTCGCCCACGCCCTCGGGTTTTACGAGTACGTCGACCACGGCGCCACGCCCACCACCCTCTGCGGCCACGTCCTGGGCCCCTCGCCGCTCACATGCGTCCGAGACAAGACGTGCACGTCGGCTCTTCAGAACCAGAAATAATTTTCTCCAGACACATCACGGGATGCAACGGAGCGCCAAGTTGATCGATGACGAGACCTACATCACCGCCCACGCCAAGCTGTCCCAAAAACCCTACGAGTACCACACCGCCTTTCCCCCCGTGCTCCCCGCCAAGACCTTTCCCAGGGCCTGCACGCCCTACTCCGGGGGCTGCAAGCAGGGTCGGGTCGCCGCGGACACCGTCGACGATTTTAACGATCTGTACGTGGCCACCGCCACCCGGCCCAACCCCCGTCCCACCACCGAGCTCTTCGGCACCGCGCCCATGAAGGCCCGCGGCGACGGTCTCCTCCGCTCGCCCGATGTCTACTCAGCCCTGGTGGGCGGCGGCTTCAACCCCCACTGCGCCCGCACCCTGGGAGAACGCGACTATGACCGCTGGCAGTGCATCGATGCCCCCCTCGCCGTCGAGGATGAGCGCATGAGTGGGCCTCGCGGCGGCGCTGGTACTCGCGTGGGTCCTGCCTACTATGCGTGTTAACTTTACATAATCAGTCACAGGAAGGCAAACAGGTGTCGCATAAATTCTTGCTCGCTTTGATACAGTTTCTGCACGGCGCCGTTGTTCACGCGCCAGATGTGCCGTGTCCAGGTCACACCGGCCTCATCTGTCCAAAACACATCATCGCCTGCCTTGGGTGAGACATCTTTCGCACGTGCCATGTCGGCCGCGGTCCGTATGGATTTGGTGTAAAACAGAGTCTCCATGCTTCCGTTGCATTCACCGCGCACCACGGCGTCCGAAAGGAGCTCGGCATTGCCCAGGCGCAAGACGTCCTTCACACCGTCGTCCACATCGGTCAGCGCCATCACATGGTACTCGCGCACCTCGTGAAGTGCCACCTCGGCGTAATACTCGTCGTCAAGAAGCTCGTCACGGTCCACATCGAGGTCCACATCCGGTGTATCAATTGCTTCGCGAATGATGTAGGTCGATCTCGCCCAAAATCGCGTGCCGCCACACAGGCCCAGGCGCGGGAGGATGTCGGCCGTGAACCGGACCGTGGGCGCGTCCGGGGCCTGGGCCGCCTCGCCGCTCAGAAACATCGTGGGCACCCGATTGGTGGCGACTCGGGCGATGGCCGCGCGCAGGACGTGCCGGATGACGACGCTGCTATCCTCAACAGTGTCGTCGTCCGCTGTCAAATCGATAATCTCGGGGTCCATTTTTACAAAAAAAAAAGAATGCAGGTCGGGGGTGGGCGCCCGGGTGTTGAAGGCCAGGAAAAGGCGCGCCACTGTACTCAAAAGTGCACCACGCGAACGCTGCCGCGGAACCGCACGCGGTCCTTTCCCCTGATTCCAAATATCAATTCGCGGTTTTTCCATTCCGAGATTTCCTCCGTGGTCACCCTGCCATCGTCCCACATGTACTGCAGCGAGCCTCGTATGCATGCCGGGCATTTCGGGTAGAACACGGGGTCGTCACCCACAGGGTCTACAAACCAGATGGACATAAATCCTTCCCCGTCGTCAACATCAATCTCCAACCGTGGTTCGACAAAGTGGGTCGTTGGGTCGCCAATGTTCCGCGCCATGTCGAGCCGCACCCGCTTTGTGTATCCGTCATGCGACGCCACCAGAGAGAACGATATGTCGGGAAATTCCAGGGACGCGGGTCGACTGGTCCACGGGGTCACATGGGGGCAGTCGGGTCGGTTTGTTTCCGCCATTCTCTCAAAGACGGTGGCAATGTCCAACACCAGCGCAAGTTCTTTGTCGTCTGTCGCGCCGGGGGCGTAATTTAACTTCGTCAACCATCGCGCCTCCGAATAGCGAACATGTCCAAAAACATCGATGTTCGTTGCCGTGGAAAACAGGAGGTGCATGAGATCAACCAGCGTCTCTTTGCGAAGGGACACCAGTGCATCACGTCGGGCGAAAAAGGGGGCCATGCCATTGCCAATCTCCGCGCACATGGCCACCGAATGAATCGCGCGTCGACAGGCCAGGTGGCTCTCCGGCATCTGTGCGCGAATCGGGTCCAGCAGCAGCAGCGCGTCCAAGGGCGTGTTGACGACGCTCCAGTCTGTAGTTAAGAGTCGATGCGTTGACATGACAGTGTCAAACGTGCGCATGACGTCGTCGGTCGCGTCCAAAAACAACGCGGTCTGCACGATATCTTCAAAGTGGGTGAAGGTGTCGTCGAACGCGCCGAATTTGAACGCCTGGCCCGCCGCGATGCACAAAAAAGTATCGATGGCAGTGGGGGTGACGTGCGCGGCTGTGGACACGTCGAAGACCGCGTCGTCACAGTCCATGGTGTCTTCACGGTGCTGCCGGAAGAGGCGCGAGCTCGCCTCCAGCAGCTGGGTGCTCACCGCAATCTCCAAGAGGCCATTCGATGGCAGCCGGAGCCGCACCATCGTTGTGGGACCCTCGGCGGCCTGGTAGCGAAACCCGGGAATGTGTGCCATTTTTTTAAAAGACGGGTGCACGTCTGGCGGGCTGTTTTTAGGCTTTTTCGGCTGGCGCACCATTTTCGAGTTTTTGGCGCAGGCTGGGCGGCAGGTGCTCCAGAAGCCACTCTCTGCGCCGGTGTTTGAGCAAGGACCGCCAGGCTTTCGCTTTGGCCCGCTCGCTGATTTCCCGGGTGCCCAGGTGACGATGCTTTCGGTAGATCTCCTGGCGGTACACGGCGTAGCTGGTGTGCGTGTGGTAAAACCGCATCTCGTCCATGGTGTCCACAATCTCCGGAATGCTGCCCCACCCGCGGTGCACGTAGGCGTAACACAGCCGGCTGTCCTCCCGCAGTGCCAGGCCGCGCTCGGCCAGGGCGACTCGCAGGGCCTGGTCTCGTTGAACACGGGCCGCCACGCGCTCCACGGCGTCGTCCCCGTCCAGTATGAATTCTATGGCGATCGGGTGGGTGGTGGGCACACCAGCGCGGGCGAGGGCCTGGCGACGGGCCTGACGCGCGGCCTCTTCACGGGCCTCCTGGCGGGCGACGCGGGCCTCGCGACGGTCTCGGGAGGCCGCTTGGACCGCCGCGAGCCCCGCCTGGCCCCCGTGCTTTTCGTAGGCGGCCACCACCACCTCACGCACCTCGTACAGCCGCATCGGGGGGCCCGACCGGTAGTGCGGGTTCCTGCGAGGCTCGTACACCAGGCCCTCGAGATCTTCCTCGGTCAGACAGTAGGTCCTCTTGGCGTCCGTGGCCGTGATGCGCTCACCCTCATTGGCATCGGTGTCCAGGTAGGCGTCCACATCCCGGGCCACGCGGCGGTCACGCAGGGCCTCCCGGGCCGCGGCCACCAGGCAGGGGGGCACATGCTGCGGCATCAGCTGGAGAAGGTCGGCTTTTTTCAGGCCGCGCGTCACGAACCCGGCCAGCTGGGCGGCCACCTTCAGGTCCTCGACGGTGCGGTACGGTCCCGTCTGTGCACTGCGGCCCATCGCGGTGGCATCCTCGGCCCACAGACCGCGCACATGCTCCTTCCACTCGCGGCCAAACGCCCCCGCCCGCGCCAGGGTCGCCGCGGTCTGCCATCGGTCCAGCGGCTCCTCGACCTGACGGACCACGTGCACCAAGACGTCTGCGGGCAGCATGCTGTTCTCGGCGTGTACACGCGTTTAAGTGTTTAACGTGCCTTACGTTTTTTGTTTCTTACGAAGGCGACACTGTTTGTTCATATACTGCCTGTCGTCCGAATTGGCGATCCCTGGGCTGCACTGTGTATCTTTCCACCCTCGTGGACACTGCATCGCCGGATTTTTGTTCGGGAAATATTTGCGCTGTCTGAAGTAGTAAAACTTCCACAACGATTTTGCTGCCAACTTCCTGCACATGGCCCTTGCTTTTGGAGGGTCTTTTAAGTAAAACACTTCCGTATATGTCTCATGATGTGCTCGAAGCCACATGAAGATGGCGGCTGTCAGAAGGAGACCGCCTGTCAATACCCATTGCGTCTTCATAGACTGTCGACAATATAAAATTCTGATCGCAGTGTATGCGACGCCGATCGCACTGGCTTCTCGTCGCGCTCATCCTTGTTGCTGTCGCCTGGATTGTCCTCGCGCGACGCCGAGAACACGCCCGTGCCCCCGGAAAGACCACCATCTCGTTCTACGGCCAAGACGCCCGCGATGACAATGGCAGAGGGTTTTCCGGTGTCAATCTCCTGGCGTTCAATTCGTCCTCGCTCAAATGGAACGGCAAACCCGTCTTTCCCGTGGCGGTGCTCCAGAAGGACTGGCCAACGTACGCCTACAAGGTCCTGCGCATCGCGGGCGCCGGGACGCACGCCAAGAAAATCCGGCCCATCTACGGCGTCGTGTTGGACGTCTGCGCCAGCAAGGACGCCATTTGCAGAAAAAACAGTAAAAAGCACGGGTTCCTCGTCGATGTCCACCGCGCCGGGTTCGGAGCCATCGGAGAGCGCACCGGTCTCTTTGACGGCGAGTTTGAGGTCGTCGGCTCGCTTTCCGCGGCGGATATTCCCGACAGGCTGTGGCACCCCGACGTCGTGCGTGGCAAGGACTACATGCAGTGCCGGCGGTCGGGCGGGTCTCTAGGTTGGGTGCCGCTGAAAAATCGCCGGGGCATGTGCGCGGCGTCCACGTACCTCACCTTCTGACTCCGCATTGAACGAACACCATGATTGGATCGAGTCACGTCGATACAATCATGCTGATGGAGAGACACTTTTACATATCCAGGAGTTCATCAATCCAGGAGCTCGGCCTTGAACTCGGGGCTGGAGTACACGTCGGACGCGTCCACATAATCCTCGCGCTCGTCGGGCACGTAGTCGGCGTAGGGCTCCTCCTCCTCGCCGTCATCGGGCTCGTAGGGCGCAAACAACTCGGGCTGGGCGATGGGCTGCTGGGTGGGCATCTGGCGCAGGGGCACCGCGGTCACCACGGGCATCACGGGGCGCTTGCAGTTGCAGCGGCGGCGGGCCACGATGAGGTACAGCACCACCACCACGGCAATACCGATGGCAATCTTGGTCCAGGTCCTGCGGCTCAGCATGATGATAGGATGCCCCAAGAAAATATTTTCACTTTTTGAGATCGTTTCACTTTTTGATGATCGTCGGCCGGATGCCCGTGCGCTGGCAGTGCGCCTTGAACTCCTCCTCGGTCATCATCGGGCCCATCCGGAAGCCCACGTCCTTGGGGTTGAAGGCCGCCTTCTTCCAATCCACCGTCGCCGCCCGCTTCGCCGCCTTGGAATTCTCGCGCTCCCACGCCAGCAGGGCCTCGCGGCGGGCCTCGTCCACCTTCCGGTGGGCCTCGTTCGCCTCGCGGCGGGCCTCGTCCACCTTCCGGTGGGCCTCGTTCGCCTCGCGGCGGGCCTCGTCCACCTTCTGCTGCACGTCCTTGTCGGTCATGCCCTGGTCGCACAAAAAAATTACGCAATCGGAACGTGGTAGGCGTTGTTCTTGAGCACGGTCTGGGCGAGCCCAAAGTCTTGGCGGGAATTGATCTCGGGAAGCTTGTTGGACGGGGTCGCGCGCTCGCCGGGGGCCGCCATGTTGGTGTACATGCTGCCGGATGCGGCGTGGGACATCAGGCGGTTGGCCTCGTGGCGCTCCTTCAGGGCCACCCACTTGCCCTTGCAGATACCCGCCATCTCCCAGGGGTCCGCCTCGCTGCCCAGATTGGCGCGGCGGAACTCCGTGGTGCGCTGGGGGGCCGTGAAGTAGCCGTCCACCGTGGGCCGCTTGGCCTCCTTCTCGAGGTGCTGGTACGTGCACTGGACCATGTGGCGGGGGCGGATGGGCTCGGCGGGACCGTTGTCGTTGGGGCCCGCCGTGGTCTGGCGCAGGGTGGTCCGCGCGGTGTCGGGCAGCCGGGTGGCGCCGGTGGGGACCACGTGGCCCGCGCCGCCCAGGTAGCCGCCTTGGGTGTCGCGCAGGGTGGGCTGGAGCACTTGGCCGTCCGTCACCATCGCGCGCCGGTGGTCGCCGGTCAGCATGCCCTCGTGGCCCGCCTGCTCGCGCTGCTGGCTCTCCATGCGCTGGGTGTCGTGGCTGGCGTACGAGTAGCCGCCGGTGCCGTGGCGCGCCCCCGTGACGTTGGTGAGCGGCAGGCCCTGGTTGCCGTCGCCGCGGACCCGGGTGTTCTCGTACGAGTCCTCGGGCGCGCTGGGGCCAAAGTGCCTGGCGTGCCCATAGTACTCGTCGCCCTCGTACCGGTCGTCCACGCAGCGCATGTTGATGCGGCCGGGCTCGGGGCGGTGGGTGCGCGCGGTCACGGCGGCCATGCCTCGCTCGGGCGGGCGGCGGTTGATGTCCCACACGCGGGGCGGGCGGTTGACGGACACGTTGGGGTCGGCGCTTCGCATGGCATTGCGGTTGGATCCCACGTTGATGCGCGCCTCCAGCTGGTTGATCTTGTAGTCCCACACCTTGGGGTTGGGCATCACGCGCAGCTGGGGGTGGAAGCCGTCCGCGGCCGTCACCTCGGGGCCTACCCCCACGCCGGGACCCACGCGGATCTGCTCGGCGGGCAGCACATTGTTCTGAAGCAGGCTGGGCGTGGGCAGGCGGGGCATGCACACCGCGTTGCCGCTGGAGCCGGCGGAGGTCACCGCCTGGGGGAGGGGCTGGAACATCGCCGGCGCCTCGGCCTTGGTGCGGTAGGTGCCCGACGCGGATTTGTCAATCATCAGGTTGCCCGAAAACAAGTCGTGGATGCGGTCCTTGTAGTACTCGGACGTGGCTTGCGTGCGCGCCGACCGGAAGAAGGGGGCCAGGCGCTCCTTGACGATGGCATCGCGCGCCGCCGCCGCCGCCTCGGGGGACATGGCGGTGGGTGGGGCGCCGGACGGGACAACCCCCGTGCGGGCCGGGTCCACCGCGGCCAGCTGCTTGGCCTGGGCGGCGCCTTCCTCCGCCGCGCGCGCCCCCGCGGTGGTCACCGTCCTGGGCGATGCCTGTTGCGGGGCTGGCGGGTCGGCGCGGCTCATCGT
>JACCDX011054180.1_pt1 | contig 23100 bp, 15 predicted proteins | sample 7449681 | NCBI WGS metagenome assembly JACCDX01 (sample SAMN15323450, study PRJNA562643) | freshwater metagenome | isolation source: river surface water | place: USA:Blue River Watershed | collected 2017-08-18
AACAGCTACCACACGCTGTCGGACCTGCGCGTGATGCTGGCCGACGGCACGGTGCTCGACACCAGCGATGCCGCCAACGTGCAAGCCTTCCGCCGCAGCCATGGCGCGCTGCTGGCCGGCCTGACGGCCTTGTCGCAGCAGGTGCACGCCAACCCCGCACTGCACCGCAAGATCCGCCACAAGTACCGCCTGAAGAACACCACCGGCTATGGCCTCAACGCGCTGATCGACTTCGACGACCCGCTGGACATGCTGGTGCACCTGATGATCGGCTCGGAAGGCACGCTGGGCTTCATCGCCAGCATCACCTACGACACGGTGCCCGACCACGCCCACAAGGCCGCCGCGCTGACGCTGTTCGATTCGCTGGACACCTGCTGCCGCGCCGTGACCGCGCTCAAGGAGCAGGGCCACGCTGCTGCGGTCGAGCTGGTGGACCGCCGCTCCATCCTGGCCGTGCAGGGCAAGCCCGGCATGCCCAGCTTCATGTACGGCGAGCTGCCCGCCGATGCGGCCGCCCTGCTCATCGAGGTGCAGGCCAGCCAGGCAGGCGAGCTGCAGGGCAGCGCCTTGCGGGTGGACGCCCTCATCCAATCCTTCCGCCCCGTGGCCCACAGCGGCTTTTCGACCAACCCGCAGGTGTGCGACACCTACTGGGCGCTGCGCAAGGGCCTCTTCCCTGCGGTGGGCGCCGTGCGCCCCGTGGGCAGCACCTGCGTGATCGAAGACGTGGCCTTCCCCGTCGAGCGCCTGGCCGAAGGTGTGCGTGGCCTCACCCAGCTGTTCGATCGCTTCCATTACGACGAGGCCCTGGTGTTTGGCCATGCGCTCGATGGCAACCTGCACTTCGTCTTCACCCCGGCGTTTGACACCGATGCCGAGGTGCGCCGCTACAGCGATTTCATGGACGCGGTGTGCCAGCTGGTGGCAGTGGACTTTGGCGGATCGCTCAAGGCCGAGCACGGCACCGGCCGCAACGTGGCGCCGTATGTCGCCCTGGAGTGGGGCGACGATGGGTATGCGCTGATGCGCGACATCAAGGCCCTGTTCGACCCCGCAGGCTTGCTCAACCCCGATGTGATCATCAGCGCGCGCACTGACATCCACCTGGCCCACTTGAAGCGCCTGCCGGCGGCCGACCCCATCGTCGACACCTGCATCGAATGCGGCTTTTGCGAGCCGGCTTGCCCATCCAACGGCCTGTCGCTCACGCCGCGCCAGCGCATCGTGCTGTGGCGGCGCATCCAGCAGTTGCGCCGCGATGGCAGCGACCCCGCGCTGCTCGCCGAACTCGAAGGCCAGTACCAATGGGCCGGCGTGGAGACCTGCGCCGCCACCGGCATGTGCGCCACGCGCTGCCCGGTGGGCATCAACACCGGCCAGCTGATGAAGCAGCTGCAAGGCCCCAGCGCCCATGGCGACATGGCCCAGCAGATTGAGCGCCACATGGGTGCCGCCATCGGCACCGCCCGCGCCGGTCTGGGTGCCCTGCACCTGGCCCGCCGCATGATCGGTTCACGCTCGACCCACCGGCTCAACGAATTGGCTCACAAGGTCATCCCCGTTGTGCCGGTGGCGCCGGCTGCCACCCCAGGCCCGGCCGCGCCGCTGCCGCCTGCCCCCGAGGCCCCCGCGCCGGCCACCAACGCCGTGGTGGTCTTCAGCGCCTGCGTCAACCGCTGCTTTGCCGAAAGCCCGCAAGGCGGCGACAACCTGGCCCAACGCACCTTCAGCCTGATGGCCAAGGCCGGCCTGACGCCGGTTTACCCGCCCCACGCGCAGCAGCTGTGCTGCGGCCAGCCCTTCGATTCGGTCAACGCGCACGACGCCGCCAGCGCAGCCCTGCAGCGCACCAACGCGGCACTGCTGCAGGCCAGCCGCGAAGGCGAGCTGCCCATCTACCTCGACAACGCGCCGTGCTCGCTGCGCCTGATCGAGGCCCAGCGCCAGGGCCAGCTCGATGCCCGCCTCAAGCTGTACGACGCCACGCGCTTCTTGGCCGAGCGGGTGCTGCCGCGCCTGCAGGTGGTCAAGCAGGTGCCCAAGCTGGCCGTGCACGTGCCGTGTGCCACCACCAAGGCTGGCCAGCGCGCCGACCTGCTCAAGCTGGCCCGCGCCTGCGCCATCGACGTGACCGTGCCCGACATCGCCTGCTGCGGCTTTGCCGGCAGCAAGGGCTTCACCCTGCCTGCGCTCAATGCCAACGGCCTGCGCCACCTGAAAGACGCCGTGTGCCCCGATGGCCACACCGGCTGCGACAGCGGCGTCTCCACCAGCCGCACCTGCCAGATCGGCTTGAGCACGCACAGCGGGCTGCACTACGCCAGCATCGAAGCGCTGCTCGATGACTGCACCGTGGCCCAGGCCACCCGCCCCGCACCCCACGCCGCTTCCATCCCCGCCGCCGGCTCGTCCGATCCGGCTCCCGTCACCCAACATGAGGCCGCCTGAGGCCCGATCCGGAGACAAGCACCGTGAACCCCTGGATTCAGAACTACACGCCCTTGGGCAGCCTGGGGCTGTCGGCCCTCGCGGCCGTCTTGCCCGTGGTCTTCTTCTTCCTGGCGCTGGCCGTCTGGCGCATGAAGGGCCACGTGGCCGGCACGCTCACCGTGGCCATCGCCCTGGCCGTGGCCATCTTCGCCTACGGCATGCCGGCCGACATGGCCTTGGCCGCGGCCGGCTACGGCTTCATGTACGGCCTGTGGCCCATCGCCTGGATCATCGTCACGGCGGTGTTCCTCTACAAGATCACGGTCAAGACCGGGCAGTTCGATGTGATCCGCGCCTCGGTGCTGTCCATCACCGATGACCAGCGCCTGCAGATGCTGCTGGTGGGCTTCTCGTTCGGCGCCTTCCTCGAAGGTGCAGCCGGCTTCGGCGCCCCGGTGGCCATCACCGCCGCGCTGCTGGTGGGCCTGGGCTTCAACCCGCTGTACGCGGCCGGCCTGTGCCTGATCGCCAACACGGCCCCGGTGGCCTTTGGCGCCATGGGCATCCCCATCCTGGTGGCCGGCAAGGTCACGGGCATCGACCCCATGGCCATTGGCCAGATGACCGGCCGCCAGCTGCCGCTGCTGTCGCTGCTGGTGCCGTTCTGGCTGGTGTTCATGATGAACGGCCTCAAAGGCATCCGCGACACCTGGCCCGCCATCCTCGTGGCCGGTGGCAGCTTCGCCGTCACCCAGTACTTCACGGCCAACTACGTGGGCCCGGAGCTGCCGGACATCACCTCGGCCCTGGTCAGCCTGGTCTGCCTGACCCTCTTCCTCAAGAACTGGAAGCCGAAGGAAAGCTTCCGCTTCGCCACGGCGGCCGATGCCGTGGGCGCCTCGGCCGTGGTGGGTGCCACCCTCACGGGCGTGCCCACCGAGCGCAAGCTGGGCTACAGCGCACCCCAAGTGTTCAAGGCCTGGTCGCCGTTCATCATCCTCACGGTGGTGGTCACCATCTGGTCGATCAAGCCTTTCAAGGCCTTGTTCGACAAGGCCGGCCCGCTGGCGCACTGGGTGTTCAAGTTCGAGGTGCCCCACCTGCACAACCTGGTGATCAAGTCGGCACCCATCGTGGCCGCGGCCAAGCCGTATGAAGCCATCTACAAGCTCGACCTGGTGTCGGCCACCGGCACGGCCATCCTGATCTCGGCCCTGCTGACCGCCCTGGTGCTGCGCTTCAAGCCGGCCGATTGCCTGAGCACCTTCGTCGAAACCGTCAACGAGCTCAAGCGCCCCATCCTGTCGATCGGCATGGTGCTGGCCTTTGCCTTCGTGGCCAACTACTCGGGACTGTCCAGCACGCTGGCCCTGGTGCTGGCCGGCACGGGCGCCGCCTTCCCCTTCTTCTCGCCCTTCCTGGGCTGGCTGGGCGTGTTCCTCACGGGCTCGGACACCTCGTCGAACGCGCTGTTTTGCTCGCTGCAAGCCACCACCGCACACCAGGTGGGCGTGTCGGACACCCTGATGGTGGCCGCCAACACCACCGGTGGCGTGACCGGCAAGATGATCTCGCCGCAATCGATCGCCGTGGCCTGCGCCGCCGTGGGCCTGGTGGGCAAGGAGTCGGACCTGTTCCGCTTCACGCTCAAGCACAGCCTGCTGTTCGCCACCGTGGTTGGCCTCATCACCTGGGTGCAAGCGTACTGGCTGACCTGGATGATCCCTTGAGCACATGATCCCCACGTGATCTCTGCGTTTCCATAACGACAACGAAAACAGGTCTCCACTGGGCCCCGCAGCGCACGTTGCGGGGCCATTTTTTTGCGCGCCAGGCACTCGCCTGCTTACATCCCGCTTGGCGCCATGCGTCATCAGGCTGCGCCTGCGGCCCAGGGGGATTGCCCTCTGGGGTCATGGACGAAACTCCGGCACAGTCGCTCCGGGTCTGGTGCTGCCGGCGCAGGCCCTCAGGCCATGCCCCCTCCCCCCTCATGCACTGCCCACCGCCGGCCCACCTTGGAGCCCCCCATGTCCGCCTCGCCCCGCAACCTGACCCTGGCCGCAGCCCTGGCTGCCATGGCCGCACTGGGGCCCCTGCCCGGCCTGTCCTTTGCTGCTGCCACGCCCAACGCCGATGGCGAGGTGATCCCTGCGGATGAGGGCGCCGCCATCCAGGCCGTGACCGACGCCATCGCCACCTCGGTGAAAGCCGGCTTTGACAAGAACGGCCACGCTTTCCGCGATGCGCACCGCAAAGCCCACGGCTGCGTGCAAGCCCGCTTCACGGTGCTCAACCAGCTGCCCGCCACGGCCGCCCAAGGCCTGTTCGCCACCCCGAAGGCGTATGACGCAGTGATCCGGTTTTCGAACGGCTCCGGCGCCTCGGCAGACGACCACCAAGCCGATGGCCGTGGCATGGCGATCAAGGTGCTGGGCGTGCCCGGCACCAAGCTGCTGGACGACGAAGCCAACGCCAGCACGCAAGACTTCGTGATGATCAACCACCCCGTCTTTTTCGTGCGCAACGCAGCCGACTACGTGGGGTTCCAGAAATCACTGGGTGGCGGAGGTCTGCCGGCCGTGGGCTGGCTCGCCGCCCACCTCTTCCACGAGGTGCCCATCATCTTCGCCACCGCCAACAAGAAGCTGCTCAACCCGCTGAACTCGCGCTACTGGAGCATGGTGCCGTACAAGCTGGGCACGGCGCAGATGAAGTACTCGGCCCAGCCTTGTGCGGGCGGCACCTTCATCGAAACATCAGACACCGCCGATCGCCTGCGCGACAACCTGGTGGCCCAGCTGGCCGCCGGCTCGGCTTGCTTCGACTTCAAGGTGCAGCCGCGCACCAAAACCACCCAGCCCATCGAAGACCCGACCATCGAGTGGAAGGAATCGGCAGCGCCCTTCATCACTGTGGCCCGCATCGAGGTGCCCAAGCAGACGCCGGAATCGGCCGAGGCCTGCGAGGTGCGCTCATTCACGCCCTGGCACAGCATCGAGGCACACCGGCCGCTGGGCGGGATCTCGCGCGTGCGCAAGGCCGTCTATCAGAAGATCTCGACGCTGCGCCACGAGCTCAACGCCCAGCCCCGCGTGGAGCCCTGATCCCTTCGGTTCAGCGCCCGCGCTGCGTTCAGAACACGCCCAGCGCCAGCCCGGCGGCCAGGCTCGCACCCAACTCACGGCAGGCGATCAGCTCGCCTTCGGCGATCACCTTGGGCGCGAGGATGGCCTCGGGCGTTTGCGCGTGCGTGCAGACGATCAAGGGCTCCGCCACGGGTTTGAGCCGCCAGCCCGTGGCGATGCGGGCAATCTGGCTTGCCGCGTTGTGGCCATCGCTGCCCGCGCACACCAGGGTGGCGTAGGGCCGCCCCTGGATGCGGTCGAGCACGGCGTAGTAGCTGCGGTCAAAGAAGTCCTTCATCTGCCCGCTGATGGAAGCCAGGTTTTCTGGCGTGGCGAACACGCAGCCATCGGCAGCCAGCAGGTCATCGGGCCCCGCTTGGGCCGCTTGCAGGCAGCGCACCTGCACACCACCCTCGTCGCGGGCACCCGCACCGACGGCTTCGGCCATCTGGCGGGTGCCGCCGGTCATGGAGTGGTAAACAATCAGCAGGGTCTTGGCATCGGGCATGGGCCTCATTGTCCATGCGGCTGGCGCAGGCGCGCGAGCTTGCCCACGCCCTCAGCAACCCGCTGGCTGGCCTCTGAGGCTGGCGTGGCCTGGCCAGACTTGCCCGCCTGGGGGGCCGCGCTCGCCTTGGCCCGCTGGCCCCGCTTGGCCGACCCCGCTCGCCCGGCTGTTGCCGCCTTCAGCGGCACCACCTCGGGGGCAGCCGCCACATCGGGCAACTGCTCGATGTAGCAAAGCAAGGCCTCGCGAGCGCCTTCGATGGGCGGGTCTTGCGCCAGCGCGAACGAGGGCACTGTGGCCTGCTTGGCGGCCTTGCCCGCCTTGGCCCCCTTGGTCGCAGCAGCCTTGCGCCCTGGCTGGGCCACAGCCGCCAACACCGTGCCCACGCCCAGGTTGCGCGGCGCATCGGTGCGCGGCGTGCTGCGCTGGCGCAGCACTGGCCCGATCGACGCGGCCTGCAAGGCACCCGCACCGGTCTGCATGCGTTGCCCCAAGGGCGGCAGGCCCCACTTCTCGCACACATAGCGCAACAGCGAGGTGTGATCGAACACGGTCGACACCACACCTTTGTCCACCCACGGAGAGATCAGCAAAGCCGGCACGCGCAGGCCCAGCTGGTTGAACTGACACCCCAACTCGCCCACATGCTTGTCTGGCGCCACGGTGGCCGGGGGCTGCACATGGTCATAAAAGCCACCGTGTTCGTCGTACATCACCACGAACAGGGTGGACTGCCACAGCGCCTCGTTGTCGCGCAGCGCGTTGTAGATGCGTGCGATCAAGGCCTCGCCCTGGCGCACATCGGCCGGCGGATGCTGGTCATTCTCGTCCTTGCCAAAGTAGGCGGGCTCGATGAAGCAGTACTGCGGGAAGTCTTCTGCACGTCCCTTGGCTGCGTCGAAGAAGCCGTCCATGTCGTCGTAGCCACGGAAAGTGAGGTAGCGTGTGAGCAGCCGCGTCATCACGATGCTTTGCGGGATGCCATCGTGAAAGATCTTCCAGCTGACACCGGCGTCGGACAGGCGGTCGTAGATCGTCTCCTGGTAGTAGATGCGCATGTTCTGCGGCTCTTGCTTCGAAGGCATCACCACATGCCCCAGGCTGGTGGCGCTGTGCACGAAGAAGCGGTTGGGCCACGTGGGCCCGGGCAGCGACGAGAACCAGTGGTCGCACACCGTGAACTCGCGCGCCAGCGTGTGCATCACCGGCAAGGCATCTTGCTCGGAGCGATCACCAAAGTCGTAATAGGCCATCACCTCTTGCAACTCGGTGGGGGTGGCCTGCGGGTAGTGCTGCTCGAAGTTACGCACGAAGCCTGACAGCGGCACCTTGGCCGTTCCCAACTGCTGTTGCACATCCGTGTACTCGTGGTGGGGATCCTGCTGGTTGAGCTTGTAGGCCGCGCCGGGCTTTTGCGTGTAAATGCGCCCCTTGCTGTCGGTGTTGGTGCCGGGCTTCTTCAGGTTGATGCCCTCGGCCTGCGGGTAGATGCGGCGGATGCCACCCAGCATGTGGTCGAACGAGCGGTTCTCCATCATCAACACCACCACGTGCTGGATCGGATCACGCGGGTCAACAGGCCGCTTCTGCTTGGGGCGCCCCCACAGCGCCGCCAAGTGCGCGTCTTCGCGGGCCTCGGTGGCATCGCCGCGCTTGCGGGCATAGCCCCGGCCATAGCGGTGGGCATTCTTGAGCTCGGCCCGCCTGGCGGCCAGTTTGTCTTCAGGCGGGAACCAGGTGACATGCTGCCGCAGCTTGGGATCGAAATAGCCGATGTAGCCGCCCTGCACCGCACCGAACGACGCCAGCGCACGCCCATGGCGATCGCGCTGGGACAGGAAGTCGTTGCGCCCCTGGTCCTGCTCATCGGGCGTGAAGTACAGCGGCAGCACGAAGTTGGCCACCTGCACGCCATCGATCTCGTACCACTGCGACTGCACGGCGTCGCACATCTCGAACCAGTGGAAGACCTCCCGCGTGGGATCAGTGGGATGCGGGCCTTGCACCAGCAGGTTGCCTTGTGGGTCGCCAAGCAGTTCCAAGGCCTCGTGCGACAGCGTCACCGACCACGGCTCACCCAGCTCGCCAGACAAGGCGGTGAACACAAAGCCGTAGGGGATGCCTCGGGCGTTCTTGTCGTGGTAGCCCAGCGCACCCTCGACATCGGTGTCGTCGGCCAGGTAAATGACGGCGTCGCCGCGCAGCTCGCTGAGTGCATTCAGATCGGCGGCGCCGCGACCGGCACGCCCCTCCAGGCGCAGCGTGGCCCCAAAGCTCCAGTACGGCGCGAAGTCTTCAGCGATCTGGCGGTTGATGGCTCGGATGACGCGCAACAGTTCGTCGTCGCGCACGCGCCTGGATCGGTTGACGATCGAGATGATCATGGGGGCCCCTGGGTTTGGTGTGGTTCGTTGCGGTGCCCCAGTGTGCGCGCCGCCATGGGCTGGCGCAGTCCTGAGCCACCGTCATCTCCCTAAGTCTGGGGATGTGACGTGGCGCCGGCCGCACGCCAGGGGCCGCCATGCCGTGCAAAAGTGAGGCGCCCCAGCCGTGATGGATGCACGCACTCGACGGTTTGCGCCACAACTTGCGCACTAGTTCTCACGATTCGTTCCGACGCCTCCCTTTAAGGATTTGAAGTTGCCGCACTTCGGGCCGATGCTACGAGGAAGCCCCCTGTGGGGAGCCACACCCCTGCACCGGATGCCCCCGACATGCGACACGCCACCGACAAAGCAAGGCTGATCCTGGAGATGATCCTGTTCGCCGCGCTCGCCCAGGCGGTATGGATGGTCACCAGTGCCGTTCTGTGGCCCTCCTTGTCGAGGGCCGCCCATTGGGGCGCCAATGTGGTGTTTGTCGGCAGCGCCTTGCTCATCGCCACACGCTGGCGCTGGCGGCAGCTGGCGCACCAATCAGCCCAAAAGGCCAGGAAAGACCGCGACCGCTGGACGGGCAACATGACGCTCAGCCTGGGGGTGTTCTTGTTCAGCCTGACCCTGACCATGCTGGTGGCATACCAGGCGCAGCGCGAGAACAGTGCACGCATCGCCGAGAAGTTCGAGCGACTCAGCACCCGCATGGAGGCCGACGTCAAGCGCCGCATGGCCTTGCCCTTGTTCGGCCTCAAGGGCGCGGTGGGTGTGCACAACGCTTCAGAAAACCTCACGGCTGAAGAGTTCCGCAGCTACGTCAACAGCATCGACATGAGCCGCCAGTTCCCTGGCGTCAGCGGCTTTGGCTACATCGTGCCCGTCATGCGACAGGATATGGCCGCCTTCGAAGCCCGCCAACGCAAGGAGGTGTCGCCCGACTACACGGTGAAAACCGCCGGCAATGCTTCGCAGATGTACGTCATCAAGAACATCGAGCCCATCGAGAGCAACGGCCCCGCCCTGGGCTTCGACGAAGGCTCGGAGGGCATCCGGCTCGAAGGCATCCGGCGGGCGATTGCCTCCGGGGTTCCCACGCTCACGGGCAAGATCTCGCTGCTGCAAGACGTGCAGCACCGACCAGGGCTGCTCTACATGATCCCCGTGTTCAAGTCGCAGAAGTCAGCCCAAGGCGAAACGCGCAAGGTGTTCGAAGGGCTGTACTACGCACCGCTGGTGCTTGACGAGATCATGCAAGGCTTGGCAGAAGAGGGCGATGGCCAGATCGACTTGATCATCACGGACGTCACCCCGTCGCAAGCCAAGCCCGTCAAGATCTACGAGATCCACCGCAACGCCGACTCGCTGCTGATCAACCGTCGCCTGGTGACCATGGACATAGCCGGCCGCCAGTGGCAGCTGGATCTGCACCCAAACGTCTTGTTCGTCAAAGGACTGAACCAAGAGCTGCCCGTCTGGCTGGGCCTGGGTGGTGCCGTCCTCAGCCTGGCTTTGGCACTCGCCACCTGGCTGCTGGTCAGCGGCCGTGAGCGGGTGGAGCGGCTGGCCGCCAAGATGACCGAGGAGCTCGACACGCTTGCGCAGGTCGTCAAGCTCACCTCCAACGCCGTGATCCTGTCGGACGCGGAGCACCGGGTCACCTGGGTCAACGAGGGCTTCACTCGTCTGTACGGCTACACATTCGAGGAGGCCAAAGGCCATCGGCTGCGCGAGCTCGTGTTCTCGCCAAACAGCCCGGATGAGAACAACCAGTACCTCTACAAGTGCATTGAAAAGGGCGTGCCTTGTCACACCGAAGTGCTCAACCGCGGCAAGGACGGACGCGAGTTCTGGGTGGAAACCGAGGTGCAGCCCCAACGTGACGAATACGGCGAGGTGATCGGCTACATCAAGATCAACCAAAACGTTTCCGAGCTGAAAGAAGCCAAGCGCCTGCTCGAAGACGCGCTGCGCGAGACCAACGCACTGCTCAAGACGCTGCATGGACACGCCATCGTGTCGGTGACCGATCGACGCGGCATCATCATGGACGCCAACGATGCCTTCTGCGCCATCAGCGGCTACACGCGCGCCGAGCTCATTGGCAAGACCCACGCGATCATCAATTCTGGCCAGCACAGCCGTGCGTTCTGGACCGACATGTGGCGCACCATCTCCAGCGGACAGAGCTGGAAGAGCGAGGTGTGCAACAAGTCCAAGAGCGGTGCCTTGTATTGGGTGGACAGCATCGTCACCCCCATCCTGAACGCCGAAGGCAAGATCGAGAAGTACGTGTCGATCCGCTACGACGTCACGCCGCGCAAGCTCTCGGAAGACCAGCTGCGATCGAACCAAGCCTTCTTGGACCGCGTCAGCCGCACGGCCCGTGTGGGCGGCTGGCAGCTCGACCTCGACACGCAGCAGATCGAGTGGACCGGCCTGAGCTACTGCATTCCCGGTGTCGACCCCAACGTCGAGATCGACATGGATGCGGCCATGCACATGTTGCGTCCCAAAGGGCGGCACCAGCTGCAAAAGGCCATGCAACTGGCGGTGGAGAGCCATGCTCCCTGGGACATCGAGGTGGAGGCAGCAACGCCCGCAGGCAAGCGCATCTGGCTGCGCGCCGTGGGCGAGGCCGAGATCAAGTCGGGCCGCGCCACGCGGCTGGTGGGCGCATTCCAAGACATCACCGAGCGCCGCGAAGCGCAGCTGCTGCTCAGCGAGACGACCAACCTGCTGCGCAACGTGCTGGACTCGGCTTCGGGCATCGCGGTCGTGGCCGTTGACCCGCAAGGCGTCATCAACGTCTTCAATGCGGGTGCCGAACAACTGCTGGGCTACCAGGCCTACGAGGTGGTGGGCAGCCGCACGCCCTTGCTGTTCCTCGACCTGCCCATCGATGTGATCGAGGACCCGACCGATGGTGACCGCAGCCGCATCATCGACCGCATCCTGCCTGATTCAGCCCTGTTGGGCCACACCACCGAGTGCACCTACCTGCGGCGCGACAAGAGCCGCGTGCCCGTCTCGCAGGTGATCACCGAGATCCGTTCGGACGAGGGCGAGCTGACCGGCTACTTGCTGCTGGCACAGGACGTGACCGAGCGCCTGCAGTACGAGGCCTCGCTGCAGGCCGCCAAGTCGGAGGCGGAAAACGCCAGCGCGGCCAAGGGCCAGTTCTTGGCGAACATGAGCCACGAGATCCGCACCCCGATGAATGCGGTGCTGGGCCTGCTGCGCCTGCTGGGCAAGACGCCGATGACGCCATCGCAGAAGGGCTATGTCAGCAAGACTGAAAGCGCCGCCCGATCGCTGCTGGGCCTGCTCAACGACGTGCTGGACTACTCGAAGATCGAGGCCGGCAAAATGGTGCTCGACGTCAACCCCTTCCGGGTGTCGCGTGTCATCCATGACATCTCGGTCATCCTTGAATCGGGCGTGGCCGAAAAGCCCGTGAGCCTCGACATCCACATCGATCCCGAGGTACCCGACATGCTGGTGGGTGACGACATCCGCCTGCAGCAGGTGTTGATGAACCTGGGCAGCAACGCCGTGAAGTTCACGCCCAAGGGCAAGGTGGCCCTGCATGTGAGCCTGCAGGAGCGGGACCCGGTGAAAGACGAGGTCACCGTGCGCTTCTCGGTAGAGGACTCAGGCATCGGCATTGCCCCCGAGGCGCAACAAAAGATCTTCGAGGGCTTCAGCCAGGCTGAAGACTCCACCACACGCCGCTTTGGCGGCACCGGACTGGGGCTGGCCATCAGCAAGAAACTGGTGGAGATGCTGGGAGGCCAACTCCAACTGCGCAGCTCGCCAGGCGCTGGCAGCCAGTTCTGGTTTGACCTCAAGCTGGGTGTGGCCGATCAGAGCGCCACCGAAGACCCACGCTTCTCCAACGGTGCAGGTGGTCGCGCGGAGGCAGGACAAGGGCCGCGCCTCAAAGACATGCGCATCTTGCTGGTCGAAGACAACGCCACCAATCGACAGGTCGCAGGCGAGTTGCTGCGCGATGAAGGCGCCGTGGTGCACGAGGCTCACAATGGTCTGGAGGGGCTGCAAAAGGTCACCGCCGATCCGCGTGCCTACGACACCGTGCTGATGGACATCCAGATGCCCATCATGGACGGCTTGACGGCCGCCCGCCGCTTGCGCAGCTTGCTGGGCGATCAGTGCCCACCCATCATCGCGATGACGGCCAACGTGAGCCACGCCGACAGACAGGAGTCCAAAGCGGCGGGCATGGTCAGCCACATCGGCAAGCCCTTCGACCTCGATGAACTGGTCTATGCCTTGCGTGGAGACCACCCGCCGAATGATGCAAGCGGTGCCAGCGCGCCGGCCAAGCCCGGCAGCGTCGCGCCCAGCCTCCCTGTGGACGACGACATCATCGCCCTCATCGACGTCCCACGCGCCCTGTCTCGCTTTGGGGGACGACAGTCGGTGTACGTGCAGATGCTGGAGTCCTTCTTGCAAGAGACCGCTGACACCGAGGACCAGGCCAACCGGTGGTGGCGTGACCAGAACATCACCGAACTCGCCCGCTGGCTGCACAGCATGAAGGGCCTGACCGCCACCATCGGGCACAGCATGCTGTCGCAGACCATGGCCCTGGCTGAACGCAGTGCCAAGTACCCGCCCGGCGAAACCCTGGACACCACCGAGCCGCCGCCCTGGTTACGCCTGGTGCACCAGGCTTTGCAGCAGTCACGCCCCATGATCCGCAGGCTGATCCAAAACCTCAAGGTGGACGACGCCACCCCGGCACCTGCGGCTGTCACGGCCGCGACCTTCAACCGAGAGCAGTTCCAGCGCGATGGTCAGGCCCTCCTCAAGCTGCTCGAACGCTCAGACATGCAAGCGATGGACGCCTTTGCGCAATTGCAGCGCACTCACGCCCCTTGGTTGGCCGACAAGTTGGCCCCGTTGAACGATGCCATCGGCAGGCTCGACTTCGCCGCCGCCCTCAGCCTGTGTCAGCAGCTGCTGGCCTTCGAAACCACGGAATGACGCCATGGCCGACTCTTCGCCTCCCAACGACCTGATGAACATCATGGACGAGACCGCCAAGCCCCGCATGCTCATCGTGGACGATCAGCCCGTGAACATCCAGGCCCTGTACGCGGTGTTTGGCACGAGCTTTCAGGTGTTCATGGCGATCAATGGCGAGCAGGCCATCAAGGTGGCCCTGCAAGAGCGCCCGGACATCATCTTGCTGGATGTGATCTTGCCCGACATCAACGGGCATGACGTGTGCCTCAAGCTCAAGAAGATGCCAGAGACAGCGGACATCCCCATCCTTTTTGTGACCGCCCAATCAGACCCGGATGAGGAAACCCGCGCACTGGAGGTGGGCGGCATGGACTTCATCCAAAAGCCCATCAACCCGGCAGTGGTGCGTGCCCGGGTCAACACCCAGATGACGCTCAAGCGCCAGACCGACCTGCTCAAGCGCATGGCCTTCATCGATGGCCTGACCCGCATCTACAACCGGCGCTACATGGATGACCGCCTCGCGTCGGAATGGGGCCGCTCGCTGCGTCAGGGTGACCCCCTTTGCGTGGTGATGATCGACGTCGACCACTTCAAGCTCTACAACGATTTCTATGGCCACCAACAGGGCGACGAGTGCCTGCGCACCGTGGCCAGCGCCCTCAAGCACGCCCTGTGGCGCCCCTGCGATGTGCTGACCCGCTATGGCGGCGAAGAATTCGCCTGCATCCTGCCCGACACCAGCCTGCAAGGCGCCATGCAGGTGGCGCAGCGCCTGGCCGATGCGGTGGAAGGCCAGCGCATCCCGCACGAGAAGTCGTCAGCCCGCCCGCATGTGTCGGTGAGCATCGGGGTGGCCGTCAAGCCCGCAGGCTTCGAAGGCAGCCTGGGCGACCTGCTCGCGGCGGCCGACGCCAACCTGTACGAGGCCAAACGCAAAGGCCGTGCCCAGGTGTGCGGCAGCGAGTTGCCCAGGCAGGTGCAGCCCTTGCCTGTGGGCAAGCACGACACGACCACAGCAGCGGAGCCAGTGCCCCCCACCGTGGCCAACGTGGGCCCCTGAGGCCCGGGCCGGCGCACCGCACCGCACCGTGTGGGAGGGCCTGGACACCATCCAACGGGAACGATTGCGTACCAAGCCTTGAAGGCGGCGCGCGCCTTGATGCCCATCAAACGGCAATCGAAACACTTTGTACGCGCATTCCCTTCTGTCGTGTTGCCGACCCTGAAAAATATCCCTCGCCACCTAGCCTTGCGTCCATGTCGTGCATTTGTCACGGAAGGCTCAACTGGAGAGGAGCACACGCATGTCCAAGTACATCAAGGGTTGGTTGATGCCCACGGTCGGCATCTCGTTTTTCATCATGCTCATCCAGGGCGGGTGGTGGATGTGGGCGCCGTTTGTGGCCGCTGTCGTGTTCTTTGTCGCGGCCGACATGCTGTTCCCGCGCGATGAGTCGGGCCCGCCCAAGGTGCAGATCGCCGCGTTGCTGAACCTGCCGCTCTACCTGATCCTGCCGCTGCTGTGCCTGTTGAACTTCACCGTGCTGTGGATGTTCGCCTCGGGCGACCTGTTTGGCTTCGGTGCCTGGATCCAGCAGCACACGGGTTTCGATCTCTTTGCCGGCCGCGAGGCCACCACCTCGTGGGTGCAATGGGCGGGCTGCGTGCTCAGCGTGGGCCTGATGAATGCGGTGGGGGGCACGGTCACCGGCCATGAGCTGACCCACCGCACCGGCAGCAGCTTCGACCTGTTCATGGGCCGCTGGATGCTGGCCTTCACCTGCGACACCTCGTTCGCCATTGAGCACGTCTATGGCCACCATGTGCAGGTGGGCACCCCGGCCGATCCGGCCACCGCACGCCGTGGCGAGAGCTTCTACACCTTCACCGTGCGCTCGACCATCATGAGCTACGTGCACGCCTTCCACGTTGAGCGCGCCCGCCTCAAGAAGCTGGGCAAGTCGGTGTGGAACCCCCTGGCCAGCCCCTTCCTGCGCGGCAACCTGGAGAACCTCGCCCTGTTCGTGGCGGCCTACTTCATCGCTGGCTGGCCGGGTGTGGGCTTCTGGGCCGTGATCGCCTTCGTGGGCAAGCAGTACCTGGAGATCACCAACTACTTCGAGCACTACGGTCTGGTGCGCGTGCCCGGCGAGCCGGTGCAGCCACGTCACTCGTGGAATTCGAACCACTGGGCCAGCACCAACGTGCTGTTCAGCCTGGCGCGCCACTCGCACCACCACGCTGAAGGCGAAGCCCCCTACTGGACGCTGCGCGCCTACCCCAACGCCCCGATGCTGCCCAACGGCTACCTGTCGATGCTGTTGGTGGCGCTGGTGCCGCCGCTGTTCAAGGCCATCATGACCCCGGCCCTCAACGCGTGGGACGAGCAGCACGCCAGCCCGGCCGAGCGTCGCCTGGCCCAGGAGGCCAGCCTCAAGAGTGGCATGAGCGGCCTGAAGATCGCTCAGGCACAGCTCTGATCGCAGCCCCACCCTGATCGATCTCGCAGGCACCGACCTCTGAGGGTCGGTGCCTTGTCGTTGCCTCCTCTGAAAGCCGCTTGTGTTCGACCGCCTGTTTCGCCGCACCCCTTCTTCGTTCCAGGTTCAGCTGCAGCCCGCAGGCCGCAGCGTCACCGCATCGTCCGACGAGAGCATCCTCCAGGCCTTCCTGCGCGAAGGCCTGCCCTTCCCCCACAACTGCCGCGTGGGTGGCTGTGGCGAGTGCAAGTGCAAGCTGGTGTCGGGCAAGGTCAAGGAGCTGACCGACAAGAGCTACCTGTTGTCGGCTGAAGAGCTGCAGCAAGGCTACATCCTGGCCTGTCAGAGCCGCCCCAAGACCGACGTGGTGGTCGAGGCCCAGCTGGTGGCCGCCGATGCCGCCTTGCAGGCCACCGAAGGCCGCATCGTCAGCCTCAAGCCTCTGACCGGCGACATCGTGCACCTGGTGATGGACCTCGACACCGTGCTGCCCTACCGCGCTGGTCAGTACGCCAACCTGGTCGTACCCCCAGAGGCCGGCGGCCAGCCGGGTGAGGTGCGCGCCTTCTCGTTCGCCTCGGCGCCTGATCCGGCGCAACCGCAGCGGGTGGACTTCTTCATCCGCCACGTACCGGGCGGCCGCTTCACCACTTGGCTCAACGCGCTGGGGCAGGCGGGCCAAGGCGTGGGCCAGCGCCTGGGCGTGCAAGGGCCCATGGGCCGCTTCGGCCTGGGCCAGGTGACCGGGCCCATGGTGTGCGTGGCCGGCGGCAGTGGCCTGGCGCCCATCGTGGCGATGCTGCAGCAGGCCGTGGCCGATGGGCAATGCCAGCAGGCCTTGACCCTGGTCTTTGGTGCCCGCACCCAGGCCGACCTGTATGCCCGTGACCTGATCGACGGCATCCGCCAGCACTGGCGCGGCCCCTTCCAGTGCGTGTTCGCGCTGGCCAGCGAGCCCTCCGACAGCGACTGGAGCGGTGCACGCGGCACGGCCAGCGAGGTGCTGACCAACCTGCTGCCGCAAGTGGCCCACCTGGCCAGTGGCGCCCAGGCCTGGCTGTGCGGCCCGCCGGGCATGATCGATGCCTGCACCACGGTGCTGTCGCAAGCGGGCGTGCCCGCCGCACAGATCCACCAGGACAAGTTCCTCGATGCCTCGATGACCGCTGCGGCTGTAGCGACAGCTGCTGCGGCCTGATCAGGCGCGGCTTGGCAGGCGCTGGCTGAACAAGCTCAGCGGGTCAGCGGATCATCGTGTGGCGGATCTCGCCCACACCGGGCATGCGCATGTGCAGCTCATCGCCCGGGTGCAGCCAGTGCCCGTTTTCCAGGGCGGTGCCAAACGGCAGTGTGCCCGAGGCGATCAGCTCGCCGGGCCACAGGGGCTCGTCGGTGGACAGGAAGCTCAGCGTGCGCCCCCAGTCGTGCAACATGCCGGCCACGCGGGTGCGGGCCACACACTGGCCGTTGATGTGGATGCTGGCCTCCAGCTCGTTGAGGCGGGGCAGCACATCGGCAGCATCGGCGATCTCGCGCGACATGCTGCTGGCGAAGTGCTTGCACTTCTGCGGCCCCAGGCCCGTGGCCATTTCGGCGCGCTGCACGTCGCGCGCGCTCCAGTCGTTGATCAGCACAAAGCCCCCGATGGCGGCCAGCGCCTCCTCAGGGCTGGCGTTGTGCAGCGGGCGGGCCAGCACGGCGCCCAGCTCCAGCTCGTAATCGAGTGCCTGGGTGTAGCGCGGAGCCTGCATGGGCGCACCGCTGGCCTGGAAGTTCAGGTGGTTGCCCAGGTAGTACACGGGCTGAGCATAGGCCAGTGGGTGGGGTTTGAAGGCCGGAAAGGGCCGGCGCAGCACGCGCTCGTACACACTGGTGAACACGCTGGCAGCGGGCATGAAGCGGCGGGCATAGCCTCGCGAGGACTGGATCCAATGCTGCTCGTAGAGGCTGCAATCGCGGAAGGATCGGGGCTGAAACGGCAAGAGCGGGTCGCTGACCGGCTCGGGCAGCCAGGCCAGCGTGGCGACCTCGGCCGCACTGGCCACGCGCCAAACGCCGTTTTTCTCGACATGCCAGTGTGCGATGCCATCCTCAGGGTTGGGGTATCGGCGCCATCTCATGTTGACTGATGATGTATACAGATGTCTACAATGTATCCACATGGCTACCTCACGTCAAACCATCGCATCTGCTGATGCCAGCCCGCCACCCATGGCCGCAGGCAAGCGCCAGCTGATGGACGCGGCCTTGCGCCTGATGGCGCAGCAAGAGGCTGCCCACGCCCTGTCGTTGCGCGAACTGGCGCGCGAGGCCGGCCTGAACCACAACACCTTTTACCGGCACTTCGACAGCCTGGACGCGCTGCAGCAGGCCCTAGTGGACGAGTTCACCACCACGCTGGCCGCAGGCATGCAAGCGGCGCGGGAGCGGCAGACGGGCGCCAGCTCGGTCACCCACCGGGTGGTGGGCTGGCTGTTTGACCACGCAGCCGCGCACCGCGAGCTGTTTGTGGTGGCCTACCGGGTGATGCACGGGCCACCCTGCGCCGCCCGCAGCGCCCTGGAGGCTTGCCTGCGCAGCCTGCAGCGCGACATGCTGCGGGCGCAGCGCGCCATGGGCCTGCTGCCTGAGGGGGACGACGCACGCTGGCTGCAGGTCCTCACGGTGTACGGCCAGGTGGTGTTCGGGCTGACGGTGCGCTACCTGGAGCACCCGCGCCAGCGCCGCCGCCTGCTGGACGAGGCCCAGAGCCTGCTCGCCACCCTGGTGGCCGGCACGCAGGCCTTGCGCTGAAGCCCCACAACGCACAGGGCTGGGAGGATGTGCTGGGCGGCTGCGCCTGCACTGCAAGCCCCCCCTTGCCGCATCCGGCCACAGTCCATGGCCCTCGCTGCCGCGCGCCTGGCCGCCGAGGTGCTCGACATGGTCACCCCGCACGTGCAGCCGGGCATCACCACCGACGAGCTCGACCGCATCTGCCACGAGGCGCTGATGGCGGGCATCGCGCAGGTGCGGCCTGGGGCCACCTTGAGCGACGTGGGTCATGCCATCCAGGCGGTGGCACGCCGCGAAGGCCACAGCGTGGTGCGCGAGGACTGCGGCCACGGCATCGGCCAGACCTACCACGACGTGCCCGAGGTGCTGCACTTCGGCCGCCCCGGTCAGGGGCTGCGCCTGCAGGCCGGCATGATCTTCACCATCGTGCCCATGCTCAACGCGGGTCACCCCGACGTGGTCACCCTGAAAGACGGCTGGACGGTGGTCACGAAGGACAGCAGCCTCTCCGCCCAGTGGGAGCACATGGTGCTGGTGACGCCCACGGGCAGCGAGATCTTGACGCTGTCGCCGATGTTGGCGCAGGCGGCCTGAGGCTCAATCCCGGCGGCGCCGCCGGGCGCCGGCCAGGCCCAGCAAGCCCAGTCCGTACAGGGCCCAGGTTTGCGGTTCGGGCACGCTCGACAGGGGCGTCGTGCCCAGGGCATGGGCCTGGGCCGTGAGGTTGACGAAGGCCGTCAGGGTCGCATTCGAGGCGTTCGTGATGGTGGCGGTGAGCGTGATCTCGCGCTGTTTCGGCCCGGTTGACGTGGTGTAGTGCTGCTCGGCCCAGAGCATGGTCTCGGGGTCATACACCGAGCTCCAGAACTCACCTGCTTCGGCCATCACCATGTCGGATTGGTAGCTCTGCTCGAAGCCACCGGTGAACCACGGCTGGTACTGAACTTCCAGGGTGAAGGCAGCCCACGCCTGCTCGCTCAAGCAGCCACCGTTGAAGCGGCACGCGGTGCCATCCGGCTGGTTGGCATCTGCCCACCCCAGGCCGGTGAGGGTGATGGTGAGGGCGGTTTGGGGGCTCAGGCGCAGCGCACCAACCGGGCCGCTCGGGGGCAGGCTTGGGGAACCGGCCCCGGCGTAAGTGCCCGCCACCGCTTCGACATGGGTCTCGCTGCCGGATTCGCCCACGGCCAGTGCGGCAGCTGACAACAGCCCACCGTTGACAGCGGCTTGCGCTTGCGTGCCCTGAGGCAAGGCCGACTGCGCTTGCAAATTGGCCAGGAAGGACGTTGCCCTGCTGTTGGTGTTCACCGGGCGCAAGCCTTGGCCGTAGTTCTCGACCGTGGCGGAAACCCAGGTGCCGCCCCCGCTGCCGTCGCTCCAACTGGGGATGGTGTAGCCCGGGGTGATGGCATCGCTGGGGTTCAGGTCGACCAGGTCAAATCGGATCGACGTGATGCTGGCCTGCGCCGAGGCACCAGCCCAAGCGCCTGTCGCGCAGCCACTCAACACCGCCGCCAGAACCGGACGCCACACCTTGCAAAAACCCACCGACATGCTCTCCCCTTTTTGAATCGGACACCAGGGTGCCGATCTTAGGGACCCAGGCGACAGGCGTCCCCCACGCGATCCGGGGGAGGTGACGCCTGTGCGCCCCGGCATCACATCCCGCGCGCGCGCAGCCAGGTCTCGACGTACAAGGCCTCGACCTTGGCCCGCGCCCACGGCGTGCGGCGCAAGAACTTGAGGCTGGACGACACGCTCGGGTCGTGCGTGAAGCAGCGGATGGGGATCAGGTGCCCCAGCTCGGCCCAACCGTAGTGGTCGGACAGGCAGGTCACGATGTGCTCCAGCGTGGCGCCGTGCAGGGGGTTGTTGGCTTGGTTCATGGGGCAAGTCGGTTCAGCGCCGCACTCTAACCGACCAGCACCACCGTGACGCACCAGATGCAGGCGCACCGAGCCCGAACACCCCAGCTGTGGGCTCAGGGCGCACCACGACAACGCACCACTGCGGTGCAGGTTGCCCGCGTGCCCAGCCTGCAGACGGTGGCACAGATCTCGCTCTGGTATACAACAGGAGATACCAGATCCGGTGTCTTGAGGGTCGCTAGGGTTCCGGCAGGCACGTGCACAGCCTGTGACTGGTCCGAGAGCAACCGGCCTCAAATGCCTCACGGGCGTTCAGGCTCCACGGCGGGACAAAAGCCCGGGAGGTTCACTTCGGTGTCGAAGTGTCTCCTGCCCTTCGTCCCTCTTGCCTGGAGCCCTCATGCGTTTCCCTCGCCCCTTCACCCGCGCTGCGTCGGCAGCCGTTGCCGGTGCCCTGTCGATCGCGGCCCTCTTGGCCGCTGCCCCGGCCCAGGCCGAAGTCAAGGTGGGCGTGTCGGACTGGCCGGGCTGGGTGGCCTGGTACGTGGCCGAGCAAAAGGGCTTCTTCAAGAAGCATGGCGCCGATGTCAAGCTCGTCTGGTTCGCCAACTACACCGACTCCATCTCTGCCCTGTCGGCGGGCCAGCTCGATGCCAACTCACAGACCTGGTCCGACACCATGGGCCCGCTGGCCAAGGGCCTGCCGCTGAAGGTGGTGCTGACCAACGACAACTCGGCCGGCAACGACGCGCTGGTGGTGAGCCCGAAGGTCAAGTCGTTCAAGGACCTCAAGGGCAAGTCGGTGGCACTGGAGCAGTTCAGCGTGTCGCACTTCGTGCTGGTCAACGCGCTGGCCAAGCACGGCATGAAGGTGTCAGACATCAAGCTGGTGAACCTGTCCGCCGGTGATGCCGCCGCCGCCTTCATGAGCGGCCGTGTGGACGCCGCCGTGGTCTGGAACCCCTGGATCTACCAGATCGAAAGCAGTGGCAAGGGCAAGGCCTTGTTCACCTCGAAAGAGCTGCCCGGCCTGATCCCCGACCTGCTGGTGGCCCAAGACAAGGCCATCAAGGCCAAACGCAAGGACCTGGTCGGCATGATCCAGGCCTGGTTTGACACGGTGGCCTTCATCCAGGCCAAGCCCGATGAGGCCGCCGCCATCATGAGCAAGGTGGTGGGCCTCAAGACCGACGAGTACAAGGTCTTCCTGCCGGGCACCCGCTTCTTCGACGCCAAGCTCAACCAAGAGGCCATGGGCCCGGCCTCGCAGCCACTGTCGCTGCTGGGCGTGGCGCCCACGGTGGTGAAGTTCCTCTCCGAGAACAAGCTGATCGAAGGCACGCCCGACGTGAGCAAGGCCATCGACGCCTCGCTGCTGGCCGACGCCCTGAAGAAGTGAGCCCCTCATGGCCATCGCCCCCAGCTCACACACCTCGCCGGCGTCCCCGGTGACCCCAGCCCCCCGCGTGGCCCCAGCGCAGCCTGTCGCCCCGCAGGCGCCGCAGCGCCGTTGGTGGACCGTGCGCGGTGGCATCCCTTCGCAGGCCTACGCGGTGCTGGCCCTGATCGGCCTGGTGCTGCCGTTGCTGGCCTGGTGGCTGGCCACCTCGGTGGCCGGTGCCGATGCCGTCTTCCTGCCCTCGCCAGGTCAGGTGTGGGCGCGCGCCGCCGACTGGTGGACCGAGGGCGACCTCGCCGGCGACATCTTGGTGAGCGTGGGGCGCGTGGTCGGGGGCTTCCTGCTGTCGGCCGTCATCGCCCTGCCCTTGGGGCTGATGATCGGCACCTTCCGCGTGGTGCAGGCCCTGCTGGAGCCACTCACCGACTTCGTGCGCTACATGCCCGCCGTGGCCTTCATCCCGCTGGTGATGCTGTGGGTGGGCATCGACGAGTCGTCGAAGGTGGCCATCATCTTCATCGGCACCTTCTTCCAGATGGTACTGATGGTGGCCGAAGACGTGCGCCGCGTGCCGCTGGCCCAGATCGAGGCGGCACAGACCATGGGCGCCACGCGCACCGAGCTGGTCGAGAAGGTGGTGTTCCCCTCGGCCGCACCGGCCCTGATGGACACCCTGCGCGTGACCATGGGCTGGGCCTGGACTTACCTGGTGGTGGCCGAACTGGTGGCCGCCAATTCGGGCCTGGGCTACGCCATCCTGAAAGCCCAGCGCTTCCTGCAGACCGACAAGATCTTCGCCGGGATCATCCTGATCGGGCTGATCGGCCTGGTGATCGACCAGCTGTTCCGCTGGGCGCACCGCAAGGCTTTTCCGTGGCTTTACCTGAAAGGCTGACATGACGCCCAAGATCGATGTGCGCCAGCTGTTCAAGCGCTACCCGGGTGCGGCACACGATGCCTTGCAGGCCGTGGACCTGCAGATCGAGCCCAACGAGTTCGTGACCTTCGTGGGTGCCTCGGGCTGTGGCAAATCGACCCTGCTGCGCACCATCGGCGGGCTGGAGCAGCACACCGGCGGCACCTTGCAGGTCGATGGCCAGGCGGTGCATGGCCCCGGCCCCGAGCGGGCCATGGTGTTCCAG
>JACCDX011502899.1_pt1 | contig 23097 bp, 29 predicted proteins | sample 7449681 | NCBI WGS metagenome assembly JACCDX01 (sample SAMN15323450, study PRJNA562643) | freshwater metagenome | isolation source: river surface water | place: USA:Blue River Watershed | collected 2017-08-18
GATTTAGGTTTGGATTAGATTTCTTAATCTCCTGCATAATCATCTCAGCCTTCTTATTCGGTGGAATCATCATCAGTTCATAAGGATCGTGAGGTTTAAATGCCTCAAAGAGTTTAATGTATTTCATAGCTTTAACGTATTTTTAAGTTCTTGGGTATCCGCAAGGTCGTAGGGGAGTTTATCATCATCATTTTGCAAATCCTTATTTGCCCCTGCGTCTATCAACATCCGTGCGATTTTTAGTTCTTCTTTATATGCAGCCACATGCAGAGGTGTCCAGCCATCTTCACTTTGCACATTTACATCAGCCCCTGCATCTATAAGCATCCTCACAATCTTTACTCTCCCATAAAATGCAGCCATGTGCAGAGGTGTATGATTGTATATCTCATAATCTTGCCAATCCACATTCGCTCCTAAGACAATCAGGTCATTTACAAGATTTAGATTCTGTTCCCTTTTCCTAATCTCCTCAATAATCATCTCAGCCTTCTTATTCGGAGGAATAATCATGAGTTCGTAAGGATCATGAGGTTCAAAGTCCTCAAAGAGTTTTAGGTATCTCATGGTCTTAGGATGTTTTTCATATTTATGGTACTTGCAAGGTCGTAGGGGAGTCTATCGCTATTGTTTGGTATATCTAATTTCGCTCCATATTCTATAAGAAGTTTAGCTATTTCTTTATCCCCACCATCAGAAGCTAAATGTAAAGGAGTATTACCTTCATCATCCTGTTCATTAATATCAGCTCCTGCATCTATAAGTATTTTGACAACTTCAGGTTGTTGTCTATACATTATAGCATAATGTAAAGGTGTATAACCATGTTCAGTTTTAACACTTACATCAGCTCCAGCATCTATAAGCATTTTTGTGATTTCAAAAGAATTTTTCCCTGAGAAGATGGCTATATGTAAAGGAGATTGGTTCACCCAATCTAATCTATTTACATCAGCTCCAGCATCTAAAAGCATCTGGGTAAGGTTGATTAATCCTTTTCTAACTGCTACATGTAATGGAGTACGCTCAACTTTGTCCAGTATATTTATATCCATCCCAGCCTCTATAAGCATCCTTGCGATTTCAGATTTTTCAAACGCTATAGCTATATGAAGTAAAGATTCATGTTCACCATAATATGTTTCATCCCGCCAATCGAGGTTTGCCCCTAGAACAATCAGATCACTTACGAGATTTAGGTTTGGCTCAGATTTCTCAATCTCAAGCATAATCATCTCAGCCTTTTTATTGGGAGGGATAATCATGAGTTCGTAGGGATCATACGATTCGAAGTTTTCAAATAACTTAATGTATTTCATGGTCTTAGGAGTTTTTTCATTTCTTCAGTATCTGCAAGGTCGTAGGGAAGCTTACCTTCGTCATCCTCTATGTCTATTCTGGCCCCTGCGTCTATAAGCATTCTAGCTATTTCAAGTCTATTATGTACTGCAATGTAATGCAACGCAGTGCGACCATTCACATCCTGAATATCCAAATCAGCCCCTGCATCTATAAACATCTGGATGATTTCAATTCGATTATAATACGATGCCCAATGCAAAGGAGTCCATCCACTTTCATCCTGCACATCCACATCAGCTCCAGCCCCTATAAGCATCCTTGCAATTTCGGGGTAATTCCCTATCACAGTCCAATATAAAGCAGTTCGCTGACCGTAGTTTCCTTCATCCTTCCAATCGAGGTTCGCCCCTAAGGTAATCAGGTCACTTACAAGATCCAGGTTTGGCTCAGATTTCATAATCTCTTCTATAAGCATCTCAGCCTTCTTATTCGGAAACATAACTATCAGTTCGTATGGATCATAGGAATCAAAGTTTTCAAATAACTTAATGTATTTCATGGCTTTAATAAATTTTTCATTTCTTCAGTCTTTGCAAGATCGTAGGGGAGCTTACCATATAAATCTCGAATATCAGTTCTGGCTCCAGCATCTACTAACATCTGAGCGATTTCGATTTCTGTTTTATCCATAGCCAAATGTAATGCTGTAGTACCAAAGATTGTCTGCAAATCAAGTTCTGCACCTGCATCTATGAGGATTTTAGTAATTTTCGAATTATTTTCCCAAACAGCCAAATGTAGTGCAGTCCAATTTCTTTTGTTTTTCACATTCACATCTGCTCCTGCGTCTATCAGAATCTGTGCGATTTCTTCATTTCCCTTAATTGTAGCCCAGTGTAAACTCGACCAATTACTTGCACTTAAGATATTCACATCAGCCCCTGCGTCTATAAGCATCCTTACAATCTTTACTTTCTCATAATATGCAGCCCTGTGCAGAGGTGTCTCACCATCTTCATCTTGCACATTGACATACGCTCCTGCATCTATAAGCATATGTGCGATTTCTGTTTTCCCAAACTCTGCAGCCACATGTAAAGGTGTAAGACCTCCATTTTCTTCATCTTGCCATTCTAGATTCGCCCCTAAGACAATCAGGTCATTTACGAGGTTAAGGTTCGGATATGATTTTTTAACCTCTTCTATAAGCATCTCAGCCTTCTTATTCTGAGGAATCATCATCAATTCATACGGATCATGAGGTTTGAAATCCTCAAAGAGTTTAATGTATTTCATGGTCTTAGGAGTTTTTTCATTTCTTCAGTCTTTGCAAGGTCGTAGGGAGTCTGTCCATAATTATCTTTAATATCTGTTCTAGCTCCAGCCTTCATAAGAATTTTGACATTTTCAATATGATTATTATATACAGATAAATGCAATGCTGTTTTTCCAGAATCTTCTTGGATGTCCAAATCTGCTCCTGCCCCTATAAGCATTTGAGTAATTTCATAGCGATCGTAATATGCAGAAAAATGTAGAGGACTATCTCCTAGTTTATTTTTTAGATTCACATCAGCCCCAGAATCAATTATAATCTTCGCAATTTCAATACGATTATAAAATATAGTATAATGTAAGATTGTCCAATTATAATGACCTTCATCTTGCCAATCTACATTAGCCCCTAGAGTAATCAAGTCCCTCACGAGACTTAGGTTAGGCTCAAGTTTTTCCATTTCATCTCTAATCATCTCAGCCTTTGTATTCGGTGGGATAACGATTAGTTCGTATGGGTCGTATTCTTCAAAGTTCTCGAATAACTTAATGTATTTCATGGTTTTAAAAGTTTTTTCATTTCTTCAGTTCGTGCAAGGTCGTAGGGGAGTTCACCATTATTAGTTTGAATATCCTTTCTAGCACCTGCATCTATAAGCATTCGTGCAATTTCTACATACCCATAAAATGCAGCCCTGTGCAGAGGTGTCCAACCATAATTATCTTGCACATTCACATCAGCTCCTGCATCTACGAGTATCCTCACAACCTCTACTTGCCCATTACTTGCAGCCTCGTGCAGAGCTGTCCAACCATCTTCATCCTGCATATTCACATTTGCTCCTGCATCTATAAGCATCCTTGCGACCTCTACTTGCCCAGTCCTTGCAGCCCTGTGCAGAGGTGTCTGACCTTGATCATCTTGAATATCCAAATTCGCCCCTGCGTCTATAAGCATCCGTGCAATTTCTACTCGCCCCACAGCCTTGTGTAGAGGTGTCTGTTCCCATTCATTTTGTACATTCACATTCGCCCCTGCATCTATAAGCATCCTTACAATCTCTACTTGCCCATTCCCTGTAGCATAGTGCAGAGGTGCATAACCATCGTTATCTTCACCCTGCCAATCCAGATTCGCCCCTAGGACAATCAGGTCACTTACAAGGTTTAGGTTCGGTTCATCCTTCTTAAGCTCCTCTACAATCATTTCAGCCTTTTTATTCGGAAACATAATCATAAGTTCGTAGGGATCGTATTCTTCAAAGTTCTCAAAGAGTTTAATGTATTTCATGGCTTTAGGAGTTTTTTCAGTTCTTCGTTTGTTGTGAGGTCGTAGGGAAGTCTACCTTTATTGTCTCGAATATCCTTTCTAGCACCAGCGTCTATAAGCATTTGTGCTACTAATAAAACATGTTCTATCCCTAATTCTGAAATCTCTTCACTACGGCTTGAAACTTGATGAAGCGGTGTTTCCCCAAAACTATCAGGTAAATTAGGATCTGCTCCATGCTGTAAGAGTAACTTTGTTAATTCTGGGTTATAATCCCAAGCTGCAAAAAATAAAGGACTCCAAGTACCAGGGTTATCCACATCTGCCCCAGCATCTAAAAGAAGTTTAACGAGAGTTTCTTCTCCTTGTGTAACAGCAGCATAAAGAGGTGTATTCCCTTCAATATCAGGTTTATTTAGGTCTGCTTTTAATTCTATTAGCATTCGTAAGACATCTTCGTCTCCATGAAGTACAGCCCAATGTAGTGGGGTTACCCCATATTCATCTTGTACATTCAAATCAGCCCCTGCATCTATAAGCATCTGGGTAATTTTTGTCTGTCCATTTTCTATGGTCTTATGAAGGGGCGTTTTACCATCATCTTCTTCATCGTGTGAATCAATAATAGACCCTAGGGCAATCAAGTCATGTACAAGATTCAGGTTAGGTTCATCCTTATCAATTTCTTCAATAAGCATTTTAAACCTTTCATCTGGAAACATAACCATTAAATCATATGGATTGTAATCCTCAAAGTTCTCAAAGAGTTTAATATATTTCATATAGTTCTTTTTATTATTACACTATATATTCTATTTTGTATTCTACAAAATGGGATTATCATTATATTCTTCTAGTAGCAATGTTAAAATTAGTGGTAAGGTTTGTTCTAAGCATAAGATACTCACGTAACTCCTCTGAACTGTGTGTTACTGAAACTAAATTATAAGCAGTATAACCATGATCATTCTGAATATTCACATCAGCCCCAGCTTCTACAAGCATTTTTACAACTTCCATATTATTACGCAATGTGGCTACATGTAAGACTGTAATTCCATATGATTCTTCATCCTGCCAATCCAAATTCGCCCCTAGGACAATTAAGTCACTTATGAGGTTCAGGTTTGGTTCATCCTTATAAATCTCCCCAATAATCATTTGAGTCTTTTTATTCGGAGGAATAATCATTAATTCATAAGGGTCGTAAGTTTCATAGGTTTTCATACAATCCTCAAGATAGTTTTTAGTTCTTTAGTTTTTGCAAGGTCGTAGGGAAGTCTACCTTTATCATCCCGAATATCTAAATCCGCTCCTGCATCTACAAGCATCTGAGCGATTTCAATCAGATTAAGATCCACAGACCTATGCAAAGCAGTAAATCCTTCTTTATCCTGAATATCCAAATTCGCTTTAGCTTCTATAAGCGTCCTAACGAGTTCAGGATAATTCCAAACCACAGCACATTGCAACACAGTCCGATCCCAATATTCCTCATCTTGCCAATCTAAGTTTGCCCCTAGGACAATTAGGTCACTCACGAGATTCAGATTTGGTTCAGATTTCCTAATCTCCTGAATAATCATTTCAGTTTTTTTATTAGGAGGTATCATCATTAATTCGTAAGGGTCGTGGGGTTCATGGGTTTTCATACAACCCTCAAGATAGTTTTCATTTCATTAGTTATTGCAAGGTCGTAGGGGAGTTTACCATTATTAGTTTGAATATCCTTTCTAGCCCCTGCTCCTATAAGCATCTTTGCAATTATAGCATTTCCATTTATTGCAGCTCTATGTAAAGCTGCCCAACCTTCACAATCTTTCAGATTCACATCCGCCTTTGCATCTATAAGCATCCTTGCAATTTCAGTACGATTGACCCAAGAAGCTGAATACAATGCAGTCCTGCCTGATTTATCCTGAATATTCACATCAGTCCCAGCATCTATAAGCATCTTTGCGATTTGGATTTGATTACGAGATGGTGTCATATGCAATGAGGTATTACCCCATTTATCTTGAAGATTTACATCAATACCAGCATCTATAAGCATACTTACAATTTCTGTATGATAACGCATCACGGATAGATGTAGTATAGACCACTCACTATAATCCGCACCCCTCCACTCCAGATTAGCCCCTAGGACAATCAGGTCACTTACAAGGTTCAAGTTTGGATTAGGTTTCTTAATCTCCTGAATAATCATTTCAGTCTTTTTATTCGGAGGTACTATCATCAGTTCGTAAGGATCGTAGGTTTCATGGGTTTTCATACAATCCTCAAGATAGTTTTCATTTCTTCGGATCTTGCAAGGTCGTAGGGGAGTTTACCATTTTCATCTTTAATATCTAGTTTGGCACCAGATTTTATAAGTAATTTAGAACTTTTGATGCTATTATAAAGTGCTGTATAATGTAGTGGTGTGCAACCACCCTCATTTGATGCATTTACATTTGCACCTGCATCTATGAGCATTTTAGTACTTTTAAAACAATCATTAATTGCAGCCATATGTAAAGGTGATTCGCCTTCTTCACTTTGTACATTGACATTTGCTCCAGATTCTATAAGGATTTTTACAATTTGGGGTTGATTGAATATCGTAGCTTCGTGTAAAGGCGTTAAAAAATAATCATCTGCTGCGTTGACATCAGCTCCAGATTTTATAAGGAGTTTGGTGCTTTTAAGGTTATCGCAAGCAACAAAATGTAAAGGGGTTTCCCCAATACTCGTTCGTATATTTACATCCGCTCCAGCCCCTACAAGCATTTTGGTTATTTCTAAATTGTTAATATTTGTAGCCCAATGTAAAGCACTCCAGTGTTGTCTTTCTTCTTCATCTCGCCAATCCAAGTTTGCCCCTAGGGTAATTAGGTCTCTTACAAGGTTCAGGTTTGGTTCAAATTTCTGTATTTCCTTAATAATCATTTCTGCCTTCTTATTGGGAAAGATGATCATTAGTTCATAAGGGTCGTAAGTCGTGGAATTTATAGGATTGCTCATTAATACATTCTACTATAGATAATATAAGAAATAACTACATATCTCTTTGTGATAAAGCATCATTACATATATTTCATACAAAGATAATAAAAATATTCGAATTATGCAAGAAGTTTTTAAAGGGTAGGTTTGGCATTTCTATTAGAGCATATTTGATATATACGGTAATATAAAATTTACAACTTATGAAATACCTAAAACTCTTTGAGAACTTTGAATCCCATGATCCCTATGAGCTGATGATTATCCCACCGAATAAGAAGGCTGAGATGATTAAGGCTGAGTTTTTGAGAAGAAAACAAAATCTAGATCTCATAGAGGATTTAATTACTTTAGGTGCAAATTTGAATTGGCGTGATGAAAGTTCATACGATAGAACACTTTTGCATTTCACAGTTGTACATAATCATCCAATTGTTACGGAGATGCTCATAGAAGCGGGGGTTGATTTAGAAAGTAAAGATGTCGATGATCGAACAGCATTACATTTAGCAGTAAGAGACGGAAAAAGTTTTATTTCTGATATGTTAATAGAAGCTGGAGCGAATGTAAATGCTCAAGATAAATGGAATAATATACCTCTGCACATAGCTGCTTATGATGGCAATACTAATCTCGCACAGATACTTATAGGAGCTGGATCTGAGCTGAATGTACAAGATTTAGGTGGAAATACACCTTTACATGATGCAGTTGATGAAGATCATGAGGATATAGTCAGACTCCTCCTTAAAGCGGGAGCCAGAACAGACATTCAAAATGAATATGGCAAAATCCCCTACGACCTTGCACAAACTGAAGAAATGAAAAAACTTTTAAATCCATGAAATACCTAAGACTCTTTGAAGACTTTGAACCTCACGATCCCTATGAACTGATGATTATTCCTCCAAATAAAAAAACGGAGATGATTATCAGTGAAATGAAAAAGGGCAAACCGAATCTTAATCTTGTACAAGATTTAATTACTTTAGGGGCTAACTTGGATTGGGAACCTGAAGAAAAGGACATATACAGGGGCGATTATAGTTTATTAGATATTGCTATGTATGGTAATCATAAAGAAATATTTAAGATGCTCGTAGATGGAGGTGCTGATATAAATGCAAAGAACCCCTGGGGAGAACGACTTTTACATAGAGCAATAAGTAGTGATAGTTCTACATTTGTAAATATGCTTATAGAAGCAAAGGCGAATATAAATGCAAAGGATAATGACGGTTTCACTCCTTTATCAGTAGCCGTAAAAAATAATAATAGTCCCTTTATTCTTAAATTGATAGAAGCTGGAGCTGATGTAAATGCTACAAGTAAACGAGGTAAAACCCCCCTACATGTCGCAGCTATTTGGGATTTTTCAGGACCTTTGAAAATATTAGTGGAAGCTGGGGCTAAACTTGATATACAAGATAATGGAGGTTGGACTGCATTACATGAAGCAGTAGCTTCTAATAGTCCTAGGTGTGTTAGTATTCTTTTAAAAGCTGGTGCTCGAAAGGACATTGCAGATAATGAAGGCAGACTCCCTTACGACCTTGCACAAACTGAAGAACTTAAAAATCTATTAAGACCATGAAATACATTAAGGTAGTTGATGGTTTACAAAACTCAATCAAGAGTTAAAGCATCTATTGCAAACTACAATTTATTAAATCCTCTTAGAGATTCTAAGGGGATTTTTTACTTTATATACTTTGCAATATTTAGATAAAATCATTATATTTAAAGATATCATTTATGTATAGATACTATTAGATAAATATGAAAAATAAATTTGTATCTTTTGAAGAAGCCCGAAAATTTGTTCGATCTTTGGGATTGAAAAATCATAGAGAATGGACGGAATGGTCTAAAAGCGGAATGAGACCTTCAAATATTCCAGGTAATCCTCATATAAATTATAAAAACGAAGGCTGGATGGGGTATGGGGATTTTCTTGGAACTGGAAATTATAGAAAAATGGATTTCCTCCTTTTTGAAGAAGCAAGGAAGTATGTTTGGAACTTGAAATTAAAACGTCGAGAAGATTGGAAAAAATTTTGTAAAAGTGGAATGAAACCTAAAAATATACCGTTTAGCCCTGATGTATTTTATAAAAATAAAGGTTGGGTGAGTTTCGGTGATTTTTTTGGAACTGGTTATGTATCTAATAAAAATAGAAAATTCTTATCCTTTGAAGAAGCCCGAAAATTTGTTCGGAAGTTGCAATTAAAGGGTAATGAAAAATGGAGGGAATGGTCTAAGAGTGTAGAGAGACCTTTAAATATCCCAAGTAACCCTGATAAAACATACAAAAATAAAGGATGGATTGGATGGGGTGATTTCCTTGGAACTGATTTTGTGGCTACAACAAATAGAAAATATTTATCCTTTAAAGATACAAGGGAATATGCTCATAATTTAAAATTTAAATCTTCAAAGCAATGGAGTGAATGGTCGTCTAAAAGCGGATTGAAGCCTGAAAACATTCCTTCTAAACCAGATCTAGTATACAAAAACAAAGGATGGGAGAGTTGGCCAGATTTTCTTGGAACATCGTATGTAGTACCAAAAAATAGGAAATACTTACCTTTTGAAGAAGCAAAGAGATATGTACATTCTTTGAATTTAAAGAGAAAAAAAGAATGGGAAAACTTTTGCAGTAGCAGAATGAGACCTTTAAATATTCCAAGTACTCCAGATAAATTCTATAAAAACAAAGGATGGAAGAGTTGGCCAGATTTCCTAGGAACTATTGGAAATGGAAATAAGTGGACTAAAACAGCCCGCTTAGGATTCCTAGAAGATTTTAAGGATTGTCTTCATACTTGCTCAATGGCACAGCTTTTAACAATTATAGAATCCTGTGGACTCAATCGCTATATTACATTAGAAATGCTTTATGATATCCAAGAAACTGAATCTAATTCACCCGAAAGGATTCAAATTGTTTCAAACATCATAAGTGAAATCGTGTATGGAGAATCAGATGAATCCCCAAATTCCTTAAGTGATGAATCAGCTCTTGCGGAAATTCAGCTTTCTGATGGAGCTTCAATAGTTTCAGTATTAGATAACATTTATGATTCTCAATTAAGCCAAATCAATCAAATAAAATACTTAATATCTTTAGAAAATGAAAGTTTAACTGCTGCTTTGGATGAAGATAAGATTCAGTTCCTTGTAACAGAATCTATTAATAATCTTTGGTATTCCGTTCTGAATAATCAATTAGACGTAGAAGAAATTAAGTCACTTCCCCTTAAAGGAAAAGTCCCTACAAGGATTGTTCAAACCTTTTACAAAGAATACAAGAGTGTTATGAATCTTAAACTCCCTAAGGGATGGACATATCCTCACAAGCCTCTTCTTATGCAGAAGCTTGTAACATACCGACTTTCCCAAAGAAAGAGATATGGCAACTGGAGTTCTGTAGGTTCTGGTAAAACCATTGGTGCTATTCTTGCTGGGCGTTATGTAGGAGCTAAAAATACTCTTGTTATTACATTTAACTCCACTATCGGTACAGAAGATGAGCGCGGTTGGATGAAAGAAATCAGAGATTCCTTTAAAGACTCTACTATCTACACAAAGGCTGATAAGAATATAGACTTATCTAATGGTGGATATAATTATCTTATTCTAAACTATGAAACATTTCAGCAACCAACATCAGCTGATTTCATTTTAAATCTTCTTGAAAGGAACACATTTGATTACATAGTTTTAGATGAGGTTCAAAGTATTAAAAATCGTGGTGGTTCAATAAGCAAAAGACGTGATTTAATTATGGGTTTGATCAGTAAAGTTAAAGAGAATAACCCAGATTACTATCTTCTTGCGATGAGTGCTACACCTGTCATTAATAGTTCACAAGAAGCTGAATCTCTCATCCAAATCATTGAAATGAATGAAACGGAAGATATTAGAACAACTGAAAATATCGGAGGTTGGCTTCAATTATACAGGAAGATGACAAACTACGGAATTAGATATAAGAACCACAATGATAATATATTAAAAGAAAACAAATATACTATCATTGATGTTGAAGCAGATGAATTATATCCATATGCGACTTCAGTAAAAAATGAAGATTTTCTTCTGCAAGATCAATTAGTATTGGATGCAAAATTAAATGCTGCATTGCCTTACATTAATACATCCCTCGGTAAAACAATCATATACACTCATTTTGTTAAAGACATTGCTGAAAGGATATATGAATTTTTGATGGAAAAGGGTTTTAAGGCAGGGATTTATACAGGAGGCGAAAGTAAATTAAACAGAGAATCTGCACTTAATGAATTCATTGATGGTGATGTAGATGTTCTTATTGCTTCAAGATCCATAGCAACAGGCGTAGATGGCTTACAGAAAATTAGTGATAGGGAAATTATCATCTCACTTCCTTTTACACATGCAGAGTTCACTCAGTTTGTAGGAAGAATCAATAGAAAAGGATCACTTTTTGCAGAAACAGGTGTTGATGTAATTATCCCTCTAGTTTCTATTAATGGGATAGGACACTCATTCCGCTGGGATTATAGAAAATACAATTTAATCACACAAAAAGAGACGATTGCAAATGCTGTGGTTGATGGTATAATTCCAAAGAAGGTTACAAAAACAAAAGAAGAAATCATCGCTTATGCAGATGATTCAATTTCTGAATGGATTGAAAGAATTAGAGAAAGAGATGCCAAAGTAAAAACCCCTTAGGATTCCTAGGGGGCTTTGGGTATTTAGGATTTAAAAACTATTTCAGGGAATGAAGTTCTTCTTTCTTTGAACCAGCTCCCTTTAGTTTCTGCAAGATATTCATGCCCACTATATCTTCTTGCAATTTTCTTGGAGTAATTAGCCCATCCCCATTTTGAGAATTGAGAGAATGTAGGATCAATTCTTTCTCCACTATGAAGTTCTATCCATGTATGCTCTTGTGGGATACCCTCGCCCATTTTGGCATCTACATAGCCCTCTACGACATCAAATTCATCTAAAAGATTAGGGTTTATGGAATTAACAAGTTCTGTAAATTCTTCAGCGAAATGGACGCAAGAACCATGTACATCGCAATGCATTCTCTCAGAGAGATTTTGAGCAATATCAATTAAGATATTGGCATTGTCTTCACTTTCATTTAAAAACTTTTGAAAGGTTGTTTTAAGTTCTTTTTTCATAGGTTACTTTGATTTGCTGTATATATCCTTATAGTTACCCCCAAAAACTAAAAACCCCATAGGATTCCTAGGGGGCTTTAGAATAGATGTAAATTTTCTTAAAGGTTTTCTATTGTATATTCTTTTAATACTATAGCATATCTTTGATATGGTTTGCCATTTATGAGGACATCATTAGGATTGTAATGCTTAATAGGTTTGTGTGTTTTACTACTAACACCAAAGCACTATAACTTTACACAGAATACTATAACAATTCCTTTGACATAAAGACATCTACAATATAATAAACGCCTTTCACATCAGTTGTCATTTTAATATTTACTGGGCATGTATTTTCTGTAGAGTTCCATCTATATTCAATTCCATAATCTTGATATGGGAAAGTTTCCTCTCTTTTATCAAAAATGATTTCATAGTGATCTCTCCATCTTTTAGTTACATCATATCCATATGAAGTATATTCCAAAAATTTGTGATGGGATCTCACAGCATTAAAGCGATGGTATCTATCAAATATGAGTTCATGTCTTGATATGATGTCTTGATCAAAGATAATGCTTGAATCAGTTTCCACAAAATCTACTGAGTCCATCAAAAGAACATCTTTAATCATTTCTTTAGGTGATCCCCAAAAAGCAACCCAGTAACCACCTAGGGGACTTTCCATAACTTCAATAGCATGACAATATGAACTAATACCTTCATTCTGCCATTGTGGAGGAACGCATTGAGAATACGAAGTCGCTGATAAACCAACCCCCATTAATGTAATAACCCAAAATAAGAATCGCATATTTAAAATGCTCAAAAGTAAATAATCAACAAATATACGATTATATTTTTACAAATCCTTTATAATTTCTTTCCAATTCAACTTTTCTCCACAATGGGGACAAAAGTTAAATCTGGAAAGGATGCCCCTCCTATTATCTACTATTTCTTTAGGGGTAAGTACTTTTCCTTTTAAAATCCCATATTTCTCATAAGTGGGCATAATATTTGCAATCCCTTGAACTTCAAAGGAAATTGTAGATTTATAAACTTTTTCTCCAGAAAGAAAACCTATCATGCAATCGTGAGTTTCTTTACTCATACTGGGCACTCCTGTTCAGTTCTATATTTTAATAGGGCAAGTTCCTTTGCTTTACATTCAAGCATTATATCAACATCATAACCGAAAGTATCTATTGATTCTAGAATATAATCAGCGTGTGCTTGTGGTTTTTCTTTTAGATTACCTGTTTCCTTTAGCCTTGAAGAAGAATAATGGACAATTGGAGTAATTCCATCCTTCCAAGTAGAAATCGCGAGTTCTAGGGCTTCCTGATGGCTTAAATCACCTGTGCAGAACTGATGGTGATGATAATCAAATACAATAGGGATTCCAGTATTCTCGTGGATCATCATAAGATCTTTAACTGAATACATAGATGCTTTATCGTCATTTTCAATAGTTAGTCTTGAACGGACACTTTCTGATAGCAGAGAGAAGTTCTCGCACCATCTAAGAAGCGATGAAGTTTTATCTCCATAGGTTCCATTACAATGAATATTAAGCTTATTGTAAGGAGTTCTGGATAATCCCATAAGATCAAAGATTTTACCATGAAGTTCTAAATCAACTATGGTGTTTTTGATTACATTGGGATTTGGAGAGCAAAGAACATTGAATGGTCCTGGGTGACAAGTGATTCTTACACCATTGGTATGTGCATAATCGCCAATCCTTTTGAGAACTTGAGAGATTTCTTGGAAATCTGGGAGATCTTCTAACTGATATTCAGAAGCCCACGGAAACATATTAGAAGACGCTCTGAAAAATAGAATATCGTTTTCGACATTCCATTTGAGGATCGTTTCCATATCTTTGACATTTTGCAGAGCGAGTTCTGAGCAATAAGGAAGTCCTTTCTGCAAGAATGTCTTTTTGATCATTGATCGGTTTGTAGTTACATTATCTTTGGACAATGTCATATTAATGCAAGCATATCCGAGTTTCATAGGGGGCTTTGTATAATGTAAAATAGAATTTATACAAAGATAATAAAAAAGATTGTAATTTGCAATTTTTTATTAATTATAAATTACATTTAAGTATTATATTAGTTTCAATGATTGTATAGATTTTTGAGGATTGAAAATAGCAGCTTGTGTTATATCAATTAGTCCTTCATAACCCATTTCTTCATACTCTTCTCTTAAAGAAATCTGATTATCAATATATTCTTGAAATAAATCATTGATATTGTTTTGAATAAAGTAATCCGTTAATGTATATGAATCTTCTTCATTATATAGTTCTTGCAATAATTTCTTACTGATTTTTAATTTTTTTTTCCAATATTCTGGAGACTCTTGAATATAATCCAAAATATTTTCTACATAAGAATCACGTATAGATTCTAAATACTGTTCAAATATTCCATAAGTTCCTAAAGATTGTCTATCTTTTACTTCAAAGAAATTTCCATCAAAAATAACCTCGTAAATATACTTACCATATTTTTTTGCTAATGTAATATCACTTGAAACATAAAACGCATCACCATAAAACATTTGATTAGATTCTCTATTAATTTTAATATTCTCAATTTTTAGTTCAGTAGATGAACTACCGTGATACCATATGTCATTACCACTTCTTTGATTTATTATACTTTCATTTAAATATTCATTCAAAAATCTTTCAAAATTAAAAATGGTTTTCATTTGTTTCTTATTTTATTCTATATATCTTTATTATCATTAGTTATTCACTTTAGTTCCAGCATAATCTTAAAACAATCCTTTGGGTTTAGAGTCTAAAAGTTCTTTTAAGTCCGATGTTCTTTTCTTAATAATCTCTACATAAGCATCTTCTTTTTCTATCAGTATAAAATTTCTACCAGTATTCATAGAAACTATACCAACTGTTCCACTTCCACCAAATGGATCTAATATAACATCACCACTATTTGAGAAAGATTTTACAAAAAACTCAACCAATTTTTCGGGAAACACGGCACTATGTTTCATTTTATCGCTAAATTGATTTATTACATTATTTGCATTTATAACATTTGAAGGTCTTGCTAATTCTAAATTCTTCATGTTATCTCTATCTACAACCATACCGCTACCATTTGTCGGTGTTTTACAGTTTTTCCTAAATGCTCTTGATTTAGTTTCTTCTGAAATAGGAGTTCCACATGCGAGTGCATTAAATGTTATTCCTCTTAATTCATCTTTTGTAAAGTGATAACCAGGTTCAAATCCATTCTTAAATCTTCCATAAGAACCCGTAGGAAACGCATTTTTAGTCCAACAATATTCATCAATAAAAAGAAATCCCAATTCTCTTTTTAGAGAACATACCAAATCAAATACATAAAGACTTCTTTCTCCATTTTGGGTATGTGGCTTTATATTTAAAAAGAAACTACCACTCGGCTTTAGAACTCTTTTAATTTCAGAAGCTATTGGTAAAAACCAATCAACATATTCTCTTTCTTTAATTTTCTTCTTTCTGCATATGGAGGAGAAGTAATAACCATTTCAATAGAATTGTCAGGGAAAGTTTTCATGACATCTAAACAATCACCATGATATATTTTATTTAGTTCAAGCATAATCTTAAAATAATTGATTAGGTTTAGAATTTAGTTCTTCTATTGCAGTTTGAATTCTTTTGTTTGCTATCTCTACATATTCAGCAGAGATTTCACTACCAATCCAGTTCCTTCCATTCTTAATAGCACTCACAGCAGTCGTTCCACTTCCCATAAATGGATCATAGACAATTTCTCACATTGATGAAAAAAACTTTATACCCATATCAGCAATATCTTCAGGAAACGGAGCACTATGTCCGTAAAGATTTTCGCCTTTAGAGTTTAAAGACAACTTAGAACTTATGCTTAACCGTAACTTTAGCTGAAAATCTATCGATATCAAAATCATTCCCTTTAGCCATACTATTTAAAGCAGTTCTGAGACCACCTATGTTTGTTTCAATAGTATCTTTATCGCCAATGTAAAGTGTAGGAAGATTGATAACTCCAGTTGTATTTAACTTTGCTTTTTCTTTCTTTTTAGGGATAACAAATGTATGAGGCGTAGGATTATTTTCTTTTTTAACATCAATAATCACAACACTTTTTACATCATTCCCCAAAGAGTCTTTGATTTCTTTTGAAAGATTAGGGTCTTTAATTTCTTCAACATCGGTCTCTTTTACTTCAACCTTGTTTTCAGATCCAAACTCACTTTGTAATTTCTCCTGAGTATCTTTCATATCACCACCGAAAAGGGCGATGTCTGAAAACAGTTTTTGTGGAAATGCTTCATTAAGAAGTACAATGTCATTTGACATTTCTGATTTACACCATTCTTCAAAGAGTTTGATATGATTCATTGGAAATAAATATTTTTACTATATATTTCAGTTATATTCTAAATATTATTCATAACCGAATCTATCAATCTGAGTAGCAACACCAAATCTTGGAATCCCATCTGGGGTTTCTTGGAAGTATTTAATTGTTGCTGTTTTTCCAATAAGGGAATCTTTCTTTAGGAACACCTCACGGACAAACTCTCGCGTTCCTTTAATCCCTGCACCAAATGTTCTTCCATCTTTCAATTTTAGGATAACATTACCAGCAGTTCCACTGCGATTTCCTTTGCCTTCTTCAAAATCTACAATTTCAAATTCTCCATCAAAGAAGTCTTTCTTTTTAAGAAGTTGCTTGGATCTTTTATTTTCATAATTACCCAAGTCTATTCGTATAATAGAACCTTCATAGCCTTCTTCGAGAAACTGGGTATGATAGCGTTCTACATCTTCTTCTGAATGAACTTGATATGTTGGTACAACCTTGATTTTAGAATTCCCTAGGTTACCTACAACCCTTTGTAATTCTTTGTATCTTTCAGAGAATACACCTTTATGTTCTGGGAGGTCATACGCCCAGAATTCAATCATCATTTCAGATTCCTTAAGGTCTTCTCCTGTTGGCTTTGTTTTTTTGCAAAGCGAAACAATCTTATTGAAATCACTTTTATATTCATGAGAATACAATTCTCCATCAAGTAATGCAGTATCCTGTGTTAAATGTGGGACACTAACATACGGCTTACCATTTCTGGATGTCATAGATCCAGATTCATTGATACAACGCAATCCGTCCAATTTAGGCTGAATAAATGTTGCCTTCTTAAAGCACATATCAGCATATTTTTCATATTTCTGAGCAAGCATAGGTTCAAAGAATTTCTTTTCATGAGTTAATACCTCATTATAACCTTTGTCGAGCTTATGCTGAAATTTGGATTGGGCTTCCCGAAGAGCTTGTTCTTCGGGTGTTGTTTCATTTGCTCTACCTACATTCTTACCTTCGCAAATAGTAGGTTCAGAAGTAGTGAGTTTACCATCTTTAATGCCCTCTATTGTCCAAAAGGCATTGCCATCTACACATATAGTCCATTCTTGGATTTTACCTGTTGTAGTGTATTTATAGAGGGTTGGAAATGTTGTTTTCATTGTATATCTTTAATTAGTTTCTGTATCTTGTGGTTTAAATAGTTCTTCTCGTTTTTTATCACTGATTGAGAATGAATTAGAAACGAAAGGTTTCTTTGGATTTGTGCGATTCACGGTCACTATGAAATTATAATACATTTCCCCTTCACCTTCAACGAGCAATGTTCGGACACCTACTAATGTAACTACATTTGAAACATCATAACACGCTTTTACAAACATCTTTTTGTATGTTATACTTTTAGATTTAATCTCCTTTCGTACATATTCCTGAGCAATCCGAGAGCAACGTAGGGAATCTTTAGATTGACCAAAGGAATTTTGAGTAGCAATAAGAGTTAGTATCCCACATATAATTGGGATAATAAAAGATTTTTTTAGAGCATTCATTCCAGTTCTCCATAATTACGAATCATAGTTAAAAATTCTTCTGAGTTTCTTGCAAGTTCTAGACATTCTTGCACATGAGATGCCTGAAAAATATACCCTGAAAATGTTTCACAGTATTTTGCAAATTCTTCTTCCGATGAATATGGTTTCTTTGATTCATCATAAAATGCTTTCCAATCCACTTCTACCATTTTACCACCTCTATAATATTTATTATTCTTATTACACTACAAACATAATAAAAAGTTGCGAGATATCCAAATAAAAAAGTAAGATATATAAAACTGAAATCATTTTGTAAACACAATATCTTATGAAATACCTACGACTCTTTGAGAACTTTGAATCTTACGATCCCTATGAGCTGATGATTATATCTCCGCAGAAGAAGGCAAAAATGATTATGCAAGAATGTGAGAAGGATAAACCAAATCTACATCTCATACGAGATCTGATTACTCTAGGGGCTGATGTGAATTGGTATGATGAAGAAGAAACGTTTGATCTGACAGCTCTACACAAGGCTTCGAGATATGGGCATAAAGAAATTGCAAGGATGCTTATTGATGCAGGAGCTGATATAAATATTAAAGATGGCGATGGTTGGACACCTCTGCACTGGGCATCAAATAATAGTCAAATTGAAATCACAAAGATGCTTATAGATGCAGGAGCTGATGAAAACGTACAAGATAATAAAGGAAGGACCCCTTTACATATGGCAGCAAGATGGAATGAAATAGAAGTCGCCAAAATACTCATAGATGCTGGTTCTAGATTCGATATTGAAACGAATTCAGGTTATACTCCTTATCAAATGGCAAGAAAGCAAGAAATGAAAAATATTTTAAGTATATGAAATACCTAAGTCTCTTTGAGAATTTTGAAGAATATAATCCATACGATCTAATGATTATGTTTCCTAATGAAAGGAGTCAAATGATCTTTAAGGAGATTAAGAAACCTAATCCAAACTTAAATCTTGTAGAAGATCTGATTTCTCTAGGGGCGAATTTGGAGTGGGTAGATGAATCAAATAATAGTTTCACCCTTTTACATCATTGTGTTTGGAAAGAAAATCCTATTATAGCAGAACTTTTAATAAAGGCAGGGGCTAATGTTGATGCTCAGGATATATCGAACAGAAGTCCTTTACATTTATGCGCAACCTATAATAGAATAAAAGTTGGAAAGTTATTGTTAGATTCAGGTTGTAATCCTAATTCCGTAAATAAAGATGGTGAATCTCCCCTACATTTTGCGGTAAACTGGAAAAGAGCTGATTTCGTTGAATTATTATTGAGTTATGGTGCTAATCCAAATTTACAAGATGATTTAGATATGTCCACCCCATTGCATAAGGCGATGCATGAATATTCTTTAGAAATTCCTAAGATGCTCTTAGATGCTGGGTCAAATCCAGAATTAGAAAATTCATTACATCACACAGCAGAATACATAGCAAGATTTAATGGATATACTGATATTGTAAAACTCATTGAAAGATATAAAAAATAATATATGGGAATTCAATGAAAGTTGTATTATTCATCATCTGGGTGCCATCCAGCTTCATCCCATTGATCATCCCATTCATCTCCTAATAATTCATCATCTGTTATATCTTCGTAGGTGCTTCCATTATTATTCTTTATGGTAGTGTCAGCTCCGTTTTCAATGAGAACATTTTTGATATCTCTGTCACCCACAGATAGCATTGCTAAATGCAATGGAGTATTGCCTTTTTCATTCTGCACATTAGGGTCTGCTCCATATTTTAATATCATTCTAGCAAGTTCACTTATACCTTCTCTAGCTATGTCATGAAGAATTGTTTCATCATTCCAATCTTTTTCATTTGGATTAGCACCATATTTTAAGAGTAATTCTAATATTGTTTTACACTTATCAGATTTATCTATACTTAAATGATCTAGTGCTGCGGTTGCATCTGATCCAGCATCTAGAAATAGTTTTACCAGTTCTACATCGTTTCTTTCAACCGCAAGACCTAATAATGTGTAATTACCATAACCCACATATTCCCAATTCATATTTGCCCCCATTTCAACTAAATCATGTATTAAACTTACATCGGGATTGGCACGATGCATTTCATCAAAAATCATTTCAGACTTTTTATTCGGGAACATAACCATCAATTCATAAGGATCGTAAGTTTTACGACCATTCTCCATTTCATACAATTCTGTCTTCTTTTTCTTACCTTTATGGATGCCTCCTTCATGTGCAATCATGCCTTGAGCAATTAAAGAAGATTTAACCCCAAATGGTATCTTCTCACCATTTTCATATTTCTTCTTGTATTTCAATAAAGTCTCTCTTTTATAGGGAGATTTCTTTTCTTCTAAAGGCTGTATAAATTCTTCAATTGACTTAATATGTTTCATAATCTATTGCTTTAATTATTCGATGTATATATCGTTATAAATGCACTATAAATATAATTATATCCTATTTTAATTTTGATATATAAATTTGGAAAAATAAAGCAGTATTATGAAATTCGATCAATTCTCAGACAGGTATAAGAACTTGAATCTCAAAAGGGATGAGATTATTAGAAAGTGGAAAATCCAACAATATGAACAAGAACAACAAAAATTGTTTGAATCAGCTGGAAGAAGATCAGGGAGTCAAGCAAGCCCAGCTGGGGGCGGAGGGGGACAAACAGGTAATGTGGCTTCACAGCTCATGGTATTAAACGAGAGAGATGCTTCTACATTTACTTATTATGTTTTCAATTATGATAATGGGACAGTAAGTGGTCCACATGATACTGGAATTTCAGTGAATGATTATGAGTTTAATAATTCCGAACAAGATATAATTACCAATGGTGGTTATGTCCATAAGTTTTATAATTCAGGTAATAATGATTATGCTATGCTCTTTATAGATGCAGGTGGGAATTTAATAGAAACTGTAATAGGTAACACTAGCGATTTAAGTATTTATTCAATAGATGGTACATATATTGTAGCTTGGGATTATGATTTAGCAACTATTTGGGCATTCGATGGAACAAAGGTACTTACAGATACAACTACATTCTTGGGAGTAGATGAGTATAATACAATATCAAATTGGGACAGAACTACAACTGATGGGTTTGTCATGTATTCCAGAAAAGATTTAGGTGATGGTAACAATGAACATAAGTTGTATTTAGGAACAGCAAGTGGTATCACTCCAATTTTCACAGAAACAGCTTCTACTGACTTACAATATAATTATTATTGTAGATATAACTCTGATAAAATTGTCATTAGTGTATATGATAGTATCACAGGATTCCATATTGGATTTAAGGTAATTGATAGTACTGGAACAATTGTACGAAACATAGAACTAACAGAAGATACTTATACTGACAGTTCAATTGAAAGATTTGGAACTGATAAATTTTTCATGTTATTCTACAATGGCAGCGATAATACTATAGACTATGACTTGTATTGCTATGATATGACTAATGATGTTCTATTACAAACAAATATAAGTAGACAAACATATCCGTCTTATAATACACAATTTGAGTCAAGAAATGCTAATTCTGTAAGTAGTGGACAACATTCAGAAAATGCTCTATTCGTATTTTATAACCAAACGGGTTCTGGTTACAGTTTAAGTGAAGTTAATTATCTAAAATATGTAGGCTACTTTGCAACTGAAAGTGATTTTGTAATTGCTGATTTTGCTGATGATGAAACTAAATATGTATCAATAGGTGGTTATTTGACATCAGATGTTTTTTTAATACCTGTAGATAATGGTGGTGCATATTCTATGATAGTATTTGATTCATCTGGAACTTTAAGTTATGAACCTTTAGGAATTGATTCAGGTAATCAAAATAGTGTTAATGGTAATAGGTCTGGTAGTAATCTATTTTTCCGTTTTAGAAATGATGCGAACGACTTATATTTCATCTATGTAATAAATTCAGATGCAAGTGTATTTTACTTTTTAGAAGAAGAGATAGAAAATTATAGTTTTTCATTTGAGAGAGATACTATTTTAGTAAAAGATACTGATAATGACCTCGCTTGGTATTTTAATTCTATTTCTACAGGATGGACAAGTACCAACATATATAATTCATCTGGAGATACAATAACTTATACAACACCTACAAGAATAAATGATGGAAATGTATATTCTTATTATATGAATCGCATTTATTATTTTAATGATGAGGATGCACAAAATAATCAAATAGGTGATGGTGGAGATGATATGTATGATGGTGCTAATAATATAAATACAAATCTTTCAAGCGGTATACCTTATACACATACACAGATGGATTTAGAAAGTGATACTATTGAAGCAAAACTATCTGATTTTATTATGGATGGTGGAATCGTTACAAGTGATGCTGAATTTGGAGTAGGTTCAAGTTACTTTACAAATCTTTATCCAGGTTTATTTGTAATGAGTGCTTCAGATGTAGATATAACTGATTTTAGCATAACTGGTAATATTGGTGCAGATGGAGGCGGTTTGGTTGATAATTATGAATATACTCCAACTGGATATGTAGGTACATATAAAGCATATATTAAAAGGGTTTGGGAAGCAGGCGACCCAAGCATAAATCATGTAATTATTGTTAATACAGACGGAACTGGAATTACTCAAACAGTTGATTTAACATCAGAAGACGATGATCACTCATTAAGTGGTTTAGGAGACATTACTAAAATTCACTTCTTATTATTTGCAAAAGCAGATGGTACGAAAGTAACAGATTTAGAAATAGAGAACATAATAAACTCATATTTAGATATAGTTGACGATAAGTCATTAGAAGATATTCTCACTGATTTGAATTCTGGTTATTCTACAATTACTGCAAATCTACCACCAAGGAATAACCCTACAGATTTAACTATTTATAGAAGAACTTCTGTATCTGAGTTACAGATAGATGGAGCAGAAAATGTAGATTTAGGTAAAGATATTTTTGCTTATTGGTATTATGATACTGATAGAGAAAGCAAAATAACAGTTAAGTTATATAATTATGCAGGAGCTCTTCTTCAAACCATAGAAACCAACGATGAGTCAATGAATAATTTTAATGTGGTTGAAAATAGAGTATTTCTATCTACATATACTAAATACTTTGATCCTTCTGAGGC